>Ga0307510_10008120_pt1 | contig 12500 bp, 5 predicted proteins | sample 12_EM_MG_FD_207224 | JGI IMG/M metagenome (GOLD analysis project Ga0307510, IMG submission 207224) | Populus trichocarpa ectomycorrhiza microbial communities from riparian zone in the Pacific Northwest, United States - 12_EM | ecosystem: Host-associated > Plants > Roots > Unclassified | place... | reverse complement strand
TAGTTGTAATTACTTTTCAAAGTGTTTTTCATTCAGAAATGCATCAAAATAATATTTTTATTTATTTTTTTAAAATTATTTTTGACATCAACACATCAAAATAATCTGAAAACACCAAAAAAAATTAATTTGAAGTAAATAAAAAAAATAAAAAATTTTAAATTTTTTTAAAAACGTTTTTGAAACACAAAAATAAACAGGATTCGACGATTTTAACTCTGCTAGAGAGGATTGCTTTTTCACATGTAAAATGCATGCGTCATTCTTTTGTTTGTTTTTGTGTTTAAGAATTAATTTTTTAAAAAATAATTTTTTTATTTTAAATTCATTTATTTATGATTTTAAATAATTTTTATGTGCTGATATAAAAATATATATTATTTGATGTATTTACAAGTGAAAACAATTTGAAAAATAATCGTCATCATAATTAAGAGTTTGTTTAGTATTATGGTAGTGATTATTTTTTTCTTGAAAATACATTGAATAGAATGATCTAAAACACTAAAATTTTTAAAATAATTTAAAGCAAAGAAAAATTCAAATCTTTTTAAAACATAAAAATAAACCGGTAAATATATTGAATATTCCAAAAAAAAAAAAAACCTCAAGCATTATTGCATGCCTTGAATTAGAGTGTGGGAAAAGCTTTGTATTTGTATTTTTGTTCTTGCGTGATTCAGACATTACGCGTTTCATTTGATTTGGATGAGATCGGTAAGAAGAAGAAGAGAAATAAATAAATAAATTAGAGAGAATTAAATCCCAATTGCAAGAGATAGTGGAAGGGTGGAAAATGAGAACAGCCTTTTCTTCTCATGAATTGGATGTCCCCTTTTTGCTGCATTGTCATGAAAGAGACTAATTCAAGAAAATACAAAGGGGAGAAAGGGCATTATCAACTAACTAAAAGTAAAAAACCAATCCATTGACGGTGACATTTTCTAATTTTTGTAGGAAATTCAAATCATGCTATTCTGGGAAACTACACAAATAAAATAAAATTTTATTTCTTAAAAAAATTTAAAAAATAAAATAGACTAAAAGGTTCTTGAAACTAACATATTTATCGCTTGTACGACAATTACTAGCTTTTAGAAATTGGTATTACAGCTTTAAGAGGTAGCTCAACTGGTTAAGTCTTGAGTTTATTCTCTAATGATTATGAGTTTAAGTCCCCTTAGGGTTACTGGAGGCTTACATGATCGTTAATTTCAGGGCCCGTGAGATTAGTTCAGGTACGTGTAAGCTAGTCCAAACACCCATGTTAATAAATAAAAAACTAGTATTACAACTCTTTTCTCACATGACTTTATAATCATTTTCAGAAGTTATAATTTATAGCCTTTGAGAAGTGTAATCATATTTCTCTTGTTTGGAATTGCAGTTTAAATGAAGGTAAATTAAAATTTATTTATTTTTATTTAAAATTATATATTTAAATTGTTTTAATATGTTGATATTAAAAATAAATTTTAAAAAATAAAAAAATATATTATAATATATTTTTAATAAAAAATATTTTAAAAAATAATTACTACCATTATCTCCTACGCCTTTAAATAAACCCTTAATGTGATGTACTGTTGAAAACAAACATAACTATAGATTACATAATTCTCAATATTTTTATATTAGTTTTTCAAAGAAAATGGAAAATTCTGTTTTTTTATAAATAAAAAAATATCTCTGACGTTTCTCTTTTGTCGTTTTCAAGGTTTTAATATTTTTTTTTAAAAAAAAAAACCCTTCCTTTGTAGCTAAAATGTTTTATAGATAAAAAGAAAATAAAAATGGGGAGAAGTAATCTTCTTTGGAGGCTTCTCCCATACATACAAAGCCACCAAACGGACCCACACTCCATGCCTCCATTTTTTAATATTTTATTATTGCCCCACCGATCAGATCTAGGAACTCTCTTCCAGCCAGTGTCTCTGACCGTGACCGTTGGATGGATAAAAGTCAAACAAAACGCCGGTTTTTTTTTAAATTCAAACGAAAGTTTTCGAAACACGGTTACGACTTAGTGGACCCTCTAGATATTTCCACGTCGTCGTCATGTGGGACCTCAATTTGATTACATGATGGATGGTTGAGATTTCATGGGTTTCACACTGATGGTTCCGATGAAAGTTCATCTTTCACATGGCAAGTGGGTGTCGTAGAATACAAGGCAAACCTTAATTATACATTCAAAGTATTTTAAAAAATTGGAGCATAATTAAATTATTTAACAACACATGTTATGTGATCCACAGATATTAAAATATAAAATCCCAAATTTATTTAAAAAATAATATTAATTACAGTTCATTTACATAAATTTCTCTTGCATACAAGAGCTTCCTTTTATTTCATCATTCGAAGAGAATCATGAAGAACACAAATAATTAATAGTTTTATTAGTATATTTAATGGTACAATTGCACAAAATATACTTTAGATGTATAATTAAGATTATCCCAATAGTTTGGTGATAATTTAAAATTCATCCTAAAACAAATTTTTTAAAAAAAGGTTATCTCAGAAAAAAAAAAAATCAACTTTATTATCTATCAAGAATTAATATCATCATCATAATATCCATTTTTTTTTTTGCATAGATGAGCCTACAAGAGTATGATAGCTTTCACTTTTAAATACATTTCAAGAGCATGTTTCATTTGAAAAATATAAAATTAATTTTTTTTATAGTTTCTTCTATGATTTTGATATGTTGATATCAAAAATTAAAAAATCATTTAAATGTATTTTCAAGTAAAAAAATATTTTTAAAATGCACATTGTATCACAATGCTAAACACAATCTAGATGTAAATAAATTTAGTGATCATCCATATTGAGCTACAATGCTAAACACAATCTAAATGTAAATAAATCTAGTGATCATCGATGTCGAGAAAAGCTAGATTACATGAAGAAATTATCATGAATATTAATGATACACACACACACTAAACACAATCTAGATATAAATAAATCTAGTGATCATCAATGCCGAACCACAATGCTAAATACAATCTAGATGTAAATAAATCTGGTGATTATCAATGTCGAGAAAGGCTAGATAATATATATATATATAAAGGTTAAACCAGAGGAGGGGCTTGATGGAGCAGAAAGCAATGATGCTGAGCACAAGAACAGGAGTATTCTTCTTTGAATAAATAACTTGTTAAAAACACAAAGTGATGCCCACAAGTCAAGAAATGGCATGGAAAGTCGACAGGAAAAGATGCATAGAATCATGAATTGAACTTTAATTCAAACTTCAAAGCATAAAGATGAACATGGGCTCACATGTTTTCCACAAATTTTCAGCTTAAATCCCCTCCTGTGATTCTCTCGATGCCTATCCACCCCATAGTCTAGCTGGAGTTCAGATTCCAGGAGAGTAATTTACTCTGAATGTAACAATCCAACATGAACTCATTTCCTTACACGAAAGCTGTTTTCTTTTATATATTGTTTTTTTAGTGTTTTTTTTATGATTTTGATGTTAAAAGTAATTTTTAAAAAATAAAAAGATATATTATTTTGATATATTTTTAAATTTAAAAAAATTTAAAAATTAAATCGCTACAACACTCTCACTGACTCGAAGGTAGCTTCACCTATCCAACTGCCATGGTCTGCCTCTAACAGGAGTCAGTCACCATTACAAGATGGTCGGCTAAAGTTAGCCAGAATTGGATGGCCAACTTTCCTAATCAAGCACCGAAACTTAGATCAACAACTCCCACTTCCTCTGAGACACAAACCCACTAACATTTTCATATAAATTGTAAATTCACTTCCCCAAAAGAGCAAACACAGAGATGGATAAGTTGTTGTCATGCTTTCTTGGGATTTCATCGCTGATGTTGTTCGTGTTGCTGCAAGATGGATATGCCCAAGACACCTCGTGCCTAAACCAGCTCGTTCCTTGCCTCAGTTACCTTAATGGAACAAAAGATGTGCCAGATACTTGTTGTGATCCTCTCAAGACTGTGATCAAATCAAACCCAAAATGTCTGTGTAACTTGGCGAGCAATCAAGGCAGTAATCAAGCTGGGATCAATGTGACTGAGGCCCAAGAATTGCCTGGAAGATGTGGACTGCATGTCAATCCACTCTCCTGCCTTACTGGTGTGCATTCCATTCCCACTCCATTCATTCTGTTCTTATTGAATTAAATATTTCATGCTAATCCTTGATCCAATCTCAATGTGTATCAGGCAGCAATAATTCTCCCAATTCCAAGAACTCAGTTGATAATTCTGCAAGCATTTTCTTGTTGCCTTCTTGGAGCTTGATTGTGGCCACAACTCTGACCTTCACTTCTCAGTTTTTGTGATCCCAGACAACAGAATACATACTTCAGTCCTGAGTGTTCAAGGAAAGGAAATGTTCAAGCAGAGAGTTCAGTTTTAACATGGAGCTCTTGCCTTCTTTCATACATGTATAATCTACTTCTTATAATTTACACATTTTTCAGTTTTGAAGAAATGATAAAACCCTGTTTAATTCTTCTTCTTCTTTGAATAGCCCTGAACAGATCTCAAAGCCTTCTTTTATAGTATTTAATGTGAGAAACCATATACTCCAAGGTTTAAAATTCAGAACTCATCTATTACAAAGCGAGTTCTTTAAACCCTAATTCCTTCTAGCAATTAGACATCCATTTTAACAAACTGGAAGTTAAAAACTGTTAACTATCTTATTGTCATTACTGCAAGATGGCTACATTAAGATTGGTGACTTGGTAAACAAGTTGTTTTACTCGAGATCCTTCATGAAAAGAAACGAAAAGAAAAATTTAGCCCACTTGAGTTATGAGCTTCCATTAGGGGAGGAGGAAGAAAATAAGAAAATCATAGTGGCAATTTAAAAAATGGTAAGCCAAGTGGGTTTGAGTAGAAAATGCTAAAACACAGCCGATCTATTTATATATTGTATGGATTGACTTGATATCATACTGGATTTGATAACCTGCTTTAAAACCCTTATTAACTAGACATCAGCAATCAGCTTCCAGATGGGTTCAAATCTAATCATTTTATGAAACCGACAAAACTTTGATTGCGCCATGTTAGAAAGGGTTTAGCTTGGAAATGCTCCATTCAACCATTTCAATAATTAAGTTCACATGGGATGCGACTGGATTTCGGTGTCCCTTCATTGAAGGAGGAGTTTTTCTATAGAATAATTTCTCAACAACCATGCCTCGTCAACTTTGTTTTAATTTTTAATAAAAACTCAAACAATGCTGTTTTGAACAATTCCTTTTTTGGTAAAAAAATAAACGATGTAACTTTTATTGAATCTCACTCGAGTTTAACCATTCCAAACAAGTCATGATTTAACTTGCTAAATTATTTAAATTTGATTAAGTTAATTAATAAAAACCGACCTCCGTCAATGAATCATCATCCGCAAAGCCAAACCCACTGATAAGTATGCTTAAAGTCATGCTCGAAATGATAGAGGAGGTAGCAAAGTCCGATACTAACCCCTAGGAGGCGAGGGATTGTGGATCTGTCATGTTGAAAACTCTTTCTGGAAATGAAAGTTAGGACAACGATCCCACTTGCCCCGACCTATTAAATCCATTTGCATCTTTGAACTAGAACAACTGGAGAACGAATTCAACAAGTTGAAATATGATTGGACTTTTGGACCATGCCCAACTTGAACTGGGCCTGACTTTGGGCATCAGACATCTTTTGCCTTTTTTCAGGGTCACAAATGATTAATTACTTCAATATTTGTCAGTTAAAGACAAAGAAATCGTCCATTAAAGGAAGTTGGACGGATATCATATAAAACCAGGGAGATAAAAGAGTAAAGCAACAGAAAAGAAGCAGCATCTAACCCCTGAATCAAGGGAAGAGAAAGAGGAAAGATTTGAAAGAAACAAAAAAGGGAGTCAGAGGATTCGTGCTAAGAAACCCAAATTACTCACAGGTTCATGATAGTTAAAAGGCTCACAGTGAAATTGGATCTCCCTTACTAAAAACCAGAGGGAAAGGTCCAACACACATGCAATAAGAACTACTAAAATATAACATCATAGATACATGAAGACTCAATAACCATATACACAGTACTGGAGAACACCGTGCATTGTAACTGCCTTTATTCAATTGAAGACAAGCATAACTGTCACTGCAATTAAGGTTTCGAACATGGATTAGTGGTGGCTTCAACCAGACCATCCTCCCCTCTGAGAACCCCCAGATGAATGCACTTTCAACCTATCCAGCACAGAATTAAAATCCACAGGCTCACCACCCTCCTCCATCCTCTGAATCACGCTGACAACATGATCACCTCGGAAACCCATGTTTACCAATTTCTCAATCAAGTCGTTGTAGAAATTGTTGCGCACAAAGTGTGAAGGGCTTGAATGGCGGGGCAGCATACCTGCACCTGCAGCTGGCTGAGGAGGGTATACACCCTGGGGGAAGTGAGGTTGTTGAGATGTATGGTGTGTTCTCCCAGTTTCACCATCATAGATCATGTATGCACTTACTGGGGGCAGGCCTGGATGAGATCCAGCAGTTGCATATACATCACTGGGTTGTGCTCCAAAATTGCCCTTAATTTGCTGAGGTGGAGGTTGCTGTGGAACTGCTGCTCTTCCAGCTCCATATCCATATGGCACCGTGTCAGCACAACTAGACATGGGTTGAGGTACACCTGAATATGAAACTTGCATGGGCATGCTGTTAGGTAGAGTCTCTGGTGGAGAGGGATTTGTTGGCTGACCAGCTGGAGGGTAGGGAGTGTAAACTGTGTTGGATGGAGGCTTGATCTGGGGCTGCATGGAGGGCTGTTGAGGTGGTTGTAGTTGCAAATGTAACTGCTGGGGCCACTGTTGCTGGTACTGAGGAAATTGTTGGCCTTGTGGTGTCTGGTTTACTTGTGGCTGTGCTGGTGCCACCCTAGAGACATCTTGCATTTGGGGTGTTCGGTACTGAGGATCAGAAGTTAGATATTGGTTCTGAGGGTGTTGGGTTGGAGCTGCTGGAGTTGGTAAAGGGGCAGGAGACAAATAATAAGATTGCTGTTGTGCCACATTCTGAGGTGGGGTTTGAGAGAGTGGAGGCACAGGTGGGGCCTGTTGCTGTGGTGCTACCTGGTGAGGCAGAGCAAGAGCCAATTGCTGGTTACGTATTTCAGATGTATTGTCAGTTGTTTTGGGATCAGAGGCAGCTGGTGCAACTTTTTCCTCACTAGATTGGGAATGGCTTGATGAAGAGGGTTCCTTCTGTGCAAGCTGAAGCTTGTATAATTCTTTCTGAGTCTCAGCGAGTTCTTGCTTGTCCCTTAGAATCTGGACAGACCTGTGCACCTGCAGCAAACACCATAAAACAAGCCATACTATAGTATCATACGACCAGAAAAAAGATGAAATGCTTGAAGATCAAGATATGTTGTCAGCAAAAAAAAGAAGTGATAAACTTATTAGTAATTGCATTTTAATAGTTCAATAGTTTAAAAATGAAGCAGGATTGCCTTCCGACAGAAACCCATAATTCTTTTCCACTGGGGCTCCAGAAAGTACAATCAGAAAACAAATAATTACCCTAATATTACATTATTACTAATATCACTCGTATGCATTTATTTAGCCTCCCTAAATTTATCAAAGTACCACTATCACTCAAATTAAGCATTTAGCCAGTCAGGATGTTTTACTCGACCCAAAAGTTGAAAACCTGGTAACCATATGCACTCCCATGTGTCATCCAATGACCAAGGGAAATAAGCAAAGGTAAAACACAGTTCCTTTGGACAAAATTACTAGTTAGTAAACCATGATATTGAAAATACTGATAAAAAGCAATCTAATCACCTCTTGAATGTGCTTCTCGAGAGATTTAAGTTTTAAATCTGCCTCCTCATTGTCACGAACAAAATCTGATCGCATTTCTCCAATTGATTTATCAAGGTTGTAGCAACACAATTCCAACTGGGACAGCCGTGAACTGATACCCTCAAGAAAACGCATGATGTTGTCAGTTTGTTTTTTCATGCTTTTCTCAACAATAGAGACCACATCTTGATTGAAAGAATCCTCTGGCTGGCTATAGGAAGTAGCAGGAAACATTGATGACCTTGTCATTCTACTTTTGTGAAAATCCTGCTTGAAGTAGAAAATTGCAGTTCCTCATATAAGTGAATGTGATAATAATTCTGCTTATACTGAACAGCTATAAAAAATGCATTCCAGGTTAAGCATTCAAGTTGAGTAGAAAGTAAGAAACTACTGAAAAGATCTAAGAAAAATGATCTGAATTAGACTCTTTCAATTCTCGAACTAGGACTTCTCAAAGCATGTACACGGAAAATATCAATTGGGTACTTTCTTAGTAAACAAAGTACCGAAAGAAAAAAGAAGAAGAAAGAACAGCTATCTAGTGGCAAGTAGTTCAGTGGTGTGCAAACAAGCTTTTCAGCAAAACTTTTAAAGTGCAGCCAGTTATCATCATCAGTTCACCACAATATTTAAATTTCCAGAAAAAAGAGCTGTAAGATCTAAATGCTTTGCTTTCCAAATGGCACTTGTCTGTTATCCAACCCTACCAGCAATGTAGAGCTCAATGATCGTTTGTAATGGCACTTGTTTGTTATCCAAATTTGATATTTTGAAGTAATGAATTGCCAAGTAAGCACAATCAAACATTCCTACTCTTTTTTCCCTCATGATTTTTTTGCATTTAAAAAGCAGTCAGACTAACATGTCATTCTAAAACACATTTTTTTCCTCCAAAGAAACTTTAAGATGTGTGGTTCTGAGGTATCAGGATCTCTTTGCACTCACCTAGCATTGCAATAAAGCAAGCATGAGACTATGCAGCTAAATATTGAGGCCCCAAACTTCTCTCATTTTCTAATAAAAATTCCATTACATTGGCTAAAAATAGTATCCTCGCACATCATCTTATTCCATCTAAACCTCAACACTTATCTTAAGAAATGATAAAATCGATGAAATTTAACCAAAACTCGATCGACTTTCATATTCTAATTTGAAAACAAGGAAAACCAAATTCAAACAAACCCAAAAGGCCTACGATTTTTTCAACAAAAACTGTAAATTATTATATTCACCTTTTGCTTGCCATATAACAAAAACAGCAAAATAGTTAAAGAAAGAAGTCAACAACCACCAAAACTTTCACTAAAAAAATTAAGGACTCTACTGGCAAAAACCAAAATAAAAAATAAAATTCACCATTAATCATCCCAAGATTAGTTAGAAAAATCCATAACCAAATCCAAAAATCTAAAACCCTAAAAAGGGTCACAGAAATTTCAACATTTACAGCTAAAATAGCAAAAAATAAATTGATACTTCCATTTAAAATCAAGAATCCAACTCATAGTAAAAAAACACACAAGAAATACCTAACCGAACCCAAAAAAAAGTTCAAAACCCTAAATCCCCAAATTCCAAAGAAGCTAAGCACAGATTTCAATAATCACACCTGACCCAACTAAAAGATCAAAGCTTTACCAAACCAAAACAGTTACCTTGCTCGAATTGGACCCTATAACAGTATCTGAATGAGACAGGTTAGAGGAATCTTGATTGTTGGTACCATAATCTTCATAAGAGCAGAGAATGTCATCAGACCCAAAATCGAATCCTTTTGAACCCGAGTTAGTCCGACCCGATGACCCAGATGCCATTTTGGGAAGTGGGAAAATGAAATTATCGAGATTGAGGAGCAAGGTAGAGAGATGAGTATTTAAGGGTTTCTTTGGAGAGAGGATTTTGGGGGGTTTTGAAGAGGATAATACAGAGAAAGTTCAGGGTCGCTTGGCTTGTTTTCTAAGGAAGGTTCTGTTTTCTTATTAATTTATATAAAAGTGTGAGAAACGTTTTTATATGGAGGATAAGGTGCTATGACCTAGCTAGAAGATTCTTCCTTTTGTTTTAGTCCACCAACTACAAATCCTTACATTTATATCACGATTTCTTCATTTCAGGTCGGTTCGATTCGGTTCGGGTTTGATTTTACATTAATTATTTTATATTTATTCATTTATTTAAATATATGCTATATTTTTTATTTTCTTTAGATTTATTCAAATAAATAACAATTTAATTTGAAATGATTGATCTAGTTATTAAAAAAACATGCTTCATTTCTTAATTTTCTTGATTCACTATTTAAGATTAACATATAGAAAATCATAATAGTTGTAGAATACACTTTAAAGTTAAAAAATAAATTTAAATTTAAATAAAAATAAATTTTTAATTTTTATAAGATATAATTTAAATCACGTTTCTAAACAGTATTTAATCATTATTTAAAATAAATTAATTGAAACACAAGTTCCATTGAGTAAAAACAATATCAATGACCTTCCTCTCCTCCTTCCCGGAAAGAAGAAAGAATGGAAGGGCATGCTTCTCTTTTTCTAATTCTCTTCTTCATTTTCAATCTCTTAGCCAATTAGGTTTTGAGGAAAGGAAGGGCATCATGCAACTTTGACCAAGGATCAAGCAAATGTGAAGTTAAATCATGTTTCTTAACTAGAAAGATTGTAATAAAACCTAACTAAACTAAGTTTGTATTTGGTGTTATGTATTTGGTTATGCAGTTATGTATTTTTCGCTTGAAAATATATTTAAATATTTTTTTATATTATCACATCAAAATTATAAAAAAGATTAAAAAATTATTAATTTTAATATGCTTAGATGTCTAAATGTGTATGCATAAGGAACAAAACCTACTACACAAGGTTTATTATTTGTTCTTTTTATCAAAAAAATATTTTTATTTTATTTTATTATTGTTCCTTCATTGGTGGGTTTTCCAATCCAATCTTGGTAAGTAAGGGACTTGATTGCAAAGTTAGCCATGAGTGGATGGTGAAATTGCAAGAAGCATTAGTTTGAGGACTATAAAAAATATCTAAAAATATAATAAAAATTAATTTTTAAAATATTTTTTATTTAAAAATATATTAAAATATCACAGTTGGACTGACGCTGAGCACCGCTCAATAGTCAAGTTTATGCTTGCAGGAGACTGATCGGTAGTTGGCCTGTTGTTTTACATTTAGCGAATTGGTCCTCATATTTGCATGGAATTTCTGTTGGCGTGTGGGGTGGGAGATGCTGCCAAGATGGACACGTGTATGGATGAGCATTGGAGAGAAGACACGGTCTTGAGAGACAAAAACTATAGTGTACACGGGTCACCACAGAACACAATCAGTGGTGGTGACGTGCACGCCATGATTCACGCTGTTAACGGATCAAGCGTGGTTCGTTTTGGGGTGTTGATGATGGGATGGCCCAGTTAATTTGATGTTGACTAAAGTTTTTGAAAGTCAAAGGGACAATATATTAACCATATAAAACCGACCTAGGTTAAAAAAAAACGTGACAAAGCTTTAAAGTAAAGTTGTCATAAGTGGTTAATTAACTAAAGCTAAATCAGAATATTGCTCACTCATACCCTTTTGCAATTTTGCACCGTCCACTTATTAGTAGTTTAATGGTGTCTTTATGACTCATAGAAAAAATTAATGCAGTCTTTTTACGAGGCGTATCGATCATTAAAGCTCTGATCAGGATACACGTGTTTTTCCTTAACTTTTTAAGCATGATAAAATGATCAAATCACCTTTCATGTTGAGACTTATGATGCTGGCAAATAAGGGTATTAAAGTCTTTTTATGTTTTCAAAAAAACCAAATGAAGAATCTAAGGGGTCTTTTGGTCTTTTCTTCATGTTTTTTGTGGTGTTATGGCAGGTTTCATGAAGGGCAATGTTGTCTTTTTGCATAGATTCAATATTATTTAAATGGAAAAAAGTGAAGACGTGTGTGGCACAAGCGTTCGCACACTTCAGACAGCTCGTATGATGCCTCCCTCTTGCAATCAAAAGTAGCATTCCGTTGTGTCATTAAATAGCTTGAGCTCCTTGCCTCTTTTCATAATAATAATTGAATGAGCTGAGTACTTAGGTAGTGTTTGACATTGCGGTAATAATGACTTTTCAGAGTGTTTTTTACTTAGAAATACATTAAAATATATATTTTTTAATTTTTTTAATTTATTTTTGATATCAGCACATCAAAACAATCGAAAAACATTAAAAACATTAATTTGAAGTAAAAAAATAATTTTTTTTAAAAAGCATAACCGCACTGCGTAAACAAACACATCCTTAGACAAGGTAGGCAGATTGATGGGGTTTTGCTTCATACATCTTTTCTCATTATTATAATCAATAATTCTGCTTTAAAAAATTTTCCTCCTTGAAGTTCATGTGAAAATGGAACATATAATGGACAAAACTTTGAGAATAGTGGTCGGGAAGAGAAGACAGGTCAAAGGATGAATGAAAATTAAAAAAAAAAAAAAGATGTATAAAGTGATTGGGATTATCCACTACTTATGGCGATGAAACACCTTTATTTTGAGAGTTGAGAGTGCCCTGAGCAGGTAATACCTCCATCTCTATAGTGGGAAAAAGCCCTAAGCT
>Ga0307510_10008119_pt1 | contig 12500 bp, 7 predicted proteins | sample 12_EM_MG_FD_207224 | JGI IMG/M metagenome (GOLD analysis project Ga0307510, IMG submission 207224) | Populus trichocarpa ectomycorrhiza microbial communities from riparian zone in the Pacific Northwest, United States - 12_EM | ecosystem: Host-associated > Plants > Roots > Unclassified | place... | reverse complement strand
AGGTTCCTCTCTTTTATGTTTCTTTTGCATGTATTTGCTTTGAAATGTTTCATTCAATGTCTTATTACAAGACAAAAATAAGGTGGGCTTTCGAAAGCCTTAGATCAACTTTTACTGTTTTTTTTTGGTGTTTTAAATTTGTTTCGATCTACATCGGCATGGTTCTAGACATGTTTTCAACCACCATACTACCATGTTTGGACAGGACAAATTTTATAACTAACACATGCTTCTTTTCTAACTGTCTATTTAACTAACCTCTATTTGATATTAAACATTGCTCCTATTTGCATTACTTTATGTAGAAATTTAGAGAAGTATAATCTCTCAATCATATCTTTACTAATGGCAAAGTTACAAGGATATATAGACTAGAATCAATTCCTAATATGACAGCTACTAGATTTGATTCTGTCCTTGGTTATGAAGGAAATAAATAATAATTACATGATCATCTAAACTAGGTAATAAACATAACATATATAAGGTAATATAATAACTACAGGATCTTGAATATTGTCTCTTGATACTACATTATCTACTCTATTAATCTTCAGTATCTGTAGTATCTGCACCATTAATTTTCAGTATCTGCAATATCTATAAGGATCTATAACTTATACTATAATCTTCAAGACTCCCTCTCAAGCTGGATTTAGTGGATTAACTAATCCAAGCTTGCTGAGCAAATGATGAAACTGACCAGATGGTAAGATTTTGGTAAACACGTCAGCAAGTTGGTCATGGGTGCGCACATAGGATGTCTGAATAAGTTTAGCTTAAACATGTTGGCAAATGTAATTGCAATTTACTTCGAGATGTTTTGTGCGTTTATGAAACACTGGATTAACAATAATCTGCACGGCAGCTTGATTGTCATAAAATAAGATCATAAGTGTATGAAAGAAAAAACCAAGATCTGCAAGTAGATTCTTGAGCCAAATTAATTCACATGAAGCAGATTTCATTGCGTGATATTCAGCTTCAGCACTCGAACGCGCGACCACCTGTTGTTTTTTGCTATTCTAAGACACTAAATTACCTCCAATAAACATGCAATATCTAGTGGTAGAACGTTTATCTAATGCATTTCTTGCCCAATCAGAATCTGTGTATCTTGTAATATCTGTATGTCCATTGCGTGTCATAATAATGCCACGATCAATAGTCCCTTTCAAGTATCGTAGAATACACTTCATCATGTCAAGATGTTGAGCTGTAGGAGCATGCATGTATTGACTCAATAAACTAACAGCAAATGTAATGTCCGGTCTAGTGATTGTCAAGTAAATTAATTTTCCAACAATCCTTTGATAAGTAGTGAATGTCAGGAGAGGTTTGCTTGATGAATCCAGCTGCATCTTGCTGTCCAGAGGTATAATAGCTGGCTTGGTATGCAACATTTCAGCATCTTGTAGCATGTCTAGAATATACTTCTGTTGGTTAAGAAAACCACCCTTGCTTGAAGTAGCCATTTCTATCCCAAAGAAATACTCCACCTTCTCAAGATCTTTAATGGAGAATTGCTGCCACAGATTAGTCTTCAATTTTACAACAGAGGTTTCATTACTTCTTGTAATAATTAAGTCATTTACATATACAAGCACAATTAGCTTGTCTGCAAAATTTTATTGAATAAACAATGAGGAGTTAACATTACTTCTTGTGAAACCAAGTGTCTTTAAAGCAACATTTAATTTGGCATGCCATGCTCGTGGACTCTGTTTCAATCCATATATGGATTTATGAAGTTTGCAGACCAGATTAGGAGAGTGACTCTGTGGATGTCCTGGGGGTAGCTTCATGAACACTTTCTCTTCAAGTTCTCCATGCAAGAATGCATTGCATACATCCATTTGATACAATGACCAGCCCCGATTAACTGCCACAGATAACAAGACACGAACAATAGTCATTTTTGCAACTGGAGCAAAGGTTTCCTTGTAGTCGATTCCAAATTTCTACGAGAACCCTTGAGCTACAAGCCGATCTTTATACCTTTCAATTGTTCCATCTGAGTTGAAATTTTTCTTGAAAATCCAGTGGCAACCAACTGCATGTTTACTTGCAGGAAGCGGCATGATGCTCCTAGTATGATTATCAGCAAGTGCACGCAGTTCTTCTGTCATAGCCTGCTGCCACACAGTTCTTCAGAGATAGAGGTGAGGAATGCTCTGTGATCTAGGACAATTTATCATATGACAGAACTTTAAAGACTAGATGCTTGACAATATATGTTACATACTCTTGTAATCTAGGAGAAGGCTGACGGGTTCTGTGAGACATTCTTCTTGGAACTTCATCACCTTGAATAGTAGGGGCTTTTATAATTAGCTGAAGAACATCAAGTGCTGGACATGCACCCAAAAAATCCTCAACAGTGGTGGAAGGAGATTGATTAAAACCTGGCTAAACTCTAACTTCAGGAACCTGTTGTTGCAGAGAACATACATCCTGATCATAATAACTGGAACCAGGCAGCGGAAACAAGTTTAAATCATCCTCTTCTTGACCTATGGCAGGGTAATAAGGATCATCTTCAGTAAATGTAACATCTCTTGATACATACATTTTCTTTTGTGAGGGATCATAACATCTGTATCCATTTTGTGTTTGAAATACCCTAAGAAAATGCATTTAACAGCTCTAGAGTCAAGCTTGACCCGTTTTGATGAGGGTAAGTGCACAAAACATGAGCATCCAAATACCTTTAGATGTGCCAATTTGGGACTTGTAACCTGCAAAACCTCAAGAGGAGATTTAAAATCCAGCACACGGTTGGGTAAACAATTTATGAGATAAACAACCGTAAGAACACTGTATGACCAAAACCCTTTTAGAACGTGCATTTGTAACATTATAGCACGAGTTTTTTCAAGCAGATCACGATTTTTCCTTTTAGAGACTCCATTTTATTGTGGTGTACCAACACAATTAGTCTGATGCAATATGCCATTATAACATAAATAATGTGTCATGTCTTTGGACATGTATTCTGAGCCATTATCTGATCGAAATGTTTTAAGATGACCATAAATTTAGAGAAGTATAATATCTCAATCATACCTTTATTAATGATAGAGTTACAAGTATATATAGATTAGAATCAGTTCCTAACATAACAACTACTAGATTTGATTCTATTTTTGGTTATGAAGAAAATAAATAATAATTACATGATCATCTAAACTAGGTAATATAATATATATAAGGTAATATAATAACTACATAATCTTGAATATTATCTTTTAATACTGTAGTATCTGCACCATTAACAGTTTGTTGATTGGTTTTTGCTCTAGCTACTTGAGATACTAACACACTTCTTTCTACCAATATAAACACTCATAACTCACGTGTTTAGCCTTTGTAGATATTTTTGCTTTAGCCATTTTTTTCTTGCACGACTCCACTTCATTTGGCTTGAATTTTTTAATTTTAACTTTCTCGGCCTGCCTATATAATTGCCTGTATTATGCTTGCTTGCAATAACAAGTGGTTTTTATTTGTAACGTCTTTTCATAGTACTGTGATAATTCATTGTTCACACATATCTTTTTCCAAGTTGCATGTGCCCAACCAATCCAACTTCAATGTATTTTGCATCAATAACACTTTCATTTGCCCAGTTGCGATTTATCTTTTGCGTTCTTATTTTCTTTGTGTTTTTACACCCTTTTTTTTTCATTAATCGACAGCACGCTTTGACCTGTGTTTGCTATTTATTCAAGTACTGCTAGTGTTATTCGATTTCATTGAAGCGATTCATTCCCATATTTGTTTGCATTATTCATCCGATGTCATAACCTACATGCGCTTTTTTGGTCAATATTCTTGCTTGCTGCCAGAATCTTTTCCTTAATATATCCAAGTCTTTCCACGCTGGTTTAACATGCCTGTTCATTTGTTGACAAGAACATCAAATTGCTAAAAAGTTTTGCCTGTAATTCCTGATCACTCTTGCGAAAGGCTTCTCTTATGGGTATTTTTAAACCAGCCATGGCTTTTGTTCCTGTGTTTCTTCAACTCTCTTATGAATTTCTTATTATCCCTTCCATGGGTTTTTTGGCTCATGCATTCCAGTACTAGCACCTTAAGTGACATGTTATTTTAAATGGCAACCATCAATTTATATACTTCAAGCTCTCTCATTTATGTCTTGCTAAACTGCTGACATATACATTTTACATAAGGCTAGCTAGACGGCTGACCATGTCTCTAAGGTTTCCATGTAATTGGTTGCTTCTTTTGCGTTGCTTGGGGTGCGAGGACAAGCCCCTTCCTCACTGTTCCAGTATCATTTTCCAAAACAGTCGCTGGTAGCAGCTCTTTTACTTCTTTTCTGCGTAGATCTTTTTGTTACACCTTCAAAAACCACGGTACTTGAATGGATGTGATAGTATATACTTGAAATCTTAGGTGGTCTAGCTTTTTAAATTGTTGAGGCAACTCGAAGTTTGTGTTGTCTGTTTCCATAATTTAACATGAATACTGATGGTTCTTTTTTGTTGGCTTTGGATTTTCATTCCTTGAACCTTGAGGATTAATTAAAAAGCAAGCATTTTAATTCATTTCACAGGGGTTTGGCTTGATTCAGCTTGAAATCCTCAACTGTTTGCTTACGATCACTCGCAATGAATTCATGTATAGAAAGGTCCGCAGCATGGCGCGTGCAATATGCCATGTGTGTGTGTATATGTTTGTTCAATAGTCATTTTTCTTTACAGTTTGCATTTTTTTTATTTATATACACATTCATTTATTAATTTAGGCTCTTAATTATTTGAACGTCTTAGTATGAATATATAATTGAAACATTTTTTTTATTTTTCAAAAATATTTTTTAAATCTTTTATATTGTATTATATTATATGATATTTTCATCATAAAAAGAAACAAAATGACTTATTAGAGAATATGTTGGATTATGAAGGTTTATTGACTTAATTTTAGACCTCTAGAGCCAATTAGAGAAAACATCCATTAAATAAAAACAAATTGATTGATTGACTATATAGATGATTGAAAAAGTAATACATATGATTAATCAAGTGTGATAGATGAGTGATTTTTTTTTTTCCTATTTTCAATTGTCAATTATCATGGCAGGTAATTTAGTAAATCAGTTTATCTGGGTCTCCGACCGAAGAGCTTGTAGGCGAGAGAGGTTTACAATGGGGGGACCCTCTTTCTCTTTTTCTTTTTGACATTGTAGTTGAAGGTTTGTAAGTACTTTATGGAAGAGCATCTGACAACAACTATTTTAAAGGAATAAATTGGGGATGAGAAGATTTCATAAGTCATTTGCAATATGAAGATGTCACATTGACATTTGTTCCAAATGACTACACATCTTTACTTCATGTTAAGGAATCTTTAGGTGACTTGAATTGACATTTGGCTTAAAAGTGAATTTCTACAAAACTCTCTAGTGGGTGATAATCTCGATGAAGAATTTGCAGCTGGTATGACAAAAGCAATTTATTATAGATGTCGCACATGTGCGGCGTCGTCCTCTCGAAGCAGGATTTAACGTGAAAGGGAAAAAACAAGGAATTCTTGTTTCTTATCAGTAAAAGAAAATGAGAGTCGCCACCTAGTATTACGGTCACTAGGAAACCTATTGGTCTGCGACAGTCAGGATAAGGGAATAAGTTGTGAATAGGAAGGACGTATCACCCCTAAAACACCTTACCTAGGGTAAGCTGCATTGCTATTTATCTGAAATAAACTAAGATCTTGTTGTGTTTTCTAACCATTAGTCTTTCTAAGGTTTAAAAGAAGCACTCCTTAGTAAGGAAATTCTTATTTTATCAGGTTCAAAACATATGAAAATAAAAAGAATTGTCATTTTATTTAATACAGGAAATACATCTTACATATAAGTTCGTAATCTCATATATTGAAAGAAACAAAATAATTTTTTTGATATTTTTAAAATATAGGCCAAATTCTTATGGTTTTAATAAACTAGTTATTAAATCCAAGAATACATGCAAATTGAAAAGTGTTTTTCTTATATAAGAAAATATACAGATATAATATATTTTTGAGATATTTGACCATATGCAATTAAAATAAAAATTATATTTTTGAAAGAAAGATTTTTTGCTATTGTTTTGGTGGAAGGGAAAATGATTCGTTTAATACTGAAAAAACACCATGTGTAGGTCACAATTTCAAATATTAAATATGTGAGGGTAAAATAAGTGGGGAAATCATAATCGATTGCAAAATTATCTTCCGAGCACTAAGAAAATATTACAATAGTACTGACAAGCTCCTCAAAGTGGTGGAACAGTGCTGAGAAGCTTCTAAGTTATAAGAACAATGGTGGCACCTGGGTCTCATACACCACCGTCATTGGCAGCGCGTGAGCCCACGCGCCGACACCAGTGAAGAGATAAGAAAACCAATCACCCGACCTGCAAGACAAAGAAAAATACACAAGCTGTTGATTTTAATTTTTTTTAGATATGATTCCTTCTTCCTCTCAATTTATTTTTTATTTTTTCTTCTTCAGGTGGTAACTACTGCCATCATAGGTGAAGGACGTTGGGTATTGCTAGGGAATGGCTGGCGATGGTGGCTAAAAGGGAGTTGATAGGTTGAGAGAAATAAGATTTTAGAGAGGAAATCTGCTGGGTCTTCGACTGGAACCCTGATTTTAAACAAGGTTTTTGGATTTTGATGCCAACGAGAAGGGGCTGTTGTGGATTAGTGGGTGTTTTCGTGAGTGGGTTAGGAGTGACTCCTGAGGTTCTCGATTGGAGTAGAGGGGAAACATGGATGATTTGTGCTGGGTCGTCTTGTGGGTGTTATGGAGATAAAGTGATGGTTTATATGGGTTGTTATCATGTTGCAAGTTAGAGGCCTTACTCGATGGGTGAAGAGGAGGAAGATGATCGGTGCTGGTTGTATTGAAGCCGGCGTTAACGAATCTCTATTGCTGCTGATGGCATCGATGGTTGATAATGATAAGAATGAGAGAGTGGATAGATAGATCAATTAATTTGTGAAGTGTTTGGGTGGCGGTGAGAGTTATTGTTGGTTGTTGCCTGGCTCTCGGATGGCATTGAGAATGGTTGTGTGTTGATGGTGAGGAGTGAAGAAGATAATGAATGAGGAGAGGGGACTGGTTTGGGAAGGCTGCTGGAGGTTCATAGTAAGAAAAAAAAAAGGAAAAGCTGAAATTGGTTTGTGAGGAACAACTGCTGTTGGTCTAGAATGAGGGAGGTTGGTTATGGTGGTTCCATGCTAGGAAAAATGGTGGGGAGAAAGTTGAAGTGCATTGGTGATTGAGAAATTCCAACAAAAAACAATTATTTTTCTTTCATATGGAATTTTATGGGGCATCTAGACATTAAGGAATAAACTAATTTTTGAAAACAAAAAACCAAATTGGAATGTAGTGTTTTCACTAATCTTTTACCACCTAGTATTATGGTTGCATATTATGGACAATAATTTTTCTTATACATGCATGGATCTTTACAAAAGTTTGGATGGAATCTTATGCTAGACATACAACTGCTACATAGCCTTAATGGTAACGAGGTTTCATTTATAAATAAGAACATCAGTTTAACAATTCTCATTTTCACTTCAAAGTATTATGCATACATCATTTTTATTTTTTCCTATACTGACCAAACAAGGACAACTCAGCAAGTGCCAATTTAAGCATCAAAACTAAGATAAAAGTATTAGTAATTACAAAATTAGATGACAAGAAAGAAAGAGCTAGGAATGTTGGCCTTTAAAATCTAATGTAGCTTGGTTTGCTATTTAGAAAATTAATGCATAGTATGAGAGTATAAAGATAAAAATTGATGATGTTGCAAGAAAATCCAAGTAGCTTGACAGTAGGGTTTATGCCTTGGATAATCAGTTAATCTCTTAGTTTTAGCAATTTGATCAATTTTTTCAAGTCAAGGTGGTTGGTGGCTAGTGCTTGGTATTTAGTAAATCAAGGTGGATGATGGCTGATAACTGTAAAAGGTCATCTTTGATGAATTTATAGACTTTCTAATACTTAAGTAAGTATATTTTTTAGAGAAAAGACTGATATTTTGGAGAGAGACTCTGAAAATAAATATGCAGTAGAGAATAAAGATTGAGAACCCCCTTCTTTTAAGAATAGAGTTGGTCTTTATAGCCCATGGTTCTTACCTTTTGGTGGAGATGAGGGCTAAAAAGTTATATTTTCCTGATAACATTAAACATCTTTTATGTGTCAAAGAGGAAAAATATCTATGATTCATTAAAGGAAAAATATCTCTAACTCATTAAAATCTCACGATCCAACATAGAGTTTAATAAGATTACCAGAGCCACATGTACTTGAGCTTAGCCCCTGGGTAAGCCCGAGGATGTTGGGTCTACCAACTCGCTAGACCTGTATATTTGCTTGAGCTCAGTGCTTGGCTGAGTCCAAGAATGCTGGGTCTAACAACTTGCCAGACTCATATACGTTTGGGTTCAATGTTTGGCTAAACCCAATGATGCTGAGTCTGACAGCTTGCCAAACCCATATATGTTTGGGTCAAGGCTTGACTAAGCTCAAAATTGCTGGGTTTGACAGCTTGTCCGACCCATATATTTTTAGGCTCAGCGAATGCTTGGTCTAGCAGTTCGCCAAACCCATGTATACTTGGCTGAGCCTAAAGTTGATGGGTTTGGCAGCTCGCCCACCCATATACGTTTAGGCTTAGTGCTTGAATAAGCCCAAGAATGTTGGGTTATCACCTTACCTTTGGTTCTTTTTAAAAAGCTTTAATAAAAAAAACAAATTTTAGAAATTAATTATAGAAAAATGTTTCTAATATTAATTATTTAAATTGGATATAAAGGAAAGGATTAAATAATGAGGGAATTGGATGTGAAATTGAACTTTTAAAGGTAACAAAGGACAAGATAAAGAATGTTAAAAAATATTATGAGTCATGTAATAGACAATAAAAGGGATCAATTTACAATTAAGCAAAATAAGAGGGTCAAATTGTAAATAAACAAAAATGAGGAGTATAAATACCCTTTCCATCTCCTCTTGGCGGATGGTTTGGGGGGAAAGAGAGAGGGTTAAGGTTTTCTTTGAATCTCTTCACCAAAGTTTTTACTAAATCTCTTGTAAAATAGTAGTTTATTAAAAGCAATCAAAGGCTTAGTTAGTGATTAAAGGAAGAAATGGAATGATTCTAAGTGGTTTAAAAGCTTGGAAGAGGAGTTTTGGAACTAGAGAGAGAAGAAAACAAAAGTGGAGAGAGACTTAAATTTCTTCCAAAATCTTCTTTGATTTCTTATTGTTTAAAGGTAAGAACAACCCTTTTTATGTTTTAGCTTTGAAAACTTAACATTTGATGTTTTGGGTATTATGGAAGAAATGGATATCTATTATTAAGATGGTTGAAAGGGTAAATTATTGTTAGAGCTAAGTTTAGAAACATATGTAAAGTGGAGAAAGTGGAAGAATTGAACAAATGAAAAAGAAAATTCAATTCCTTTCCTTGTGAACCCATTCGGCTAGAGAGAGAAAGTAAGGAGTGAGAATTTTGTTTGAAATATTGACATGATTGGTAAATTTTATGAATATAGTGGAATTAAATAAATAAGAAATTACAAAAATTGAAGAAAAATATATTTTATTACATGCCTAGAAGGGTTTCGGCCAAGTGAGGGTGAGAGAGTGTTTACACCAATGATAATTGCATATAGATTGGGTATATTTATAAATAAATAAATAAACATAGTATAAGAAAGCTTTAGAAGGGTGAAACCACGGAAAGATGCCACCTAGAAATGAAATGCTAATATGAATGAGATTCTTTTTGTAAAATATTAAAGATTCATCGGTAAAGAGGAAGAGGCCATATAAGGTCCTTTATTGTGTCTATGAAAATGTTGATAATATGATTATGGTGTTTTCAGCGGACTTTATTGTGAGAAGGACACAACTAGAGGGTGTCGGGCGTTCATGTACATCATGCAGGTACTTCGGTGCCTAAAATAATAATTTAGCCATGCGTTTTATCTTAATATTTATTGTCTTATTTTAGATTAATGTTAAAGGATTAGATTACATGGAAATTATAGTAAATGAAAAGATTGTAAAAGAAAAAGAAGAAAAATGATTTATGGGAAAGAAGGTAGAGACTAAGTTAGTAATTCAAAGTAAGAATGACAAAAAAAAAAGTAGTATTATGCAAATTGATAGATTGATTAGTCACGAGCAAAAAAAAAAGACTAATAATAGTGATAAATATCATTATCAACATATATTAATTACTAAGTAAGGATAATTAATGATATCAAATGTATTGATATCGGTACAAATTGATTAGTCACTCGAGAAAGAAAGTGACTAATGATAACTTGAATATCGGTATTGGCATTGATTAATTACCAAGCAAGGCTAATTAATAATATCAAAGGAATTGATATCATCACTAATTAATTAGTCCCTCGTGAAAGAAAGTGATTAATGATAATGTTGAATATTGTTATCGGCATTGATTAATTACCAAGCACGGTTAATTAATTATATCAAAGGTATTGATATCAACACTAAATTATTACATGGAATCATCAAGAATATTATGAATAATGTTATTGATGATTAAAGGATAACAAAATAGTCCTTGTTGTGTTGCAACGATAAAGGAGACCTTGATAGATTCTAATTCCTGGGATTACTTATAGAACAAAAAAAAAATACAATCATGATATTAAATATTTTCTAAGATGAACATTGTATCTTGTTAATTATATATGTATGTTTATGTTTTTGTGTTACAAGTTCTTTCCAATCCCGTCCAGAATAGTATGAGTTATGCTTGTAGTTTTCTTGTGTTATAGTTTAAGGAGTAATATAACTTCCTTTTGGATTAATGTATTAAGATTGGAAACTTAGTTTCTAATGACAATGTAAAATGTTGAATTTATAAATAACTTTCTAGTTTATTTGTTATGATAGGTAAATTAATTAGTTAGCACTTTTAATTTGATGGAATGTAATGTTTTTGTATTTCCTTTAATTATATAGTTATAATTTCCTTCACTTTATAATGTAATTGGTAATATGCTATAAATATTTGTGTTAATAGGTACAAAGAGTATTTGTAAATTAATGGTTAAATGAGTTTGGGATGATTCTTGACAAGATATCCATGTTGATTTGGATTGTGTAATAAAATAATGCTTGAAGTAGGTATTGATGATGTCGATAACTTGATAACATTATCGAATCGGAGAAATGCTGTTGAAATTTACAAAAAAAAATTAAAACTAAGAATGTTACACTTTTATATAAGAATCCAGTTAAAATTAAATCATGTTGATTCATCATAAACTTCATAATACCAAGAAAACTACTCATTGTCCAACAAGATATCATGGCCAAGAAAGCATGGTATGTTTTGAGAGTGTTTCCAAAACTGCCTTTTCAGAAAGGTTTGGATTGACAACCAAATTTTAGATGTTCATACTAATAAGTTATTGCAAGGAAAACTGTGCCCCTAATGATCATTTCTTACATTTCTTGATCAACCTCTATCGGATAGTGCCGTAATATTTGCTTTTGTGTGGTGAATACTAATAAGTTATTGCAAGGAAACCAACCTATGGGAAAGGGGGAAAAAAATGAAATCTTACCAATCAAAATGTTGGCGTGATTTAGCAACACCTGCTTCAAATTACAAATAAAATCTCTCTCTCTCTCTCTCTCTCTCTCTCTCTCCTTCTCTCTCTTAATACATGTGAAATTCACCACTCAAACGTGCAGGAGTGTCGAAGTAATAAATAACCCGGCAAGACCGGGGTCGAACCATAGAGAGGTGAATTATATAAATTACAAATAATAAAATGATATTGATGTTGAAGAGAACTTTGAGATGTAATATTGATGTAAGGATTAAACAATGATAAAACAGATGTCAAGGTTAGAGGATCTACTAATGGTATTTCAAATAAATATAATATAAACTCTTTTTAGTACTCAACTGGAAACCACACACAAAGGAGGTTCCAATCGGATGATTTATTGTTATTAGCTCATTATAAATTATTAACATGATCATATTAATTATCTTATCTAAATAACACCATACTTATAAATATTGTCAGGTATTCATGATGCTAACTTATGTTAACAACAAATCAAGTTCCTCTCATAACAACGATGTCAGCAGAAGACTATGAATTATCAAGCATTTGATGTGCCAAGTGTTATACAACATAAATCTAGATAGTTATTTAACAAGCAAGGTATAATAATTAGTAAGATAAAAAGATAAAACATGTTAATAACAATCTTTCTTGGATATAAACATTAAAGTCCATGTTGAGTTTATATTATACCTATTCTAACACCACTAGTGAAACCTTTTCACCTTGACATAATTAACTTAGCTAAACATAATGCAGAAGAAAAACATAAATAAACAATATAAGAACATAAACATGATATAAGTTAACTAAGTATAGGAAAGGAAATGAAAAAGCAT
>Ga0307510_10008118_pt1 | contig 12501 bp, 16 predicted proteins | sample 12_EM_MG_FD_207224 | JGI IMG/M metagenome (GOLD analysis project Ga0307510, IMG submission 207224) | Populus trichocarpa ectomycorrhiza microbial communities from riparian zone in the Pacific Northwest, United States - 12_EM | ecosystem: Host-associated > Plants > Roots > Unclassified | place... | reverse complement strand
GACAGCCAGTCCATGGTAATTCCCCAAGAGCTGAATAAATGAGAGTATAGGCGAAGGACTCAAGGTCATCGCGACGGGATTGAGTACCCTTTTGCTGACCGTTGATGGAGGAGAATGCAAGAGTACTGACAGTCGGGTCGTGTGGGTCGTATGGGGTGTGTAAATAGGTCAAAGGATCACGGTATTGCTGTGCCAGACTGAAATCAATGAGGAAGGGGACAGGAGAAGGGCTATCAACTGAGATCATGAAGTTGCCTGGCTTGATGTCACGATGGATGTAGTGTCAAGTATGTAGCGACTCGAGCGTTGCAAGCTGGGAATGTAAGAGAGTGTTCTAGATCCGTTTATGTACCATCTGTGCAGCATACAAAAATGTCTTCCTGGAGTCAAACTGTTGCACCCTGATTAGATCGTCGAGTGAGGCCCCAAGACACTCCAGGACGATAACCTCATACATGCCTTCTCTGCCATACCAGAGTACTTCAGGGATGCCCACGCTCCCAGAGATGGCTGTATACACGCTGTACTCATGACTGAGCTTTAAAGGCGAGCTCTCTCCATGCCCTATTTTCAGAGCGACACTAGCTTCATTCCTAATGTCTTTTCCTAGATAAACACTCCCTAGAAAGCTCAGAGAGATGAGGTGAACTTGATCAGAATGGGGCTTACCAGATCCACCAGTACCGAGCAGTTTTCCTATTCTGTATCGGCCACCAACACATACAAAATTTAGTCGTTGGGAAGCAGGTTGTTTCCTGGAAGGTCTCTGAACAGGCATGCTGGTCATCAAGAGTGAAGAGGAAGAACAGCCGCTTGGCAGGGTTGGGTCAGGTCAATACTCCAATGCCAACGTGTTGATTTTAGTCACCTGACATGGACGCATTCGCGTTGCACCACACCAAAGAGATCATGTGTGGGATACAATCTAATGTAGCAGACTATGATACACGACTGATAGACGTATCGGATTATTGATTGTTGAAATCAAAGAAAGAAACATGACATCTGCTCTCAATTGTAGGTACAAAACTCCTTCAGAATCTTATCCATCGCAGCATCAGCATCATCCTTGAGGAGAGCACCAAGGTCAACATCTGATTTCGACTCCCCCCTCATGGCCGCTTCTGGTGTTGCCCACCCCTTAATGAAGTCAAGTTGCCATTTCTTGAGAATGAATTTGAGTGTTTGGAGGGCCTCCATAAGCATGGGGCTGATCTGGTTTCGCTTCACAGTGTCTGTCACCTTTGCCGACGAAAATACCCGTTCACAGGGTACTGACGTGGCCTGGATGGCTAAATAATCCATGGCAATTGCAAAGAGTGTCGGGAACTTGGTTTTATTGGCCTATGAGGGTGTGAGTTGTTGTCCTGTCCAGTAACATGGACCTCACTCACCTCCCAAAATTTTAGGATGTTGGTCTTAGAAGAATTGATCTCGCCCGATGCATACTTCCGGTATTCCACTTCAACTGTGAACTCTTGAAGTGAAGAATTGGTTTCATGAGCAGAATGCTCGACTTTGTATCGCGTTGGAGGTGGTCAATGTCCAGGGCGTGGAACGGGGTCAACAGGGGAATTGGACGTGTTGACAGGCAGGGGCAAGGTCTGACGGTACTGGTGCATCTGCACAGGATATATTCACAATACATGATGAACTGATAGACACACTTACAAGTTCAAGAATGAGTTTCTTCAATCGCTGGATATATGAAGTTTCCCATTTGGCATCAATCCATGAGAATCGTATAGCAGGATTGATGACTGTAGGTTCAAGTTGGCAGCTAGAGCGGTGACATATGGAGTATAGAACTTACACATCGTAACAACATATGCATCTGTCTTGTCCATTCAGATGTAGTATTTCTTGGCCCAATCCAGGCTGATTTCTGTCCAGTACTTGAGACCCTCATGTTTGTCTCTGAGTATCTCCCAATCTGTCATGAACGTCTCAAAATCAGAGATAGCACGCGATAGGACAGGCATTGACTTGGAGGACATGCTCTGTTGAAAAGTGTGGGGGACCTGTTGTTTTGATGAGCGCATGCCTTCAGACCTGGGTCAAGTAGCAAACTTACTTGTAAAACCGCTTCTAAAGCCTCCAAGATATCCCAATCCTTGTTCGACAATGCATAACGCGAAACAACATCTGATACCTTCGTCTTGAAATACAAATCGACGGCCTATTTTGAGTAGTCTTTAGTCTTTACCGTCCTATTGCAAACAGTAAGAATGACTTACTGGTCGGAGTTCTCTTAGACGCAGCAACATCAAATACACCGAGTCCCACCTTGTTCTCACGTCTCTCAGAACTTGCAGTACTGGGACGTCGTCCTTAACTTGGTTGCCACTGCTATCCGTCTTGGTGAAAAAACCATGCTCATTACCATTTACGATAATCTTCTGAAACTCGGTCCTGTGATTATCAGAAGAGCGCAATAAACGAATGACCCTTCGAGCACGCCGGAGTGGGTCGCGTTTCATGGTATCAACCCATCCCTTGGGCTTAGGGTTACCTCAGCAGTGGCAACTGGCAAGTTTCAACTTGTAGTCTTGATCGTCGTTGTTGTTGTCATTGTTGTTGTTGTTGTTGTTGTTGTTGTTGTTGTCATTGTTGTTGTTGTTGTTGTTGTTGTTGTTGTTGTCATTGTTGTTGTTGTTGTTGTTGTTGTTGTTGTTGTCATTGTTGTTGTTGTTGTTGTTGTCATTGTTGTTGTTGTTGTTGTTGTTGTTGTTGTTGTTGTTGTTGTTGTTGTTGTTGTTGTTGTTGTTGTTGTTGTTGTCATCCAAGTTGCCTGATTCAGTCCCAGAGTCCGAATCTGATTCATTCCCGGCATCCAAGCTATCACTGCAGTGACATAGATAGTCGGGGTCGGGAGTAATCTTGAGCTGAGAAATATATGATTCAGGTGTTGAAGTGAAGGAAGAAATGATGTGTGAAGAGCAGATGTTGATGATATGGGCATAACATCGGACACAGCTGCGCTGAGGGTCGAATCTGACTGTGTCGGTTATCCCACGTCTGGCCAACAGGACCTCAAGCGCTTCCATGGCCGATGCGTTATTCGAGGCGTTGTTGAGAGTGAAGTGGCCGATCTGAAATGGAGGTTAACATCAACACACAGATATCAGAGAATAAATACTTTATGGGTGACGCCAGCGCGATCAAGTAGATAGGCGATTGCCTTTGCTATGCAGCGACCTGTGTGCTTCTTCTTGAGGCGATGAAAGCTGATAAGTGAAGCCTTCAGTGAAAGGGATCCGGTTGACTTGTCAGTGGCGATCCAGTGGCAAGTCAGCCCTAAGAACGACGCCATATTCCCGGCTCCCCAAACATCTGCTGTGAAACTGATCCGCCTGCAGGCTTCCTATCAATCAAAGTTAGCATAGAGGAAAGGGGGAAGGTAGAACACACAAACTCACCGAAAGCTCCACTTTCAATGCTCCGAATCCCTTCTTCCAATAATAAATTACGCCTTCCCTCACCTTATCACGGTGAGGAATTTCAGAATCGGTGAGGGTTGCATGGAGGGTCAAACACAGCAGTCGAAACTCCAGGGATTCAACAAGACGAATCGACTGAAGACACCTTAGCGTGAGAACACAAGATTGTTAAGACTCAAGACTTACCAGATCATTTGCAACGATAAGATTGACAATGCATTCTATGAACACCTCCTGAGTGAACGGTGGGAGCGACGGGTCGCGTACATTGCTGGCATTCTTGTGGAGGGCCCAGTTTTTCACTTGAGTTGATAGCGGGTAGTTCCAGTTATGATTGTCCTTGACCTTCTGGTCATACTCAGCAGCATGGACCTTGTACAGATGCTTCTGAAGATTGGTGTTCCTGGTGTTAGGTTGATAAATATAATTGATGGTACCACCGGGCACGTCAGCTTTGTTATTGGCGCCATATTTTTTCCTGCTTTGTAAGAACATGATAATCGCAATCAGGCCCGCACTTACATGCATGGCTTGCAGACCCTTGTGTGCAGCGCAACCAGAATCTCAGGGTCGCCGACGGGCGCGAAGAAGTACAAAATGTCGAGGGCAGCATGAGAACTAACATCCTGGGAATCACCGGCACCACTCTGTGATTCCAGCCCCTGCGGGCCATCTGGGCCAGGTGCATTGCATGTATCATCACCTACATGGTCTAAACTGAATTCTTCACTGCTGTCGATTGACTGGAGTGGGCCGGCATAACTTGTTAGCAAGACCCAAAGGCGGGTATAGAACAAGGAACTCACCATTTCTTGGGTACGAGACAAACAAGCAGGATGAACATCCAGCCCACAAGGACCAGAACTTGGAGCCTTGGTAGCTTTGGTAGTCCTATTGGTCAAGCGTTGAGCCATGATTGGAGGGGATAAATGGGGAAAAGATGAGACTTGTACCCATTAAATGGCTGAGGGGTGGTGTATCTCTATGGGCAAGTCACCGGCCAGAACCAACTTGAAGGGGGGTTGGTCAATTACGTCCAGGACCATTGGGCGCGAACATAATTTTGATGGTGAGTGATGCGCGACAAAACGAGTTCATATTGCTTTGCAAATACACTTGATATTTGGTACATGTACACGTAAACCAACTCGAGTTCTGGAACTTCTGGACAACGACAAATATACCACGGAGTAAGTAGCCATTCCCATCCCATCTCCTGCCACCGAGCCTCGTTCATCAAAGCCATGGATCTCACAGGGATCATCAGCTTTCCACCCTTGGAAACAGAGGTCTGAGGTTGACAGGATTCGAGTAATTTCTGCTCTTCAGCAAAACCTCTGGCGTTGTATTGGGACATATTCTGTGTATGGTGGCTTACTCTGAGTCTCACACACCAGGCCAAAATCGGCAAACTGTCTCCAATCCGATTCTGGTGGTAACAGTTAGCCAACATCTCGTTTACTGCCGTTTGAGGGAACCAACTTGGACAACTCCATACTGGGGCTTCCAAACCCTGGCTCTTGCGCTGCATTCTGCGTTCTCGCCTCCTGCCCATGCCCACAAATCCTTTTCTACATCTAGCCACCTGATGTCCTCCATGACTAGGCCTTGGTACATACTACCAGGGATGATCTTGACACTAATAAGCGCGTAGCGGAAAGTTGATATCGGAAAGTTCTTCCCCAGCCAACTCTCCACAATTCATCCTCACCTCATTGTCGTCTCTACCACTGTTCGCTCCGCATCCACAAACCCATCCCGCCATCCATTGACCTGGCATGTTCCGCTGGTGTTCCACTCCGTCATCACCACCACTATCTGCTGCCTTATGGACGAAGCCTCTGAACTTGTCGTGTACTGCCTAATTGGGGATGTCCTCAGCTACATTGGGATCGGCCCCTGTGGGAGAGGTGGCAGTCTGGGGATTCACAGTGGCCGTTGGGCTCTTGTCCTGTCACTGGGCGCGAACCCTCTTGGGAATCCGTGCGGAGGAGGGAACGTTGCAATCTCCGCGATGTGGATCCACCAGCCTGCGTGTGCTTGCGGTGCAGGACCTCTCCGCGACATATTGGGCGGATGAGATTGCGTCGGGTGTAACAGTCATCTCTCATAGCAGCGTGTCTGGAGTTATTGCAGGATGCATTCTCAAAGTAGATGTCATTCCTCTCTCTTGGACTTTATGCCTTCTTATCTCACTGGCTTTTTAGAGATTTGATCAACTTGGATGTCTATCATTTCCATGAAGAGATACCCTCTTGTTTCGTCTTCCTTCTCATCTTCTGTGTGGATCCCATTCACCTGGGGAGGGCAGGCAATTCACCAAGTCCCCTATGACTTGTGTTCTTGACAAATCCATTGGGGCTTGTCCCTAATGACTCGAGTCATTTCACACACCTGATACATCATCGACACTTTTCCGTGATGAGTATTCTGCCACGGTCACGGAGTTTGCTACCTGGCCCAGTTGCAAGTTACAGCGTGCATCGAAACACAGGAGGGAAGTGGAAGGGAGCAGCGCAAATTGGGAAAGGGGGAGATTTTGAATATATGCCGAGGCGCCGGTAACGTGTGTCTAACCTTCACCTGATTGGTAAATTGTTGGAGGAGCGTCAAAGGAATAGATTTCACTTTTCGTGCGGCAGGCTCCGTGGGCTACTCCGTGGCATGTGTTGCACCCAACTTAGCGACAATGATTCTCAATGTGTCAAAAAAAAGTGCTCCAGCACACATCTAATGGGCTTTTAGCAGTCCTCTCCTCATGTCCACACATGCAGGAGTTGTTGTGGAAGAGTAAAGGCATTGTATAAAACGTCAAGCTATAGCGACACTACCCGTCACAAGTCACAATAGAACACATGTCCAACAACTGTCCGAATGGCTTGGATCAGAAAACAAACTGCCAAACCAATAGACTCTGAGAACCATCGCAACAGTTCACCCACCCAATTCAGGGACTACAACCAAGGGGCATGAGATCATAGGTGTTAAGGTCCAAGGGCCTTAAAGACGCGACGTGCGTGGGTTGGTTTGGCGACGACTGGGTTTGCTTCAGTGGGGTCTCCTCCTGAGGCAATAGGTCACGTGAGTAGCGCAGTACTGGTTGGCTACACAGCATACGAGTAAGTCCCCGATGATAAGGGCAACTTATGAGGTAGATAATAGAGATGAGAGGGAGAGCTTCAAGGCTTTGAAGCGACTGAGTTGATCAGGCAAGAGACTCTGAGAGTCCTAGGTGGAAGCTACAAGTCTTGGATTGAAAACCAAGTTAGGCTTAAGGCCTAACTGCTAAAAGTACGAGCGCTTATATACATTTGAGAAGTAACGGGTCACAGAGGTCACAAAGAAATATGGAAATATTACTAAGGTGGAATCATGACGTGGCGGTTCTAAGTATAGCTCCATCATGAGCTGGCAATCTAAGAATAGCCTATCATGAGCTGGCAAGTCGAAAAGGGTTAAATGAGGACACATCATGATGCTGCGGACTGCGGAGTGATGGCATGTGATAGTTGACTGCGGATTAGTCATGTGGTCTATCAGGTGACTTGTCAGGTGATTTGGTGACGGTCCGAGCAGCGTGTGAGGGAGTGAGTGAGGGACGAGTGACCGAGAGCGCGAAATAAATGGTGGAAAATTGGGATGAGGGTTCAGGATCGTAACAATAGGGACCCATATACAGAGAAGAACTATCCCATAAAAGCTGGCTTCCTCACCAAATGTATGTCACGCATATACATGACCTCACGCATATTGTCTCACGTCCTCCAGCGTAGGCCCTACAGGTTCATCTGACGCGGCAAGGTTGCGTTGATGGAACATGCGTAATTGGTCCTGTTTCAATGCACCAACAACGGTGTGCAGTACACCACGATTGTTGAACAAGATGAGGTCCTTCTCCTTCCAGTCATGCGGATATACCAACTAGTAAGTTGTCAGAGTCGCCAATGAGACAGAACAAAGAGCGAGGAGAAAAGTAAAAATGGAAAATGTACATTTGGTGCAATGGCGGGGCGCTGCATCTTGTATAGAAGATCATGCACTTCCTTCAGGTCCATAACGCGGGCTCCATTGGGGTAGAGTGCACTGTCGCGCGATGCGCCCTCAGGGAGCGGGTCAACGAGTAGCTCTTGTGCCGCAAAAGGGGTTACAAGGAAAACGAGGTGGTGTGTAGGAGGAGGAGGAATGAGCTGGATGTAGAGCAGACTCTGCACTGTACTGCCAAGTTTGTTGGGTTCTGAGACATGAGGGGCATGCATCAGTAGATGTATGCTGAAGGTTTCTATGACACCTACCCTCACGCAAGAAATTGCGTTGCCTGAAAGTCTGAAAGTCCAGATAGTTTGACCTTTCCTTGGCCAACTTGATGATCACCTAGCGCCACATGAATACGCATTGAGGTGGGAACAGAACACCACATACGTTTACATGTAGCCTTATGAGTCTACCGAGTGATAACGTTAGACTTTTGTTCACTTTCTCAAAAAGTGCTACTCCGCGCGGTCCACGTCTTGCTGCACGGAGGTCCCTGGTGTCGTGTAGGCTAATCTTGTATTCTCGTTGCCAGGTGCGGTTGAAGTTGTTGAGGAAGGTACGCTTCCTCATGTCAATCTGCATGAAACCGTCATCGTCACTATTGAACCGCGTACCAGTAATATTATTCCGCAGCTGTAGCGCAAACTTGCGGAAGATAGCACGGGTGTGCTGCTTGATGACCGTCCGTATGAGGCGTTCAAAGCCGAGGTGTTGTGCATCCTACACACACATGATCAAGTCACCCCGAGACGCGCCGACAAAGAACTGCATGTACCACTGGGAGCTCACCGGGAACAGGAATAGCACCTTTGATTGTGAGCTTTATTCATAGAGCGAGCAGCGCAGGCTCCCACACAACATGCCACATTGTGCCCACCAACGTTAAAGAGAAACTCAACATGGACAAAAAACCAACCATCATCTTTGTTTCCACCTTGGAGACAGGTAGAGGTCTCAAAAAGGTTAGGAACTGTAAACAAGGCACAACCATCGATTGTTCTCACAGTAGTCAATGTACTCAATTAGCAAGTGAAAATGTGGGTACATGCAGATGCGATAGTTGGACATCTCAACAGGAATGATCTCGGTCATTCGAAGGCGATAATGCGTGAGGGTTTCAAGGTCGGAAAGGGTCTTCAAGACTTGTTGATCAATTATGCAGAGTGGCAGTATGATAGATTTCTAGGGACGTTTTTAGTTGTCAGCGGGTTACTGTAGTCGTTCGCTATACCTTGATTATGGTAGGGAGACGCTGATAAGAGCTGGTTGCCAGTGGTTAGAAAGTCTAAGAATGAGATCAATGTACAGCGACGGGCGCCATTCGTTTTCCTCATGAAGTTTCTGAGAAGGTAAGGAACCTCTCAACGCTGTGAGCATCAGATGCATTATCAAGGTGGCCATCGGGCTATACAAAACACGTTAGATGGCCAGACAATGTGTAAAAGATATCCAGATGCACAACTTCGACCAGGGGCCATGCAGCGGGATATCGACTGGCAGCGGCTTCACCTTGCCCTTGCTCAGCTTCCCCATGCTATGACCGCATGCACAAGAGGCAAACGAGGTCGAGGTCGACGAGGGCAAAGACATCAGCTTCCGTTTCTCAAGCGCATTCGGTTCAGCGCATGAACACTGGCGCCCTGCGACGGGTGCAAGGATGATACACACGCAATTGGGTGACTCTGGCAAGGTTGATATTGCCGTGAATTGCAGGCACGGGAGAGGACGACAGTGTGTGGGGCACTAGAGCCAGAGCAGAATGTGAGGCAGATGAAGATGTCGATGACGTGAGCGGGTCGAACAGGAGTATAAACCTTGAAAAGGCAGCCCGACCTCAAAGATGGTAAATGTTAGAGAGGGCAGACATCAGAACATGAAATAAAATGAATCATCACCGTGAGTTGAGTAGGAAAGTCGAGTTCGCAAGGAGGACTGGTCAGAAGTCTCAGGACATGAAAAAATGTGAGCCTGGAGGGACACCCACTTGTTGGAGAGGGCAAAGACGGGTGTATGGCCCGAGGCTGAGTACTGAGTCACTGCGCCAATGATACTGCCTGGGGGTGATTCACGATGATCACGGCTGTGACTACTTCGACTGTCGTTGCGCCGATCGTCGTCTCTGCAAGTTAAGGTGGGAATAGGGACAGGCTATCATCTCTGTGACGTGGTGAGTCCCGACAGTGATGGCTAGTGGAGATGGCAATGGCGACCAATGTGGCAAGTCTGGTGACGTTCGATAATGGGTGAGCAAAAAAAAAAAGGGGCGGCTTAGCCAGCTCAGAAGGCCTAAGCTAGCAGTGAGCGGGCTCAGTGGGAGCTGACTAAAATGGGCAGCTCAACCAGATGTGGCTTGGCTAGGCTAGGGTTGTAGTCGGCCCCAGCTCCACCTTTAGCCGAGATTTAGCCGGAGCTGCCGCAACACTAGGTACAGCTCAAGCTCCATGGTAGATCCACTTTAGTATTTAACATTCAGAGAGGCAAGGTAGAATTTTTCAATATTATATACAATTTACTTTAAATTTCAAGTATCTGCCAGTCATTTATCATGAGACTACAGCTGAAAAGAAAAGAAAAAGAAATCCCAAGTCAATTCCAACTCTCATTTTGCCATCATACACCCATCAAGATCCCTTCCAGACTCTTCATAATTCAATCCTTTCCATATCAGAATCCCTATCTTCACTTATGCCCTCTTTCATCTTAGTCTTTCTACACTTTACTATCCAATCTTCAGAGGCAAAGTACTTTCAATACCATATAGAACTTACTTCCAAATTCAACCATCTTCCATTCATTTGTTACTGCTTATTATATTTTATCACTTTATAATTTTATTTACATGTGTTTATCATAAGTACTACAGCCAAAAAGAAAAAAAAAGAAAAAGAAACAGAAAAAGAAAAAACCAAGTACCTACATTCACATGTGTTTCAGCACTTCTGGGCTGGCCCATCCTGTTGGGCATGCAACAGAGAAAAAAAGAATGAAAAAAGAAAAGAGGGGGAAGACATACAGGGTGATCGACTTCATGCCACTGGTGGTTCGATGCTGGCAGTCTCTTTGTACATTGAAGAGGGTGGTTGGCCACATGTCAAAATTGTGGGAGGGACATGGGTGGGTGATGCATGTGATGTGGGTACAGGCAGCCTTCATCGTCGTCAAGACCTTGAGATGGCATGGCCACTTTGGCTTCTGGCCAAGTGAGAGCGGGGGTGTGTGAAGACGATGTTCAGATGTGTATTGAGGGGGTATGCAAACGCACAGGACTGGGAAAAAAGAAAAGAAAAAAAGAAAAAAAAAAAAAAAAAAAAAAAAAAGAGAAAGGAAAAAAAAGAAACACACAATTGCTGTAAGCCTATACATTAGCTTCATGGCACTGGCAGTTCAATGCCAGCGGTCTCTTTGTGGGTTGAGGGGCATGGTCAGTTGTGTGCTGACCATAGGCTGTGATCAGAAGCCATGGGGGGACATGCGGGTGATGCATGTGATGTGTGTTCAAGTGGTTGTCGTCAAGACCTCACAATGGCACTACAACTTGATCTTCTGGCCAGGCAAGGGTGGGGGTGTGCAAGGTTGGTGTTTGGGTGTGTGTTGAGAGGGTGCGCAAATGCATAGGACCAGGAAAAACAAAACAAAAAGTGAAAAAAACAAAACAAAAAAACAAAAAGCAGACTCACCAGTTCGAACCCCCACAAAAACGCGGACCTCTACAGGCCTTGTGTGTTGTGCATGTGCATGGCTTCAGTGCGGGTGTGTAGAGAGGCATGCAAGGGTGGCATGGCAATGGCGGCAAAGAGAGGGCAATGGGAGTGGCTGTGGTAGCGTGATTCAGTGGTGGGTGTGGACCGTGGAGTTTGTCAAGACTTGTAACAGTGTTGGTGCTTCAAATTCTAGACGTAAGGTGCACAGGGAAGCACGTGGGTGGCCAGGGGTGGATGGCAGAGCACACAAAGTTGGGGGGAAAAGGAAAAAAAAAAAAAGATTTGAACACACACAAAAAACATGATTGGCTTGTCATGTTGTATGTGCACAGTCGATGCATGGGCAGGCGGTTTGCGGGGGTGGTTTGAGGCGAGTTTGATGCAGCAAAATCTTGCTGAACGTGATGTTGAAATTGCGCAGTGTCGAGAGATCAACGTTGAGTTGCCACTCCAAGTAGGAGGACACCGCTCGTTCCATGGGGATGGGGCTGTGATGCCAGCTCATCCTTGTCGCAGTCAATTTTGTGTCATGTTTCTTTGGGAGTGGGGGTGCTGGCAAAGGGGGGTGGTAACAGAAGTCAGGACTGGTCAGGACACCGCAAAAAATAGGTCCACTCACTTTGAGAGGGAAGGCAACGGAAGGCAATGCGTCAGGGGGGACAGGGGAGACACAGGATGACACAACTGATCAGGGACGTGGCAGTGACGCCAGCTCATCCTCATCGCTATTGATTTGTGTTGTGTTTCTTTGGGAGTGGGCGTGCTGGCAATGAGGGTGGTGGCAGAAGTAAAGAGTGGTCAGGACATGGCAAAGAAAAAGGCCCACTTACTTGGAGTGGGGAAGGCAATGTATTGGGTGGTATGGAATTGGGGATGGGTGTGGCTGTGAGGTAGAGACCCAGGAAAATGCAACTGGTCAGAATATGGAAAGTAACCGAGCAATGGAGACAAACTTACCTGCTACAGTGCTAGTGGCAATGGAGCAACATTGGGTGGGTGTAGCACCATTGTAGGGGCCAGAGGAGCAGTGAGAGGGACTGGTGAGGACACAGAAAGAAAATGAGCCTGCACAGGACACTTGCACACTCAAGGGGGCAGGATGGGACTGGTCTGGACATGGAAAAAAAGAAAACCTGGTGGGGGGTTTGGGATTGGTCAGGACAAATAAAAAAATAAAATAAAAAAGGGAGTGAGGACTACTCACTTGCTCAAGTGGGACTGAGTGTGCTGGTGTTGGTGGGACAGAGAAGCCAAGCTGTGGGGGAAAAGGAAGTTGTGAGTGAAAAAAAAATCCGGGTGAGAGGGAGAAAAAATTGAACCACAAGGGG
>Ga0307510_10008117_pt1 | contig 12503 bp, 10 predicted proteins | sample 12_EM_MG_FD_207224 | JGI IMG/M metagenome (GOLD analysis project Ga0307510, IMG submission 207224) | Populus trichocarpa ectomycorrhiza microbial communities from riparian zone in the Pacific Northwest, United States - 12_EM | ecosystem: Host-associated > Plants > Roots > Unclassified | place... | reverse complement strand
CGGGGTCCACCGCGGCGTCGCTGCGTGACGATCCGGACCTGGTGCAGGCGGTCCAGGACGCGGTCGACGACGGCAACGCCGCGGTGTCGAAGGCGGAATCGGTGCGGAAGTTCCGCATTCTGTCCTCCCAGTTCACGGAGGAGTCGGGCCACCTGACGCCGTCCCTGAAGCTCAAGCGCAATGTGGTGGCCAAGGACTACGCGGACGAGATCGAGGCCATCTACCAGAAGTAGCGGGCCCGGTACGGAAGTCGGGCTATGACGCGGTGTCCTCGGCGAGGACCCGCGTCATCGTCCTTTCCGCGAGCGCGGTGATCGTCACGAACGGGTTGACCCCGATCGAGCCGGGCACCAGCGAACCGTCGGTGATGTACAGCTTCGAATACCCCTTCACCCGGCCGTAGTTGTCGGTCGCCTTGCCCAACACGCAGCCGCCGAGCGGGTGGTAGCAGAAGTCGTCGGCGAACACCTTGTTGGCCGTGCCGAACAGGTCGTACCGGTAGATCGTCCCGTTCGCCGCGTTGATCCGGTCGAACAGTTTCTTCGCCATGGCGACCGAGACCGCGCTCTGCGCCGCGGTCCAGCCGAGTTTCACCGCGCCGGAGGCGGAGTCGTACGTGAACGACGCCCGCTGCGGGTTCTTGGTGATCGCCAGATAGAGGCTGATCCAGTGTTCGAGGCCCATCGGCAGCGGGGCGATCTCCGCGAAGACGGGGTTGGCGGTGTTGGCCCAGTCGTCGATGCCCATGACCGGCATCGTCGACTCGTTGGCGCCGACGGTGTCCCAGATGTGGTTGGCGCGCCCGACCATCGTGTTGCCGTTGGTCCCCCAGCCCGCGCCGACGCTCGCGTTGAGAGCGGGGAGGGTGCCCGTGTCCCGTGCGCGGACGAGGAGTTCGGTGGTGCCGAGGCTGCCGCCGCCGAGGAACAGATAGGTGCAGCTGTACTGCTTGGTCTCGACGACCGCGCCGGTGTCGTTGATCCGGTCGACTGTCAGGACGTACGACCCGTCGCTCGCCCGGGTCACCGCCTGCACCTTCTCCATGGTGTGGATGGTGACCTTGCCGGTGCCGAGCGCGGAGGCGAGGTAGGTCTTGTCGAGGCTCTTCTTGCCGTAGTTGTTGCCGTAGATGACCTCGGCGGCGAGCGCGGACTTGGTGGCGGTGCCGGCGGCCTCCTTCTGCATGTAGCCGAAGTCGTAGACGTTGGGCACGAAGGTGGTCTTCAGGCCGGCGGTGGTGGCGGCCTTCCGTGAGGTGCGGGTGAACTGGTACCACTCCGTCGACTCGAACCAGGCCGGGTCGACGGTGTTGACGCCGAGCATGGTGCGGGCGCGCGGGAAGTACGTGGCGTACATCTCGGTGGCGTCCACGGTGGGGAACTGCTCGGTGAAGTACGACTGGAGGGGGGTGACCGCCATGCCTCCGTTGACCAGGGAACCCCCGCCGACACCACGCCCCACATACACGGACATGTTGTCGTAGTGCACGCGGTCCAGGACGCCCGGGTACAGGCCGATGTCCTTGTTGACGACGTCCAGCCACAGGAAGCTGGCGAGCGGGGCCTCGGTGCGGGTCTTGAACCACATGGAGCGCTGGTCCGGGGCGGAGGTGGAACAGAAGATCTTGCCGTCGGAGCCGGCCGTGTTCCAGAGCTTGCCCATCTCCAGGACGAGGGTGGTGATACCGGCCTGGCCGAGCCGGAGGGCGGCGACCGCACCGCCGTAACCAGACCCGACGACGATCGCGGGGGCGGTCTCGACGGCCGCGGGTTCGACGGCCTGCGCGGACTGGAGACCGATACGGGTGAGACCGGCCGCGGCGGCGGTCTGGAGGGCGACCATGCCCAGGATTTGACGTCTCGTCAGCTGATGCTGCGTCAGTTTTGCTGTCATGCGCGCAGCATGTGCGGATTATTGGGTTCCGCCAAGGGTCTGCGCCGGTTTTGGGGCGCATGCGGGGTGCGGGGTGAGTTGTGCGGGCGGGTGCGGGTTGGGGGTGGCTGGTCGCGCCGTTCCCCGCGCCCGCCCGACCAGCTCACCCGGCACCCCGGATCGCACCAAGGATCGCGCCCTAGAGCAGCTGTTCCTTCAGCCTCTCCGCCAGGAGGTCCCAGCGCCAGCGCTCCTCCACCCACTGCCTGCCCCGCTCGCCCATGTTCCGGCGGAGTTCCGCGTCGCCGAGCAGGGCGGTGATGCGGTCGGCGGCGTCCTCCGGGGAGCCGCCTCGTACGACCCAGCCGGTCTCGCCGTCGAGTACGGCGTCGGGGGCGCCGCCGGAGTCGCCGGCGACGACGGGGAGGCCGGTGGCGGACGCCTCCAGGTAGACGATGCCGAGACCCTCGACGTCGAGGCCGCCGCGCCGGGTACGGCAGGGCATCGCGAAGACGTCACCGGCACCGTAGTGCGCGGGCAGTTCGGACCAGGGCACGGCGCCCGTGAAGCGGACGGAGTCGGTGACGCCGGTCTCGTGGGCGAGGCGGCGGAGGTCCTTCTCGTACGGTCCGCCGCCCACGATCAGGAGCACGGCCTCCGGCTCGCGGGCCAGAATGCGTGGCATCGCCAGGATCAGCGTGTCCTGCCCCTTGCGCGGCACCAGCCGCGAGACGCACACGACCACCGGACGGTCCGTCAGGCCGAGGCGCGCTCGTACCTCCGCTCCACCCGACCCGGGATGGAAGACCTTCTCGTCGACGCCGGGCGGGAGTTGGACCATCCGCGCGGCCGCCGCCGGGCTCAGCGCGGCGGCGATGCGCGAGCGTGTGTACTCGCCGAGGTAGGTGATCGTGTCGGTGGACTCCCCGATGCGGCGCAGGAGTTGACGGGAGGCGGGGAGCTGGGCCCACCCGGCCTCGTGGCCGTGGGTCGTGGCCACCAGCCGTTCCGCGCCCGCCTTCCGCAACGCCGGCGCCATCAGCCCGAGCGGCGCCGCCGCCCCGAACCACACCGCCGTACACCCGTGTTCACGCAGCAGTCCGACGGCCCTGCGGGTCGCGGCGGGCGCCGGCAGGAGCATCGTCGTGGCGTCCCGTACGACGGTGAAGGGCTGCTCGGCGTCGAAGGCGGCCGTCGCCTCCGCGCCCTCCCGCCCGCGCTTCCAGGTCGAGGCGTAGACGACAAGCCGCTCGGGCTCCAGGCGCAGCGCCATGTTGTGCAGAAAAGCCTGGATGCCACCGGGCCGGGGCGGAAAGTCATTGGTCACGATCAGGGTCTTGCGCACGCGGCAGACCCTACCGGCCGTACCGGACGACGACTCACAGGCCGGCACGGCCGCGCTTCATGGCCATCGCACAGCGGATCGGGAGAACATGTGGCCCACACCGGCGGGTACGGCACGGAACAGGGGCTCAGGTGGAGTGTGCGGGCGCGGGACGGCGGCTGGCGGCGCTGTTGGGGACCTGGGGTCTGACCAGGGTCGTCCTCCTGCTGTTCGTCTTCAAGGTGCTCGTGTTCCCGGGCCCGGACGTCACCAGCGATGTGTCGGTGATCTATCAGGGCTGGTACGAGACGCTCCGCCACGGCAGCTTCCCGCTGGACGACGTCACCTGGCAGTACCCGCCCGCCGCCGCCCTCCCGATCCTCTCCCCCGCCCTGCTGGGTTTCCTCGACTACACGTCGGCGTTCTTCGTCCTCGCCTTCCTCGCCGACCTGGCCGTCCTGGCTCTGCTCCTGTACACGGGCCTGCGCCCCGGCCGGACGCTGCGCGGCGCCTGGGTATGGGTCGCGGGCGTCCCGCTGCTCGGCCCGACCGTGTACGCGCGCTACGACGTGATGGTGACCGCGGTCGCCGTCGCCGCGCTGCTCGCGGGTACCCGGCATCCGCGGGTGATGGGGGCGCTGGCCGGTTTCGGGGCGCTGCTGAAGGTGTGGCCCGCGCTGCTCCTGCTGGGCGCGGTCAAGCGCCGCGCGTGGGGAGCGGCTGCGGTGACGGTCGCGGTGATCGCCTCTGTCTTCGCGGTGACGATGCCGGGCGCGTTCGCCTTCCTCACCTTCCAGCGCAACCGGGGTACGGAGGTGGAGTCGCTGGGCTCGCTGGTCTTCCACGTGGCCCGGCACTTCGGCTGGGAGGGCCAGGTCCTCCTGAACTACGGCTCGGTCGAGTTCCTCGGCCCGTACGTCGACTGGGTCAGCACGGCGGCCCTGGGCCTCACCGCGATGGCCTTCGGCTGGCTCATGCTCTGGCGTCTGATGGCGGCCCGCTTCCTGCCCCACACCCTCGCGGACGCGGCCTTCGTGGCGGTCCTGATGTTCACGGTCACCAGCCGGGTGATCAGCCCCCAGTACGTCGTGTGGCTGATCGGCCTCGCGGCGGTCTGCTCCTGCTTCCGGGCCAGCCGTATGAGACTCCCGGTCGGCCTGGTCCTGGCGGCGGCCTTCGTGACGGTCCTGGAGTTCCCGATCCGGTTCGCCGACGTGGTCGCCAGCGACGGGCTGGGCATCACCCTCCTGCTGCTCCGCAACGGCCTGTTGGTGGTCGCGGCGGTGACGAGCGCACGGGAGTTGTGGCGGGCGTCGGTCACCTGGGCGGACGTACCGCCGCTGCCGAGTCAGGCGACGCGCTCGAAGGCGACGTCGGCGTCCTCCTGAATCCGGGCCCGCCGCCGGAACAGCACGGCGACGACCGCGCACTGCACCCCCATCGAGAGCGCCAGCGCCAGGCACACCCCGGGCAGCTCGAGCCCCGACAGCCCGTACGCCAACGGGAGTTGGACCACCGTGCCGAGCACCGTCACCCGTAGCAGCGCCGGTGCTCCCCCGCTGCCCTCGAAGACCCCGCCGAGCGCGATGAAGCCCGCCATCAGGAGCAGGTAGGGGCCGACGCAGCGCAGGAACAGGACGCCCTCGTGGGCGACTTGGGGACCGGCGCCGAACGCGGCCATGATCCAGGGCGCGGCGAGGAGGAGCAGGACGGCCGCCCCGACTCCCACGGCTCCGGACACGAGCATCGCCTCCCGCCCGATCTCCCGTCGTGCGTCCCTTCCCTCCCCGCGCAGGTGCGAGGTGTGGATGGCGGCGGCCTGCCGCACGGAGTAGAAGGCCATCGTCGCCACGTACAGGACCTTGTAGCCGATGGCGTACGCGGCCACCGCCGTCACCCCGAGTCGGGCAACTATCGCGACCAGCACCAGGGTTCCGGTCTGCCGGACGGTGAAGTCGGCGGACATGGGCAGGCCGGTCGTCAACGTCCGGCGCAGCGCGGCGCGGACGGACTCGACGGGGGCAACCTTCTTACGCAGCAAGGCATTTCGGCGCAGCGCGCGCAGCCCCACCCCCAACGCCACGACCCGGCACAGCACGGTCGAGGCGGCGGCGCCCCGGACACCGTAGAGGTGGATGAAGAACGGGTCGGCGACGAGGATGAGCCCGTTGGCGAGCAGGGCCAGGCGCATCGGGGTGCGGGTGTCGCCGGTGCCTTTGAGGATGCCGTCGACGAGTTGCTGGACGTAGAAGACGGCGATGCCCGGCAGGGAGATCGTGAAGTAGGCGACCGCCAGCGGGAGTTCGGGTCCTGTGCCGCCGAGGATCAGGCGGGCCAGCGGTTCACGGAGCAGGAAGCCGGTCGCGACGACCACCGGTGTGACCAGCGCGCAGAGGGCCCAGCCGCCGCGCACGGCGGACCGGATCGCGGCGGGGTCGCGGGCTCCCCTCGCGTGGGCGACCAGCACGGTGGTGCCGGACGCGAAGACCAGGGCGATGCCCAGCAGCACGTTCTCGGTGTTGGTCGCGACGGCCACGGCGGCGACGGCCGGGCCGCCGAGCCGGGAGACCCAGACGGTGTTGATGATCCCGGCGGCGACGGAGGCGAGGAGCGAGAGATAGACGGGGTGCGCGAGCGATATGAGCTGCTTGCGGTAAGTGTGCACGGGCAGGCCTCTCTCGACATGAGATACCTCTAATCGAGGTAGCTCGATAAGAGGTAGCATGACTCCACGACGTCCGCAAGGACCGGGTGAAGGAGGACCATGCTGGAGCTGTCGATCCTGGGGTTCCTGGCCGAACAGCCGCTCCACGGCTACGAGTTGAAGGAACGCATCAAGGCACTCAGCGGTCATGTCCGCCCGGTCAGCGACGGCGCGCTCTACCCGGCGATCACCCGCCTGGTCACCGCGGGCAAGCTCGACCAGCGCACGGAGGAGGGCACGAGCGCGGCCCCGCGCCGGGTCCTGAGCCTCACCGGGAAGGGCCGCGAGGACCTCCTGGAACGGCTCCGCCACCCCAAACCGGCCGAGATCACCGACCACGTCCGCTTCAACACGGTCCTGGCCTTCCTACGGCACCTGCCCGACCCGCACGAGCAGGCCGCCGTGCTGCGCCGCCGGCTGGACTTCCTTCAGACCCCGGCGAGTTTCTTCTACCGGGACGGCGAGCCCGTGCGCGCGGAGGAGACCGGGGACCTGTTCCGGCAGGGCATGCTGCGGGTCGCGCGGGCGACGGGCGCGGCCGAACGGGAGTGGCTCACGGAAGCCATCGATCAGCTGGATCAGCCAGGGTGAACCAGCCGCCGGATCAGGCGAGTTGAGCCTTCAGATAGTCCTGCCACTCCGCCGTGAAGTCCTCCAGCGTCACCCCGAGCACGCTCTTCAACGCACCCTCCACCGCCCCGGACCGCTTCTTGTGGGCGCCAACAGCCCGGTAGAACCTGCCCAGTTGGTCGACTCCCCACCGGTCCTCGATCATTCGGCAGGCCATCCACCCGCCCTCGTACGCCTGCGCGAGCTCCGTCTGCTCGCTGCTGAAGCCGAAGTCCTTGTCGGCGGGGAGGGCGTTCGGGAGGTCTCCCTCCTCGACGGCGCGGTACAGCTCCGGGGCGGCCTGGGTGGGGGTGCGGCCGGTGCCTCGGTAGCCGATCCAGTCGGCGTAGCCCTCCGAGAGCCAGAGGGGTGTCGCGGAGGTGGTGTGGGCGCGGGTCGCGACGTGGGTCGTCTCGTGGGTCAGCACCACCTGCTTGCCCACCGAGCCCAGGAGCGCGTACGCGTCCGGGTTGACGATGATCCGGTCCGCGGGCGCGCTGCCCGAGCCGCCCGCCTCGCCCGTCGTCACCGCGGCGATGCCCCGGTAGGAGGCGGCCGGTGAGCCCAGGAGGCCCGCCATGCCGTTCAGGGAGCCGGGGACGAGCACGACGACGTGCCGGGTCCAGTCCGTGCCCCACGCGTCCGACACGGCCGGTACGGCGTGGTCCGCGAGGGCGCGGTAGTCGCTGAGGCTGTCGGCGGACTGCCCGACCCCCATCACGAGGCTGTGCGCGCCCTTGACGACGCTCACCTTCCCCTGGTCCCACAGCTGCTGTCCGGACTTCTTCGCGGGCTTGTCCGCGTCGACGTACCACTGCGCGTCGGCGGTGAGGCGGAGGGTGAGGGTACGGCCGACCGTGACAGGTGAGGTGTCGTAGCCCTTGACCCTGTAGCTCAGTTCGGCGTCGGCGGTCGCGGTGGCGCCGCTGCGGTGGAGGGCGGTCAGCCGGTAGGACCAGGAGGCGAAGGGGACGGCGCTCACGTTCTCGTACGCGGTGCGCGCGCCGGTCCTCGTGTACGCCGACTCGTCGTGGTGCAGGACGGCCGTGGACTGGCGGTCCAGCAGGCGCTGCACCTCCGCCTTCGCGCTGTCCGTCGCCGGCTGCCCGCCGCACGCCACCAGCGAGCCGAGCAGCAGACACAGCGCGAGCACTCCGGAGCGCGACGCCCGCCTACGACCAGTCACTTCCCGATCGTACGACCCTTTCGCGCCGGTTCAGACCCTCGTGACCGACGAGATGGGCATCATGCCGACCGGGTCGTAGCGGACGGGCGCGCCGGGGTAGGGGGCGTGGATGACCTGGCCGTTGCCCACGTACATGCCGACATGGCTGGCGTCGGAGCGGTAGACGACCAGGTCGCCGGGCTGGGCCTGGGAGAGCGGGATCTGATGGCCGGCGTAGCGCTGTTCCTGCGAGGTGCGCGGGAGGTGGACGCCTGCGTGGGCGTACGACCACTGCATGAGGCCCGAGCAGTCGAAGCCGCCGGGGCCGTTGGCGCCCCAGATGTACGGCTTGCCGAGTGCGGCCCTGGCGGCGGCGACGGCGGCCGCCGCACGGCCCGAGGAGGGGACGCCGGCGCCGAGGTCGGGGATGTCCTCGCGGGAGGAGCGGGAGGCCCGGTCGAAGGAGGCTCGCTCGGCGAGGGGCATCTGGTTGAGGAGTTGCCGGGCCTTGGCGAGTTTCCGCTCGACGGTCTTCTTGTGGGTGGCGACGGCCTTGCGGCTGCGCTCCAGCTCGGCAAGGTGTCCGGCGGCCTCGGTGCGCTCCTGGGCGAGTTCGCGCATGGCCTCCTGGAGGTCCTTGAGCTGGCCCGCCTGCTGGGTGGTGATCCGGTCGAGGACGGAGGCCTTGTCGAGGTAGTCGGCCGGGTCGTCGGAGAACAGCAGCGCGACGGTGGGGTCGATGCCGCCGGAGCGGTACTGGGCGCCGGCGAGTGAACCCAGCGCGTCCCGCATGGTGTTGATGCGCTGCTGCTGCCGGGCGATCCGGTCCTGGGCGTCGCTGACCTGCCGGTGCAGCTCCCCGGCGGTCTCGTCGGCCTTGTCGTAGGCCTCGGTCGCCTTCTCGGCCTCCTGGTAGAGCCGGTCCACCTCGGCCCGGGAGTCGTCGTGCGGCGCGGCGACGGCGGAGGTGGCCGGCATGGCGCCGAGGGCGGCGGCGGCCGCGCTCAAGACGCAGACCGCGGCACTGGCGCCTCGGTCGAACCCGGACGGTGCAGGGCGGCGACGGGATCCCACGGGGAGTCGCACTCCTTCCGCTGGCGGACACGGACCGCTCCCCCGGTGCGGGGAAACGCGCCAGACAGTAGCTCTGTGAAGGGGTGCGGGCCAAAGACCTCCGCGGACACACAACGTGACGCCCCGCCTATGACGCAGGTCATCGGCGGGGCGTGGGGTCAGCGTGGTGTGTCGTAATTCGCCCGTTCGGGCGGTCCGGAAGGGCGGAACGAGATCGGACCGGGCCGGACCGGGGCGGATCCGATCCGGATCAGATCCGGACGCCGAACTCGAAGGTCATGTTGCTGATCGCCTCGTAGCGCACCACGGCACCGGTGTGCGGGGCGTGCAGCACCTGGCCGTTGCCCGCGTACAGGCCGACGTGGTGGAAGTCGCCGTAGAAGATGACCAGGTCGCCGACCTTGAGGTCGCTCTGGCTGTAGATCCGGGTGCCGGCGTTCGCCTGCGCCTCGGACGTGCGGGGTATGGAGACACCCGCCTGCGCGTAGGCCCAGGAGGTGAGGCCGGAGCAGTCGAAGGAGGACGGGCCGGAGGCGCCGTAGACGTACGGCGAGCCGATCACGGACTGGGCGGCGGCGAAGGCCGAGGCGGCGCGGCCGGAGGCGGAACCGGTGTTGCCGAGGTCCACCCGCGAGCTGGAGCGGTTGGCGGCCTGCGCCTGCTCGGCGTCGAGGGCCGCCTTCTCCTTGGCGGTAAGGGTGTTGAGCAGCTTCTGGGCCGCGGCCAGCTTGCTCTTGACCTCGTCCTTCTTCTTCTTGAGCTCGGTGCGGGTGGCGGAGAGGTCCTTGAGCTTGGTGCTCGCCTCCGCGCGCTCCTGGGCGAGTTCGCGCTGCTTGCCCTGGATCTTCGTGAGCGCCTCGACCTGCTGGTCGCTCAACTGGTCCATCGTGGACGCCTTGTCGAGGTAGTCGTCCGGGTCCGAGGACAGGAACAGCTGGATCGAGGGGTCGATGCCCCCGGTGCGGTACTGGGCGCTCGCCATCGTGCCGAGGCCGTCCCGGAGCTTGTTGAGCTCCTCCTGGCCGCGGGCGACGTTGTCCTGGATGGTGGAGATCTCCTTCTGGAGCTTCTCCTGCTTCTCCTGGGCCCCGTCGAGCTTCTCGGTGGCCTGCTCGGCCTGCTCGTAGAGGGCGTCGACCTTCGCCTTGACCTCGTCCTTGCTGGGCTTCTCGCTCGGCGCGGCATTGGCGGCCTGAGCGCTGAAGGCAACGGCGGCTGCGGCTGCGGTGGTCAGCACAGTCACACGCGTGCGGCTCGGCTGCTTCGGTCGACGATGGGACGCCACGGAGTCGAGCTCCTTCTATTGAGTGATCACCCGTTCGGAGGTTCGAGGCCTGACCCTAGTGATGTTTCTGTGATCAGTTCAAATCCTCACACGAAAAAATGCCGTCACTCAAAGCATTCTTTGCACATAACCAACGTGCAGTGATGGTCGATTGACGCTACGTTGCGTGACAGTTCGGCCAATTCCGGCATTAAACCTGTACGTTGACCTTCACGACAGTCGCTTGAGGAGTACCGCAGAAGCGACGGGCCGGGCGCCCGCCTTCGCGATGCCGTCGGCCACCTCGCGGTCGGTCGACGCGACGATCACCGGCCGGCCCGGCGGCTCGGCGCGCACCAGCTGGCGGATCAACTCGTCGGCGGTGACGCCCGGTTTGGAGAACAGCACCCGCACTCCGCGCGGCGGCGCGAGCAGCACGGGCGCGGCCAGCTCGGCCCCGTCGAAGACACAGGTGACCTCGGCGCCGGTCTGCGCGGCGAGCTGCGAGAGCTGCCCGAGCAGCCTCAACCGCTGCTTCTCCAGGGGCATTTGGGGATAGCCGGTCTTGGTGACGTTGTAGCCGTCGACGACCAGGTGGGCCTGCGGCAGCGCGAGCAACTGGTCGAGGATCGCCGGGTCGTTCTCCGACAGCGCCCGCGCGGCGATGTCCTTCGGCGTCATCCGTCCCGGTTCGACCGCGTCGACGGTCTCGGCGGGCCGTACGGAGACAGGCGGCAGAGCCAGCTCTCTCCGCAGCCCCTGGGCCGACTCCAGCACGGTGTCGAGCAGCAGCCGTACCCGCATGTCCTCGACGCTGCGCCCCTCGCGGGCGGCCTTGCGGGTGGCCTCAAGGGCCGCCTCCGCCTCACCCAGCCGAGCCTTGAGGCGGCGGCTCTCGCTCTCGGCGGCGGACACCTGGGTCTGCGCCTCGGCGCGCGCGGTGTCCGTCTCGGCGCGCAGCTTGCGCAGGGCGGCCTCGCCGCGCTTGACGTCGCTGTGGGCGGCACGCAGCTTGCGGTGCAGCGAGTCCGCTTCCTTCTTCGCCGCGTCCAGCTCGGTGCGCAGCCGCTCGGTGTCCGCCCGGGTCGCGTCCCGCGCCTGCGCCAACTCCTCGCGCAGTCGCTCCAGTTCGGCCCGGCTCTCCTCGTCCGCGCGCTCGGCGTCGGCGCGCAGCGCCTCCTCGCCGGCGGCGGTCACGAGCTTCACCCAGCCGGTGGGGCGCAGAACATAGGCCGCGGCCGCCACATCGAGCGGATCCGCGGCCGGGGGCGGCGAGCCGGAATCGAGAGCGCCGGCGAGCTCCGACTGGGCCTCTCTCAGCTTCTCTCCGATCCGCTGCCGGAACAACGGATCGGTCTCCAGCGCGGCAGCCATGGCATTACCCGCGAACTTGGCGCGCCGGTTGGGGGCGAAGCGGGCGTACTGTCGTAGCTGCGCGGGCAGTTCGGCGACAGTGAGGCCACCGAAACTGTCCGACACGATCTGTACGACTCGTCTCCGCACGCCGTCGGGCAGCGGACGGTCGAGCACCTCGGCGGCGCCGTCGCCCGGCCCCCCGCCTGAGTTCTCCACCATCCTCACACCCCAAATGTCTGTGCGGGGCCTCTCCCTCTCAGGAGCCGGCGCCCGGCCTGTCCACGAGTTCCACCTGATCCACGGCGTTGCACCAGCGGCAGCGCACCGACTCGATGGTCTCACTGACCACCTCGCGCTCCTCCACGTTCGGCTCTCCGGCCAGGTCCAGGTGGAGGTACTCCACGACCTTCGACGAACGCGTCACGTCGAAGCGCGTGAGGTTGCCGCAGAGGGTGCAGCGCCACCGCGTGGAGGCAGTCGGCAGGGGAACCGTCATCGTGGCTGTCCGCTTCCTTCTTGTTCCAGTTTCCGTGATCGCCGGTTTCCCCGGCGAGTGTGGCTCGTAACCCTACGGCCTGGCGGGTACTCGCCGCTCGGCCGTCCACAGCGGCGAGGCACTCTGTGCCGCTACGCCCCGTTACGTCATGCTCTGTAACCATGATCAGCAACTGGGGCCCGGCCCTCGCCAGGACGTTCCGCGGCACGTCGACGCCCATGACGTACACCCTCATCGGCCTGTGCTGCCTGATCTTCGTCCTCGGCCCGGCCTCGGGTTTCGTCCCGTCCTACGGCACCGGGGACGCGCTGCTCGCCGCGCAGCGGGCGTACTTCCACCGCTGGGGCGTGGTCCCGGCCGACCTGTTCGCGAGCCCCGCCCGCGAGGCCCTGACCCCGGTCACGGCCCTCTTCATCCACGGCAGCTGGGTCCATCTCCTCGGCAACATGCTCTTCCTCTACGTCTTCGGAGCGATGACCGAGGAGCGTCTCGGCCGAATCGAGTTCACCCTGTTCTACCTGGTCTGCGGGTACCTGGCGCTGCTGGGCTACGCGGTGGCCAACGCCGACTCCACGCAGTCCCTGGTCGGCGCGTCCGGGGCGATCTCGGCGGTCCTCGGGGCGTTCCTGTACTTGTTCC
>Ga0307510_10008116_pt1 | contig 12504 bp, 17 predicted proteins | sample 12_EM_MG_FD_207224 | JGI IMG/M metagenome (GOLD analysis project Ga0307510, IMG submission 207224) | Populus trichocarpa ectomycorrhiza microbial communities from riparian zone in the Pacific Northwest, United States - 12_EM | ecosystem: Host-associated > Plants > Roots > Unclassified | place... | reverse complement strand
GGCTTAACGATATTAAGTTTTACCGCTTGATTCTACTTTGAATTATCTTTATCTTTATTTTGATCCTTACTTCTACTTTGAGTCTTCGGTACGGTCGCAATCTTAGGATCCGTCTTCCTACAGAGTTCCCCCTTTACTCTTCTGAACCTACAATTGCCCGCTAGATGCCTTACTCATACTTGCCCGGCTTATAACCATCCGTGCAATTCATTCTCATGCCTTTCCTGTCTACTGACTCCCACACTACAATTGTTTGCCCATTCCTGACCCTTGTAGCGGGCGTAATTTAATTTAATTTTATTACATATATATACACTATCAGCGAGTGGTGATAAAACCTTTCTCCCTATCCTCTCGATTGGTTTCTCCAACAGGTGATTCCGCCTCCCCAGGGTCTTGAAACTGCGATGCACCAACCAGTGCTCCAAGATTGGGCCCATGTTCTCTCTGCAGCTCGTGCTGACCATGTCCTCCTCCTGCATCTATGAGGCCGCCAGCGGCGTCCCATTCATCCAGCTCTGTATCACTACCAAACTCCTGCCTCAATGCGTGCTCATCATTGTCATATCCTGCCGTCCTCTTGACCCGCTTTCCCCGCTCCTTCGCGATCCTGGCCTCCAATGTTTTCCTTATCCGCTGGATTATTCGACGTTGACAAACTCTTCCCGTTTTGCCCCTGGATCGTGTCTGACGTTCCAGCAGGGCTATCTATCCGTTAGCTGACCATTCACCCAACTCGAGTACTTTGTGTTTTCAAAACAGTGCGGATTCCCGGGCTGTCGGTGGATCCGGACACTTCCGAAACCGGACAGTACATATTGCTTTTCTTACCCGCGGAAGTTGCCCTTGTGAAAGCGTCATGATAGATAAAGATGCCAGTCCGCCAACATTGCCGTGAATGACATAATATGATGGCTGTCAGACAGATAAACGGGCCATCAATCTTATCCAGGAAACCCTCATCCGTCATGCCTTTGCTTTTCATGCCAGAGTAATATTGACCAAATATCACACCAGGAATCTGGGGTGCTAGAAATCTAAAAGAAATTGGCTGTCCACCGGATTACATCGATTTACTCTTACTCCGCTTAGAAACAATCCCGACAAATGTCAAAAAGATACCTTATAGCTGACGGCGGGCAAATGAACCTATTCTCCTCCAGTTGCTATTACACTCTTAGTGCACAAGCTGTAGGATCCTCAATATTGAGCTTATATAGTTCTGTTATAGCCTTCTTTGCTCTCTGCCGATACTGAGATCTGCATCCGCTATGCTTTCCCTGAATCTGCAAATGAGTGACTAGCGGCCACTGCATTTAGCCTAGGATAGGATGTTGGTTATCGATTGATAATAACTTACTAGGTCATATAAGGGCGGGGTAGCATCAGCAATGTTGCTAAAGCCTAATGTGGTCCGAGCATGGCTCCAACATGTGCGGACCTCTTCGGTCAGGGTAATTGGGTCCACAAAGGGATTGACGAACATCGTCGAGTCCCACCGCAGGTCATTGGATCTGACCAGAATGGTACGCTCAAGCCTGGTTGCCATATTTCACCTACTGCACGCCTGCTGTCCTCTGCTATCCAATTCCCGCACAGTTGGATCTGGGTGACTTTGGGTTATCACCGGCATCACCAGTGGATTCAAGTCTGTGCACGAATGGAAAGGAATTGCAGATATAACACCGTTTTAGCTAACTCGTGCTTGAGTAGACATTCTCCGTCCGGGGTAACTAATCCTCCTGCTGAATTTCTGTGTATTCCCAAGGGTGATTGGCGGTATCGAGCGCTGCGAGCTAACGCACTCACGTACAATTGGTCTTTACACTCCCCAGGCCGATGGATGATCCATATCGTCCCCATGGTGGCCTAACTTGTTCTCTTCACTCTCCTCACTCTCCTCACTCTCCTCACTCTCCTCACTCTCCTCACTCTGGCCATGATTACCCTCATATTCTCCATCATTAGAGTCTAGACTCTGATCCGCTGACTCTAAGACCTGCTGCCAGTTGTACATGACAGGCTCAGATACCTGGAGTCGTGAGGAAGCTGGCTCCCGCACGGCATCCCTCCTCCTACCTACAGCAGACCCAGCCATAACAGACTCAACACAGGGTAATGTTATTTTAGTTAATCCGTCCCTGGACCCAGATCCCCAGAAACGTCCGCAAAGGACCTCTCTTTGCCGTTGCCTTTCCTGCATCGATGAAGGCGCTCGGTCCGCTATAAGCCACAGCTGTTGTTGTAACATAGTATGCAGGTGAATAGTAATACAAGAGAATTGCAGTGTATGACGTTGAGGTGCAGGTGATGTCAGGAAGCCTCTATTGGTGGGTAGCTAATGGCCCGATATGGGGTGTGAACTTGGAAGATCAAAATGGTCGGCACAGCTTCCTTAACAACTAAGGACATTCACAGTTCATCATTTGCTTTCATGTCCGCTGGCGTCAGCATACACCGCGAGTCCAAATTGCACCTTGATACCTTATATGGAATTTGCACCCTAAGACTTGGCTTGGCTGCCATTTTACTGGGGCAATACGAGTGTGAGGTACTTGGGGTTCCTGAACCAGAAGAAAAAAGGTTTATCAGCATGTACAGACTAATCTAGTTGAAGTAGATCTGCCAAGCGGACAGAAACAAATGCGGGTAAGGCTAGGGCTCGGGCCCGGACGCTAATCTCTGAAAGTGAAAGCTGCCGCTGAGGCTCAACGGACGGGATATAAGATGAAAAGCTAGAATAGGAATAGTAATGAAAGGGGCAACCCCGAACGAAAAACAGCTAGAAAAGAAGAAGAATGATCCGCAGAAGTCCAAAGAGCAAACCGCTAAAGCCAGCAGAGAGAACATATACCAAACGAAAAAGTGCTGGAAAAGAGCAAGAATGATCTGCGAAGATTCCGTGAGCAGGTCCCATGAGCTGACCCGGTCAACGCAGAACAGCTAGTAGCAAACAAGAATGGTCTGCAAAACTCTAAGAGCAACGCGGAGAGCAACATAGTGTCAGTTGACTATATTGGGTTTGGGCAACCCGGAACGGCAACAGCCAGGCCAATCCAAACAAGAAATGTGTGGGAAAAAATACCAGGATAACTTGCAAAACTCTAAAAGTTAAACTCCAAATGAAAAACACCCAAAGGAAACACCCGCAGGATCTGCAGACAGTCGCAGGTGTAAATTAAGAATACTGATCAGGGCAAGCAGCCCAGATGTAGCGGGCTAATCTAAAACAGAACTAGACAGGAAACAGCGAGAATAACATGAACTCGAGAAACAAAAGTGAAAACAGCCAAAGGAAAAGTCGGAGGGTCCATCGTGGCCTAGTACTTGTAAATTACTTGAGTAGGACCTGCACCCTCAGCCAGCTAGACATTAGCCACATTGGTCAGGGCATGAGGGCTTGGTTCGCAGAGCTGGTGAGCCAGAACAGAAACAGACTTGAGCAGACTCCCAACGCCTGTTTCTGCTGGAACTGTGGCAGAGCTTGCCAACCGAATGAATGAAAAACCTGGTAGTCATAACCAGAACTTAGCTGGTGTAGAGTATGGACTCGCGTGGGTTGGCCAGTCAGCGGGGGGGCTTAATTCTCGTCTGACTTCTTCAACTGTCTGAATATCTGCACACACATCGCCGGTACGCGGATCAGAGGGGGAATAGCTTCTGCCGGGCGTATCAACTTGTGTCGCCAATGTGTTGACAGGCTGCTCGGCCCCTAAGTCCAGCATTAAAAGATGTGCGGCTGACCTTCTGGCCTCTGGCAGCTCAGTGGCTGTAGACGCATGATTGTGCCGTGGATTGGGAGTAAACGGAGACGGACTGTTTGTCGGACTAAGCCTGTTAGCAAGTTGCCGACACAGATTATGCCCCCCATCACATGTGTCTGGCTCAACCTCAATGCTGGCATCGATTGCCCCTACCTGGCGGGCCACCTTCCTCTGGGGTCCCGGACTTCCATCCGAACCATATGGCTTATCGGCCTCTTGCATGACCGCGAGGTTGCGTTTACCACTGTTATTGGCTGGCGTCCGCAATGCTTTCTTTAGGTCAGTCTCCCGTTCTCCTTGTCTACTAGACCTAAAAACACGAGTGCCCAAGTTAGCACGAGGGACAGAACCTTGCATACCAGAAGACTCTTGCTGTAATTTGCCAATGTCCGCCAAATTGATGCACTGTGTTCGCCCAGTCTTTTGTGTAGTATTACCACTCCTGGTGGTTCTTGATGAGGTGGTTCGCTTTGCGGCCCAGCGTGTAACCCTAACAGGTGGCCATCTGAACTCTGTCAATCATCGCTACCGGCGGACCGGTCATCCCAGACCTCAGGAGGGGGGCTTCAGTTATCACATTGAGCAAACCTAATCACACCGGGGAGAGTAGTGCTATCCTCTGTATCATTCCTTTGATGCCAACCGAACACCAGATTCATTGATTCGCTTGGCGGATTCAAAGACCACCATATGCGGACAAGTCGGCTATTTGTCATTCGAATCATTTCGGCAAGCAGCAGCTGCTCCTCTGGATCGTCCTGCAGCAGACGTGTAGCCTGTCTTGTCGCACAAATAAGTATACGAAATCTGACTCCCGGTGCCATAGTTTTGTCTATACACGCTAGCACGTTCTCAAAAGTAGGCTCAGTTAGCTATATCCAGTAAACATGTCCATGACTTTGCTACTGGATCTTGTCCATCCCGACAGGAAGTGGGCTGCTTGGGTGGACTACGGATCGCTCATCTATCTAGAGATAGACACACTGCGGGCCGGCGAGACCTGCAGGAGCTGTATTAGAATATATGGTATATCTTTATTGCGAACGCTCGGGGATAACTTACGATCATTTCTGGCAGGGGTGGGGTCCGCAACAGGAACAGCAGCACCATGTGCTCTCAACATGTCTTTTAAGATACCCTAATGTGTTTTTGCTATATCGTTTAGCAAAAGGTCAAGGCATTCGGTAAAATACTCGCCACAGGGGTTATCAGCGTGCCAGAGTCCCGACGTCTGGCTAACAGGCCGGAGGGTCAGAACAGGTGCCCGGATTGCCGCCCATTGTCCGACAGTACTCTGCTTGCACCCTGGGATCCTGTCTTGCTCCATCTTACATTTCATACCATTTCGCCAGGCTTTGTACTCCGGACTATATGTTCATGGGTGGCGGAAGCCACAAACATACTTACACCAGGTAACATCGCCGTCATTTTTAAAGGACACCAATTTTTCAAAAGGGAGACTAACCTTTGAGGCTGCCATTGTAATAGTAATAGGGGTGGGGGGTGGTTGATGGATGAGAAAGAGGCTGTTTCTTGGGGGGGTTACAATGGTCCCTCAGGGGATTGAGGATGGCCGCTAGTAGATGGTAGTACTTTTGAGGATGAAGGATTGTGGAAGATCTGAAAATGGAAATAGAGTGGGACTGGCGGACGGTAAAGGGGGTTCTGCAGCTGGTAATGGCTGTGAAGGGGTTATTGGCTAGGGAAATACAGATAGGTAATCTGAAATGAGCTGAGGATACACTGGTGATAGTGCGGACGAGTGAGAGGTTGTGCTGAGCTGCGTGGATCCTGTTAGGATAGGCTGGTAGATCGAGAATGTGAGTGTAATTGGGGAAAGGATTATGGAGAGAAGATGGAAGGGCGGGAAGAGAGAGCTTAGATAGGCCGCACGAGGACACTTTTAGTGGAGTTCGCAGGATTGTACCCTGTACAAACTTGAATATCTTGAAAAGTCATGTGACCCACCCACAATAACAATAGGTTTCAGATAAGGTTTTAAGCCGCAACTGAGGTGCAAGAGAGTTGCGGTCCATGAGCAAAGGCTCCCATACTCTCAACAAAGAACAGGTTTTACAAGTTAAACCGTGAATAACTGTTGGCAGCTTGAATGTCTGGACCCTTTCGTCATCAGACTAAAAAAACTTGAAATTTTCTGGATGTACCTCTGGAAAGAAACCTACCCTTCCCTTGGAAAGACTGAGTCCGATGCAGCTGCTCAGCCCATCCGCTTACGCATCCTCCAGACTACTTGAAAGAGAAACACCACACACGATAACCACAGAAACAACAAAGTGCCCTTATTGCAGGCGAGGTTATCAACAAGCCGCTGCATACGTAAAACACCTTCAGACAATGCATCTTGATATCGTTCTTTCTCTCACAGCGATTGCGGCCGCAGCTTCCATTGGACCTACGTTTGTTCGTAATGAACTTGAAAACCTGACTGACTCAGAATACGAATCTGATTGCTGGCTCGAGTTCCCAGATTTCCATACAGCAAGGGGTGAGATAGATGATATGCAGAACGATTCACACACAGAAGAAGTTTCCCACCCACCAGTCCACGTGTGCCCATCGGGTCAAGACAGAATTCCTGGTGCCGGCAGACTACTCGGCGATGTTGCTGGCTATACCGAGCTCAACCAGGCCATGACCGATGACCCTTAGAGCCCTTTCTCATCTGAAAACGACTTCAATTTGGCAAGCTTGTTTGTTTAGAGCAAGGTAGCGAAGTCACAGATCGACGCGTACATTGGGGAAGGTTTAGGTGGTACGGATAGCAGATCATTCCTGTCCACCAATACCTTGCAACAACACCTCGACATACTGGACCCATTTCGGGACTACTTGGTCTGGGCAGAAGCCAGTATTGATGATGGTCAACATTCAACAACTCTCTATTATCCAAATATTGTTGACAGTGTCCACTACCTGCTCCGTCAGGTCGCGTTTAGCTCAGATATGGTTTACGCACCTATTTGAGAATATGATTCAAGTGGGGAGTGATTATATTCGGAGATGCATATGGGGAACTGGTGGTAGGATATGCAGGTATGAGATAGGTCCTGACAAGTTCTTGGAGTGGTGTTTCCAGTGCTAACAGCCCATTCCGTTCCTTGGTAGAAAGCTTTGCCCGCCCGGTCCACAGTGGTGCCTATTATAGGATTGTCAGACCAGACGCACCTTACCAATTTCTCTGAATATAAGAAGGTCTGGCCGGTATACATGACTATCGGCAATATCCTTTCGAGGACAAGAAGCAGCCCTGCCAAGTTGTCCATCCTGCTTCTAGCATTGCTTCTAGTACCGCCAAAGTTCACTGGGGAATCAGCCCGTGATAACGAAGCCCAGCGGCAGACCAACGCGGATGTCCTGCGGGCTTTCTGCGTTCTTGTCCTGGTACCATTACAGCAGGTTGCCTGAGAAGGAACCGTAATGGATTGTGCACATGGCAAAACACGCCTTTGTTTTCTCATTTTGTCGGCCTGGATCGCGGATCATGCTGAGTATGCAGCCTTGCAAGGAATAGGCTGCAAGTCATGCCCAAAGTGTAAGGGTCTGTGCAAGGAGCCCAGTGGCAATCCGCGGCGGATGTATGAGAGCTGCGACTATATGCTATATAGAGAGAAAGCCTTGAGGCATGAGCCGGCAGAAGTGGCCGGCATTGCTGAATAATTTCGGCGGTTGGGCCTGAAAATAGGAAACAATCTATTCACAGACGCAACGGAGTAAGCCCACGGACCTGCACAAGCCGGACCTCTTGCACAACATCTACCTTGGCTTATTCAAACATATGATGGAATGGGTGGAAGGATCCCTGAAAAGGCATAAACGGCAGCAGACATTCAACAATGCTTGAAATGAAATTCCTCCTTACCTCAGATTCAGCGTACCAAAAAACGCCTATCGCAAAATCACACAATGGCAAGGAAAGGGGATGCGCAATCTCAGCCCTTGTATTACAGCCATATTGGCGTCCGTATTGCGAAATCTGGACAGTTCTCAGTTTCAGGATTTCAAGACTGCTTTGAAGTGTATTAGCGCGCTGGTGGACCTCACTCTCATGGCTCAATATCGCTGTCATACACCAGACACACTTTCCTACATGGAAAGCTACCTACAGACATTCCACCAGAGAAAGGACATTTTTCTTGTGTTCCGTACCTCGAAGGCTACCCGCGCTCAAGCAAATCGCCAGGATCGGGAGCTAAGGGAATAAATGGCAGATAAGTATGCTAAAGAAGTCCATCATAGAACTGTCGCTAATCGCCATGGGCTAGCTAATCAAGAGAGGGTTGAAAGGTCTGATCGGCGGGCAGATTTGATATGGCGTGAGAACCACTTCAACTTCATCCACATGCATTACCGGACTAACTTTGCCTCCCATGTACTGCGTTTTGGATCCATATCGATGTATTCAACCGAGATTGGTGAACTTGCACATAAGAATCAGATTAAAGAGGGCTACCGCAGGTCAAACAATAATGAAGCCGCCCGACAGATCTTGTCGCACTATGGCTGCCAGCACGCCATAGGAATAATGTTGCAGACAATAGAAGCACTTTCGAAAGTTGAAGGTGTGATCGTGGTAGAAGATGGTGGGATGGGAATGGCAAATTTTTCAAGTCGCAGCACACCTCGCAGTGTTCTTAAGGGCCTTATGAAGACTACCAGCACGCTGACCAAATCACACACAGCCCTCGATATCCATTATTCCAACATGATGGAAGGGATACTGCGTTTTATCAGGCAGACTGCTGCGGGTGACAGGCGGTTGCCTGCAGACCCGCTGAACTGGGGTTACTTCCCGTGGAATGATTCGCTCAGCTTGAAATCCCAGTGCCTGACTTTCAGGAAACTGACAGGTTCCAGATCCACCGGGCCCGCTGTACCGGAACCAAGGTTTTCCACAACTGTGGCTCTAGAAACGATTGGGTGTGGGTCTAGACGGGTGGGGAAGCGAACTATTGAGATTTACAAGGAAGTGTAGTGGCTCGGTTGCTAGCACCTTTCAGGATAGAAATATTCTAAGTGAGGCCGCAGCTGTCCATCACCTGTCATTAGTTCGCATACTCGATCCAATCAATGGTGGCAGATTTCACATTCCCAGCGGACAAATTCGCGTCAGCAACTGGATCAATGGTCGAGACATGCGAACAGTCAGTATAGGGGCCCTGATTGGACAGGCGCCGGTAATTCCTACCAGGAAGAAGCAATCGATAGTGAATCACAGGATTGATCTCAGCACATTTAATGAAATATATGAAATTATTCTATCCAAATATGTACAGTATTTATTCTGCTGAGTTGAAACTAGGCTCTTAAGTTGGCAGTTCAAGTATTGAGTGTCCTGCTTCAACTTGGCCACAGGAGTACTACACGATCCGCGGCCATTTAAGGGAATGTTTTAAATAGGTTGAATTGTTCTGCATGAATATACGGCCAAGTTGAAGCGGTACGCTTAAGGTAGTAGTGCCCATATTCAGTGTCCGGCTTCAGCTTGCTCGGTGGAGTTCTACAAGATCCGCCGGCATTTAAGGCAATGTTTTAAATAGGTTGAATTGTTCCACACGAATATCCGGCCTGGTTGAAGCTGGACACCAAATGTAGCAGTTCCCATATTGAATGTCCGGCTTCCACTCGGCCGCGGGAGTAATACATGATTCGCCGGCATTGAAGGGCATGTTTTAAATAGGAAGAATTGTTCCATAAGAACATACGGCCAAGTTGAAGCCGTACACTTATGGTGGCAGTGCCCATGTTGGGTGTCCAGCATCCACGTGGTCGCAGGAGTCCTACACGATCCGTGGGTGTTCAAGTTTAAGGGAATGTTTTAAATAAATTGAATTGAATAGGCAGCCAAGTTGAAGCCGGCCACTTACGGGACAGATTCCCGCAGCAAGTGTGCTGCTTCAACTCAGCGGCCGGAGTTCTGCGGATGATTAATGCGAAACTATACTCTCCTGCAGGGAGGGATGCCAACCAAAGTCGGCGATCTGCATGGCAGCCGCGCCGGGCGTCTTGTGAACAGTAAGGGAATTATGGAAGTGACTGTAGGGTCCAGACTAAGAAAAAAGCGACGTAGGATGGCAGCGGACAGAAGCGGATAGAAGTGGACAGATCTAGGTGGCCAGAGGTGGGAGGGTAGCAGAGATAGCCGCCGGACACGCGCAACCGCAAGGAGTAGGCAGCAGGCCGGTAGACTAGAGGTTAAGGCGGCGGATACACGGGGGCGGTGCTAGAAGGGGGTGGGGCCGCAACAAGTGCGTCGGACGCTGTCGAGGGAAAGTGAGGCATCCGGGTTCATCAGACGCAAGAGAAGAAAGGCAAAGAAGCCACACGAGATCCCGGAGGGCAGGACACAATGAGTGGACACTATTCGTCCGGAAGCAGGCTCTGTCCGTCTGGAGAAAACCGTTTTTTTGTTGATTTTTTTTGTATTTTTAAACATTTTTGCCTCACTCTGATACTGTTGTATAGTGCATCAACAGATACGTGTGAACCTCATTTTGGGGTATTTGGAAATGAGTATAACCAACCCAATACTGGAGTAAATAATTTTAAAAAACCCCGGAGATATAGAGGGAGCCTCGTACAATAAAAGTACGGTTTTGTTAATTTGTAAACACAAGACAAAGAATGGTATACTTGATTTAAAAGTTGGGAATTTAGTGTAATATTCGTAGCCTTGGCATTAATATGCAACACGACACCGATGACTAAGGATGAAAAATAATCAAATATGCAATTATGAACAATTATGTATGACTTGCATGAACAGGACAACAAGATCAGAAACGGAGATCCAGATGCAATGACAAGAGTTAAGAAGCGTACACAACAAAGTCGTGCTACTGGCAGATTAGGTGGCCCACCTAGAAGCACAATTAATAGAGAACAAGTGGATGAAGAACACAGTTCTGTCAGCTGGAGTGTCAATAGTGCAGAAGTAGAAGAGGTGAATAGTAAGTTTTCCCTATTGATACCTCTCAAAGTTGGATTAAGTAACCGGCTAACTTTCTGATATTTGTAATTATTAGGAGATATGGAGTTTGAGATGAGAGCAGGAAGAGGAGGGAAGGCTCCATGTCGCCAAACATGATTGGGACAAATGAAGAAGCAGCAAGCTAGAAGGCAGGAGATACAAGAGGAGCTAGGGCTGCAGGGGGGGTTAGAAGTAGGCTTCGTTATGGGGCCCCATTTCCGAGGAGCGGGGACACAATAACCTAGGTTATTCTGATTAACTGGCCGAAAGAATCATCCAAATCGGACCAGAACTGACAGAGATAGAGCTCTTTAAAGTTAGACAACTTCAATGAACCCTATCTCACTCAGTTTTGGTCCGATTTGGACGATTCTTATTTTAATCTGCAGTTAATAACCTGCTCTTGGCGCCCCATTTGTCAGAAACGGGGCCCCGTAACGAACGCTAGTTAGAAGGGGAGCTGGTAGACAGGGAAGGAACTAGCCAGAAGGAACAGCAGGATACTGGAGCTCAGGAAGAGCAACAAGTGGTTAACTCAGATCTGATAGAACAGTTGGATGAAGAAGGTGAGTATGAGGAAGATATAGTGGTGCATGAAGATAGTGTGCATCAGGATTTGGCTGACGCAATTGGAAGCTGGGCTGTTCTCTCAAAGTATCAATCAACGCACTTTCAGTATCAAATCCTGACCAAAGGTAGGTGTAGGTTCTGAATATTTAATAGTCGGAAATCTCCAACTAACAATTGCGTAGAGATTCAGGATATGTGAACACTATTGCAGTCTAACCGGAGTGCACCAAAAGGTCAAGACTTCAAGCATCATTTGCAAGTACTGGAGTTTCTTCGCTTTCAACGATACGGCCTGCAGAAAACATTCTGGAAGAGAACTCAGAAACAGGCAGCCTCTTTTGTAGCAGCAGCCAAAGGCCATGAGAACCGCGTACACAACCCAATTATCCAAAATAAGCGAAGCTGGATTAAGAGCCTGTATATACCATCTACACACCAGGGCAAGTCACCAATGCTGCACCGATTAATCGATCATGCGGGTACCCAACTTGCTCTCTCCTAATAATTGGCAGGAGCGCGTGAAGCTATTACCAGGAAAACTATTGCTTATGCCATCTCAAGATATTGGCAAACTGGAATCCTGCCATTCAAAGAGAAGCTCGAGTTGAAGAATCCACCGCTACCATATTCGTCAGAAACTAATGCCCAATTGGCTGCACTGGCTGAGTCCAGAAGAGAGGTTCAAGACACTCTAAGTAGTCAGAGCTCAGTGAAATGGTTGCATGAAATGGGCTACAAATTCCGTGATGTCTGTAAGGGAGTTTATAAGCACAGCGACGAAAGGGTAAATGTTGTCGCATATCAGCAAGCACAATTCTTGCCAGCCTTACGGGATCTAGAGAATCGAATGGTACGTTGGGAGTTGATTGATCCCAATGGGAATGAGGAGCTTCAGATAGTATATCCATCAGACCTACCCCCTGGTGTAAGACCTGTTGTATTAATTGTGCATGATGAGTCAACATTCAATGCCAATGATGGACGATCTAAGATATGGGTGAAAGAGGATAACATCCCTGTGAAAAAGAAATCCCATGTAAAGGAATAATGGTGTCTGATTTTCTCACACCAGGAGGACGACTTCGAGTCCCTGATGGTATTGACCCACCTGTTACCGAATATGGAATGCTGAAAGATGGCTCACAAAGCTTAGACCCACAACTTACTACCTGTTCAACTGAG
>Ga0307510_10008115_pt1 | contig 12505 bp, 10 predicted proteins | sample 12_EM_MG_FD_207224 | JGI IMG/M metagenome (GOLD analysis project Ga0307510, IMG submission 207224) | Populus trichocarpa ectomycorrhiza microbial communities from riparian zone in the Pacific Northwest, United States - 12_EM | ecosystem: Host-associated > Plants > Roots > Unclassified | place... | reverse complement strand
TTGTCGCGGATTGCAACCACGCCGTGCGAGTTGAGGCTGCGCACGTGACTGCCCGCGATTCCGGCGAAGACCGAGTGAATTTCACACCCGGCCATCAGCTCGGCTTCCTCGACGGCGCGCTGGATGGACTGCACGGTCGACTCGATGTTGACGACCACGCCCTTTTTCAGCCCGCGCGAGGGCTGCGAGCCGATGCCCAGCACTTCAATCGAGCCGTCCAGGCCCACTTCGCCCACCAGGGCCACCACCTTGGAGGTCCCGATGTCGAGGCCGACTATCAGATTTCGTTCGGAGCGCTTAAGCATCCCGGCCACCGTCTTCTTTAGAAGTGTGTGTCGCTCCGCCTCGCCATCCAATTGCAAACCCGTTCGTGTAGCGCATGTCGACATAGGAGATATCGCCGCCTCTTTGAGTGACGAGCTTCAGAGCTGCGTTAATGAATTTGTCAAAGCGTTCATCGATCTGGCGCCGTCCCAGGCGGACGGTGACGCCGTTGGATAAATCGAATTCCCAGGCACCGCGGGCGTCGAGGCGCATTGCGGTCAACCGCAAACCCGCCTGGATCAGCCGACCCTGTGCCGCCAGATACCGTTGCGCCACCATCGACTCTTTGCCTTCGGGCCCCGAGAGCTCAGCGAGCTCCAGCGGCATGTGACGCTCATCCTTCGAAAACAACTCGCCGCGCGTGTTGAGCAGACCCGCCTCACCCCAGCGGGCCGCGGCGACCTGCTCGATCACGAGAACATGCAGGCCGCGGGGCCATTCGCGCTGCACACTCACGGCGTCGACCCAGGGCAAGGTGTGGATCGCTTTTCTGACCGCATCGAGATTCACACTCAACAGGCCCGAGCCACGCACCTGCTGCTTGACGACCCGCTCCACATCGACGGGCGCCACGCGCTGGAATCGGCCGGACACGGACACGGACTGGATGGGTTGATCCAACGTCCAGGTGACAACCGCGGCCAGCGCGCACACAGCAGTGACACTGCCGACCGACATCCCCAGCGTGCGCCAGTTGATGTCAGGCAGCTTCCAGCGGCTTTCCGCCTGCTTGCGACTGTTTTTCTTCCGTCGGCCCAACATACGTTGCGTCCTCAGGTCCTCACGCGGGTAAAACTGGTTTCGAGCACGCGCCAGACGAGCTCGTCGAAATCCAGACCTGCGGCCCGTGCCGCCATCGGCACCAGGCTGTGATCGGTCATTCCCGGAATCGTGTTGACTTCGAGCAGCAGCGGCCGCCCGGTTGTGTCCGTCATGAAATCCGCCCGGCCCCAGCCGCTCGCGCCCACGGCGTCAAAGGCCGCAAGGGCGAGGTTTGCCAGGTGCTGCTCGGCAGGACCCGACAGGCCCGAGGGACAGAAATACTTCGTGTCATCGCGGAAGTATTTGGCCTCGTAGTCGTAGAACTTCTTCGGCGTCTCGATCCGGATCGACGGCAGTGCCTGACCCTGCAACACCGCCACGGTGTATTCCTTCCCGGTGATCCACGGCTCGGCAAACACGTCGGTCTCAATCTTCGCCGCTGCATCGAAGGCGGCCGGCAAGTCCGCTGCCTTTTCAACCTTCGACATGCCCACGCTCGACCCCTGGGTCGCGGGCTTCACAATCATGGGGATGCCGAGTCGCTCGACAGCGAGCTCGAAATCCTGCTGGCCTCGCAACACCACGTAGTCGGCCGTTGCGACGCCGATCGCATGAGCCAGGCGCTTGGTGCGCAGCTTGTCCATGCCGATCGCCGAACCCATCACGCCACTGCCGGTGTAGGGCACGCCGAGATACTCGAGGGCGCCTTGAAGCGTCCCGTCCTCGCCGCCCGGACCATGCAGAGCAATCCAGACACGATCGAATTCAACCACCTGCGGCAGTGACGTTTCACGCGGGTCAAACGCGTGAGCGTCTACGCCGCGGCGTTTCAACGCAGCCAGCACTGCATTGCCACTGAGAAGGGATATCTCGCGCTCGGTCGAATCCCCGCCCAACAGCACAGCGACGCGACCGAACTCCTTCGCGTCGGTTGCTCTGTGCATGGCGGCGTTGTCGGTCTTCAGGCGCATCAGTTCCCCAACACCCGGAACTCGGGGGTCAACCGGACGCCGTGATCGCGTTCCACCGTGTCCCGGACGTGGCGGATCAACCGCTCCAGGTCATCCGAGGTGGCATTCCCGTGGTTGATGATGAAATTCGCGTGCTTCTCGGACACCGACGCATCCCCGACCCGGTAGCCTTTCAAGCCGGACGCCTCCACGAGGCGCGCGGCGTGATCGCCGGGAGGATTCGTGAACACCGAGCCGCAGCTCCACTCGCCGATGGGTTGAGTTGCCTTGCGTTTGTCCAGCAACTCGCGCACTTTGGTCTCGTTGATGCCCGGCTTGTGCTCAAACTTCAGACGCGCACCAATAAACCACTCATCCTGTATCGGACCTGTCACTGTCCGGTAACCCACCTGGTACTCGTTCGCCGTCCGGCGCTGCTCGCGGCCCTGGCGATCCATGGTCAGGACGTCAATCACCTGGGTCCAGGTTTCGCCGCCGAAGGCACCCGCGTTCATGGCCAGCGCGCCGCCCAGCGTTCCGGGAATGCCGGCAAAAAACTCCGCCGGGCCGATCCCCCACTTCACGCATTGCTTCGCCAAACGCGCACAGGCAACGCCGGCCTCGCAATACACCGTCGTCTGACTGAGCCGCTCCAGTCGATCCAACGTACCCACGGTGCTGATGACAACACCCGGAATGCCGCCGTCACGGACCAACAGGTTGCTGCCGAGGCCGATCCAGTGAATGGGCACATCACCCGGCAGCGATTTGAGGAATGCAGCCAGGTCCGAGCGGTCGCGCGGATTGAAGAACACTTCCGCAGGCCCGCCCACGTGCCAGGACGTATGCCGGCTCATGGGCTCGTTCCGTTTCACGCGCGTTGCAAATTCAGGGGCGATGCTCACCGTCACGCGGCTCCCTCTTTCGCAGCCAGCCGCGCCGGCAGTTCGTGGGACACGGCGCTGATGTGACCGGCTCCCATGGTCACAATGACATCGCCATCCTGGATCACATCTACGAGCGACTCGGCGAGCCCCTCCACGTTGTCTACAAAGATCGGTTCGACATTGCCTCGGCCCCGTACCGCGCGGCAGATGGCTCGGCCATCCGCACCCGGAATCGGAGCCTCGCCGGCCGCATAAACCTCCGTCACCAACAGCGCATCGGCCTTGGACAGCGCTTTGCTGAAGTCGTCGATCAGATCGTGGGTACGCGTGTAGCGATGCGGCTGGAACGCGAGCACGATCCGCCGGCCCGGATAGCCCTGCCGCAATGCTTCGAGCGTGGCAGCCACTTCGGTCGGATGATGGCCGTAGTCATCGATGATGGTGACCCGACCGGCGGCGGTCGCAACATCGGCAATGTGCTGCAGCCGGCGATCGATGCCCTGGAAGTTCGCCAGGGCGCGCTGAATGGCCGCATCGTCGATGCCGATCTCACTGGCCACGACAATGGCGGCCAGCGAGTTGAGCACGTTGTGGGTGCCGGGAAGATTGACGGTCACGTTGAGCGGCACGCCCGAGGCACGCACGACATCGAAGTTCGTCTGCAATCCATTGCGACTGATGTTCACAGCCCGCACATCCGCATCTTCCGAGCTCAAGCCATAGGACACGATGGGACGACCGACGGACTGCGCGATGCTGCGGACGTGGGCATCGTCCAGGCACAACACAGCCAGACCATAGAAAGGAAGATTGTGCAGGAAATCTACGAAGCTCTGTTTGAGCAATTCGAAGTTACCGCCATGCGTGACCAGGTGGTCATTGTCAATGTTGGTAACAATAGCAATAAGGGGCTGCAGATGTGTGAAAGATGCATCGCTCTCGTCAGCTTCGGCTACGAGATAGCGACCTGCACCCAGCCGTGCGTTGGTTCCAGCGCTTTTGAGACGTCCACCGATAACAAACGTTGGATCCTCACCGCCCTCGGCGAGGATGCTGGCAACGAGACTGGTCGTCGTCGTCTTGCCGTGCGTCCCTCCGACAGCGATGGAATACCGGAAGCGCATCAACTCGCCCAGCATCTCGGCGCGCGCCACGACCGGAATCCGTAGCTCCTGCGCGGAGGCGACTTCCGGATTGCCGCTCGCGATTGCGCTCGAGACGACCACGACGTCGGCTCCGGCGATATTTTCCGCAACGTGACCAATAGAGATCCGGGCACCGATCCGCTCGAGGTGTTGGGTGACCGCGTTCTCTTTGACGTCGGAGCCTTGAACGGCGTAGCCCAGGTTGATGAGCACCTCGGCAATGCCGCCCATGCCGCTGCCGCCGATGCCAACAAAGTGGATCGTGTTGATCCGGCGCATGCGGTCACGCCGATCCGGCGCGGCGCGCCGCTCGACCGAAGGCCGCTCGAGGTTCACGCGCCGATCCTTTGAGCGTCGTTCCTCGCTCACGCGGCCTCCCTGGCGGCCATCTCGAGGCACGACTTCGCCAACTCTTCGGCGGCCTGAGGCGTTGCAAGCTGCCGCGCCCGCTCGGCCATCGCCAGCAGCTTGCCGCGACCGGCACACAGGCGTTGCAACTCATCGGCCAGGCGCTCGGCGGTGAGATCGCGATCGGCGATCAACACGGCGGCACCTTCCTTGACGAGGTACTGGGCGTTATGAGTCTGGTGATCGTCCACCGCGGCAGGAAAGGGCACGAGGATTGCGCCAACGCCCGCCGCCGCCAGCTCGGAAACCGTCAGCGCCCCCGAGCGACAGATCACCAGGTCGGCCCAGGAATACGCTTCGGCCATGTCCTCAATAAAAGGACGCACATCGGCACGGACCCCCGCGCTCGAGTAACTCTGGCGGCCCGCTTCGATCCAACGCTCGCCCGCCTGGTGCCGGACATCGATTGCCGGAATCTGCGGCGAAGCGAGTTGCTTGAGGCGAGCCAGAGCCTGTGGAACGACCGCGTTCAAACGTGTCGCACCCTGGCTGCCGCCAATGACGAGCACCCGGATCGGACCGGTGCGATCGGCGAAGCGCGCCGCCGGTGGGGCGATCGCGCTGATGTCCTGACGAACGGGATTGCCGATCGCATGCGCCTTCACGCCGCTGCCGAAGCTGCCCGGAAACGCTTCCAGCACTTCGCGGGCCAGATGCGACAGGCAGCGGTTGGTGAAACCCGCTACGGCATTCTGTTCATGAATCAACAGCGGGCGCCGTGTGAGCCACGCGGCAACCCCACCGGGTCCAGTAACGAACCCACCCAGACCCACCACCACCAGGGGGCGATGCCGCCACATGACACGGAGCGCCTGACTCAACGCCAGGGCCAACCGGAACGGTGCCGCGAGCAGGGTCGTCATACCCTTGCCGCGCAAGCCGCCCACTGACAGCCACTCGATCTGGATCCGCTCAGCCGGAACGACCCGCGCTTCGAGACCGCGCTGGGTGCCGAGCCACACCACTTCATACGAGCGGGCGCGCAGCAGCCGCGCCAATGCCAACGCCGGAAAGACGTGACCGCCGGTGCCACCAGCCATGATCAGGATGGGACGCGCGTGGACGGAGCTCATTCGCCGTCCTCCAACAGGAGATCGCCCTGGCGCGGCTCCGTGCGTTTCCGGACCGTCGCCGAGCCACGCGTCTCGAGCATCGCCTCGTGATACACGCGCAACAACAATCCCACCCAGGCGAGCGAGACAATGAGACTCGACCGGCCGTAGCTCATGAACGGCAGCGTCAATCCCTTGGTAGGCAGTACGCCCATGTTGACGCCCATGTTGATCAACGCCTGAATTCCAACCCACAGGCCAAACGCGGACGCGAGGTAAGCCTGGAACTTCAGTCCCGCATCGGAAGCGAGACGCGCGATGTAGAAGCTGCGCCAGACCAGCGCGAGGAAAAGGGCGAGCGTCACGACGACGCCCGCCAAACCGAGTTCCTCGGCTAAGACGGCGAACAAGAAATCGGTGTGTGCTTCGGGCAGGTAAAACAGTTTCTGCACGCTCTCGCCCAGTCCCACGCCAAACCACTGACCCCGGCCGATGGCAATGAGCGACTGGGTGAGCTGGAAACCGCTGTTGTAGGGATCCGCCCACGGGTTCAGGAAGGTGGTGAGACGGCGCATGCGGTAGCCCGACGACATGGCCAGGACTGCAAATCCAGCACCGGCGGCGATTGTCATCAGGAAGACGTAGCGCAGGCGTGCCCCGGCCAGGAACAACATCCCGAAGCCGGTGGCGAACAACACCGTGCCCGCACCGAGGTCCGGTTCGGCCAGCAACAACGCACCCACGAACACCAGCAGGCCCAGCGGCTTGGCGAGACCGCCGAACGTCATCCGCAACTCTTCCTCGCGACGCACCGCGTAACTGGCCAGATAGATGATGACCAGGACCCGCGCCAGCTCGGACGCCTGAAAATTGAGCCCTGCCACTTGCAGCCAGCGCCGGCTGCCGTTCACCGTGTGCCCGAGACCGGGCACGAACACGAGCAGGAGCATCGCTATTGCCACGACGAGCAGCGGAACGGACACCTTCTCCAGCAACTGGGTCGGGATGCAGAACAGCAGCACGGCAAACGCGCCGCCAATCAACATCAGGACCAACTGGCGCTCGAGGTAGAAAAACGTCTCGCCGGTGTCCTTGCTGGCAATCGACACGGACGCCGAGGTCACCATCACGAGACCGAGCAGCGCGATCGACAGCACAATTGCGATCGTGACCGCATCAATGTGAACTACTCCACCGTTCCTTCCGGAACGGGCGTAAGGCATGGATGAGCCGGATGCCGTGCTGTTCACGCGGCGAGCTCCTTTACAGCCTGGGTAAACACGGCGCCGCGATGGGTGTAGTCGCGGAACATGTCGAGACTGGCGCAAGCAGGCGAGAGCAACACGGTGTCGCCGGACTTTGCCGCACGAGCCGCTGCCTTGACCGCCTCTTCCAGGGATCCAGCGCGCTCGGTCGTGCCGACTCCTTTGAGAGCACGCTCAACGGCGTCGGCGTCACGCCCGATCAGCACGGTGTGGCGCACCTTGCCGCGGAACACCTCGGCGAGCGGTGCGAAATCCTGATTCTTGCCATCGCCGCCGGCGATGATGATCAAGGGACCGCTCATTCCGCTGACCGCCGCGATCGTGGCGCCCACGTTGGTTCCCTTGGAGTCATTTATATAGGTGACGCCGTTGACGTCGGCGACCCATTGCGACCGATGCGCCAGGCCGGTGAATTCAGCCAGCTCGGCCAGCATGGCCGGGATCGGCAAGCCCAACGCCTCGCCGAGCGCAAGCGATGCGAGAGCATTGGCGGCGTTGTGCAATCCCTTGATCTTCATCTGCGACACGGCCATGAGCGGCTCGTCGCGTCGCATCAGCCACCAATCGCCATCCCGGGCTGCAACCGCGTAGTCCGCTCCGATTGTGGCGCGCAGGGAAAATCCAACTGTGCGCTGCCCGGGCCGGGGCATGGCAACGACCAGCGGATCATCCAGGTTGATGACCGCGATATCGCAACGGGCAAAGATCCGGGCCTTGGCGGCGGCATAGTCCGCGATCGTTGCGTAGCGATCGAGGTGATCCGCCGTGACATTCAGAACGGTGGCGGTTTTCAGATCCAGTGAGTGCGTGGCCTCGAGTTGGAAGCTCGACAGCTCCAGCACATACAACTCGGTTCGCTCGGCGTCCGCTCGCGCGCTGGTGAGCAGATCCAACGCGGGCTCGCCCAGGTTTCCGCCCACGCGAACCTTCAAGCCGGCGCGGGCAGCCATGCGGCCAACCAGCGTAGTTACGGTGCTCTTGCCGTTGGTGCCGGTGATTCCGACCACGGGCGCATCAACCGCGCGGGCAAACAACTCGATGTCCCCGACAATTTCCAGGCCGCGTCGGCGTGCTTCTGCGAAAAACGGCACGTTGAGCGAAACCCCTGGCGAAGCCACCACGCACAGCGCCTCGTCGAGCAATTTCACATCGAGCCCGCCGGTGCTGACCGGAATGCTGGAATCCAGCTTGCGCAGGGCTGCCAGCTCAGGCGGCTGCGCGCGGGTGTCGGTGACGGCAATCCTCCATCCCAGCGCGTGCAAATAGCGCGCGCACGACAGCCCCGTCCGGCCGAGGCCGGCAATGACTGCGGAGGAAGGTTTGGTTGCCGTTGCGCTCATCGGATTTTCAGAGTCGCCAGTCCAAACAGGACCAGAATCAGGGAGATGATCCAGAACCGGACAATCACTTTCGGCTCGGCCCAGCCCTTGAGCTCGAAATGATGATGAATGGGCGCCATCTTGAAGATGCGCTTGCCGCGCAACTTGAAGGAACCTACCTGGAGAATGACTGACGCGGTCTCGAGCACAAACACGCCGCCCATGATGAGCGTGACCACTTCCTGGCGCACAATCACTGCAATCACGCCGATGGCGGCGCCGATCGCAAGCGCACCCACATCGCCCATGAAGACCTGGGCGGGATACGAGTTGAACCACAGGAAGCCGAGACCCGCTCCGGCCAGGGCGCCACAGAAAATAATGAGCTCACCGGCGCCGCGCACTTCCGGGATCTGCAGGTAGTTGGCAAACACGGCGTTGCCGGTCGCGTACGCAAAGATGCCCAGTGCCGAGATCACGAGCGTAGCGGGCATGATCGCGAGCCCGTCCAGGCCGTCCGTGAGATTCACGGCGTTGCTCATGCCGACAATCATGAAGTAGGCGAGCGCGATGTAGGTGAACGCGGACAGCGGTTCCGCGAAGGTCTTGAAGAAGGGCAGGAACAGAGTCGTCTCTGCCGGGCCGCTCGCCGTGTAATAAAGAGTGAAGGCAGTCGCGAGCCCGGCCACCGACTGCCAGAAGTATTTCCACTTCGCGACCAGGCCCTTCGGGTTGCGGATCACGAGCTTCAGGTAGTCATCGTAGAAACCGATGAGACCGAAGGCGAAGGTCACTCCCAACACCGTCCAGACCAGGCGGTTGCTCAGCTCGGCCCACAGGATCGTGCTGACCAGTGTGGTCACCAGGATGAGCGTGCCGCCCATCGTCGGGGTTCCGGCCTTGACGAGGTGAGTCTGCGGGCCATCATCCCTGACTACCTGCCCCACCTGGTGCTTCGAGAGGCGCGCAATCAGCCACGGACCGACGATCAGTGAGATCGCGAGCGCCGACACGGCCGCCAGGATGGCGCGCAGCGTCAGGTACGAAAAAACGTTGAAACCTGAACGCCAGCCAACCAGGTGTTGTGTAACCCAATAGAGCACTTATCGTTTCCCTGTCTGAGTCGTTGACGGTGCGACCAGTGCATCGACCACACGTTCCAACCTGTTGACGCGCGAACCTTTGATCAACATCCGCACATCCGCCGGCGCGCCCTGCAAGGCATCCGCCAGCGCGGTGCTTGCCGAAAACCATTGCCCGCCGCGGCCGAAGCTCTCCACGGCCAGAGCCGCAAGCTGACCGATGGCAAACAGCCGCTCGATGCCATGCTCCCGGGCGAAAACGCCGATCTGGGAGTGCGAGCTCGCAGCGAACTCACCGAGCTCGGCCATGTCACCCATCACCAGCCACTTGCGACCATCGAGCCCGGCGAGGACCTCGATCCCGGCCTCCATGGAGCTCGGATTGGCGTTGTAGGAATCATCGATCAGCCAGGCACCCGTAGCAGTCATCTTGAACTGCAGGCGGCCCGCTACTGCGCGTACGGCGCCGAGTCCCTGCGCCACATGCTCGAGCTTTGCTCCAGCCGCAGTCGCGGCGGCGGCCGCGGCCAACGCATTGGCGACGTTGTGACGACCGCCCATTCGCAACTCGATCGGCACCTGGCCGAGAGGGCTGACCAGATTGAATCGAGTCAGGAATCCATCGGGCCCCACGCTCGTCTTCAGGTCGGTGGCCGTGAAGTCCGCGGGTTTCTGTACGCCAAAAGTCACAACGCGCGCGGGAGTTGAAGCGCGCCACAGGTCAGCGAACTGATCATCGGCATTGATGACGGCCGTGGCGTCGGGTTTCAGGCCAGCGACCATTTCACCTTCGGCGCGGGCGACGCCTTCGATGCTGCCGAATCCTTCGAGGTGCTCCGCACCCGCGTTGGTAATGAGACCGACGGTGGGACGTCCGATCTCAACCAGGCGCGCGACTTCACCGGCAGCGTTCGCGCCCATTTCAACCACGGCAAATAGGTGCGTGGGCTCGATGCGGAAGAGCGTCAGGGGCACGCCGATGTGATTGTTGAGATTGCCGCGCGTCGCGAGGCACTCACCCGCCGCGCCGAGAATCGCCGCGGTCATTTCCTTCGCCGTTGTTTTGCCGTTACTGCCGGCAACTCCAACCACAGGAATTGAAAATTGTGTGCGCCAGGCGTGACCGGCCTTTTCGAGCGCCGCTTGCGTGTCAGGCACCACCACCTGTGGGATCGCAACGGGTTGCAATGTATCGACCAGCGCTCCGGCGGCACCGGCCCCCGACGCTTGAACAACAAACTCGTTCGCGTTGTAGCGCGGCCCGCGCAGCGCAACGAAGAAATCGCCGCCAGCCAGCGTCCGCGTATCGCTCGAGACGGCCTTGTACTCGCGATCGGTGCCGTGCAGCTTGCCGCCACAGGCCTTGGCGAAGTCAGCGAGCGTGCGCTTCATGGTTGTGCTCCCTGCAATTCAGCACTCACCACAGCTTGATCACTGAAGGGCCGCTTCACTGTCCCGTAAATCTGGTAGTCCTCGTGTCCCTTGCCCGCAACGAGCACCACATCGCCAGGCGATGAACGGCGCAATGCGGTTTGAATGGCGCGCTTGCGGTCATGCTCAACCATCGTGGCCCGGCCCGGCATGCCGGCAAGAATGTCAGCGACGATCCGCGCTGGATCCTCCGTGCGCGGATTGTCGTCGGTAACGATGACATCATCGGCAAGTTCCGCGGCGATCCGCCCCATGAGCGGGCGCTTGCCTGCGTCACGATCGCCACCACACCCGAATACAACACGAAGTTGACCACTGCAGTGGGGACGCGCGGCCTGCAGAGCTTTCGCAAGTGCGTCGGGGGTATGCGAGTAATCGACAATCGCCAGGGGCGATGTGGCGGTGCCGCCGAACAACTCCATCCGGCCGCTGGGCGCGCGGCACTTTTCAATGGCTGCGGCAGCCTGGGGCAGTGGGAGATCCCAGGCGAGCAGCACGGCCAGTACGGTGAGGACGTTGTCGACGTTGAATTTACCGATCAGGGGCACGCTGAGCTGGATGTTGCCCCAGCTCGACTCGACGTCGATCGCGAGACCAGCGGACTGTGGGGTCGCACGGATTGCACGCACCTGGTCGACGCCGGCGGGGACAATCGACGTCCGTGAGGTAAGAACGAGGCGGGAGGACGACGGAAGACCTGCGAGCTTCGAGCCGAATGCGTCATCGGCGTTGATGACACGATGGGTGAGTGTGGGCCATTGGAACAGGCGGGCCTTGGCGTTGCCGTAGGCTTCCATGGTCCCGTGGTAGTCGAGGTGGTCGCGGGTGAGATTGGTAAACGCGGCGGTGTTGAAGCGGACGGCGCCCACCCGGCTCTGGTCGATTGCGTGCGAGGACACTTCCATGCAGACGCATTCCGCGCCGAGATTTCGTAGCGCTGCAAGATGTCGGTGTACGGTGACTGCGTCCGAAGTCGTATGTTCAGTTGCCGTCACCGAGGGCGGGACCCCGAAACCCAGGGTTCCCATGTAAGCAGCCGGGCGGCCACAATGGTGCAGAGCCTGAGCAAGCAACCAGGCGCAGGTGGTTTTGCCGTTTGTCCCCGTGATGCCCACGACGGTAACAGCCGCGGATGGCTCACCGAAGAAACGATCGGCGATGGTTCCGACGTGTTGGCTCAACTGTGGAACGGCTGCCACGAAGATATCGGAACCGAAGTCAGGGATGGCCTGGCCGGCTGTGTCCTCATACAGCACCGCGCTGGCGCCAAGATCGATCGCTTGTTGCGCGAACTTCAGGCCGTGATGCGTGCGACCGCTCAGGGCGAGGAACAGCGCACCGGGTGTGGCATCACGGCTGTCGAGCGTAATGTCGCGCACCGTCAGCTCGCCGGGCACGTTGGCGAGCCCTGCAGTGATGTCGGCGAGGCGCCGTGGGGTGAGCTGAACGGCGGCCGTCATGGCAGTGCCGCCGTTCGCACGCCCGCCCGCGTCGGCGCGGGCACCACGTCATCAGGCGCATTGATCGGCCGGTCGGGCGCAACCGCGAGCAATCGCAACGCTCCACCGACCACCGCCGAAAACACCGGCGCAGCAACATCGCCACCGCGATGCAATCCCGCACTCGGCTCGTCAATCACAACAATGGCCGCAAGGCGGGGCTCCGTCGCCGGTGCAACTCCGCCGAACACACCCATGAACTTGTCGGTCGAGTAACCACCCGCAAACGCTTTCCACGCCGTGCCCGTCTTCCCCGACACGCGATAACCCGGAATCGCGGCGCGTTTGCCGGTGGCTCCTTCCGCGACAACCACGGACTCGAGCATTCCGATCAGTTGCTTGGCGGCCGGCGGCGCCATCACGCGCTGCCCCGCGGGCGGC
>Ga0307510_10008114_pt1 | contig 12505 bp, 10 predicted proteins | sample 12_EM_MG_FD_207224 | JGI IMG/M metagenome (GOLD analysis project Ga0307510, IMG submission 207224) | Populus trichocarpa ectomycorrhiza microbial communities from riparian zone in the Pacific Northwest, United States - 12_EM | ecosystem: Host-associated > Plants > Roots > Unclassified | place... | reverse complement strand
CATCGCAGAAGTAGAACTGTCGCAGTGGCACGTCAAGGTTGGCGATCTGGTGGTTGAAGATCAGGTGCTGGCGGATGTGATGACCGACAAGGCGATGGTCGATATTCCCTCGCCAGTGCACGGGAAAGTGATTGCGCTCGGCGGTCAGCCGGGTGAGGTGATGGCGGTTGGCAGTGTGCTGATCAGCATTGAGGTCGAAGGTGCCGGTAACTTGAAAGAGTCCGCCGCACCCGCGCCGGTCAAAGAAGCACCTGCGGCGCCGAAAGTTGAAGCCGTTGTTGAAAGTAAACCTGCTCCAGCCGCCCCGCGTCCGGCTGCTGTTTGCCAAGGCCCGATGGTTGCTCGCGAAGCGGACGAACGCCCGCTCGCTTCGCCAGCCGTGCGCAAACACGCGCTGGATCTGGGGATTCAATTGCGCCTGGTACGCGGCACTGGCCCGGCCGGTCGCGTGCTGCACGAAGACCTTGAAGCCTATCTGGCACAAGGTCAGTCCAACGTTTCAGCACCAGTCGCCGCCGCTTACGCCCAACGTAACGACGAAGAACAGATTCAAGTCATCGGCATGCGCCGCAAGATCGCCCAGCGCATGCAGGACGCTACCCAGCGTGCCGCGCATTTCAGCTACGTCGAAGAAATCGACGTCACCGCGATTGAAGAACTGCGCGCGCATCTCAATGAAAAACACGGCGCCAGCCGTGGCAAGTTGACCTTGCTGCCGTTCCTCGTCCGCGCTCTGGTTGTGGCCCTGCGCGACTTCCCGCAGATGAACGCCCGTTATGACGACGAAGCCCAGGTCATCACCCGCCTCGGCGCGGTGCATGTCGGCGTCGCCACGCAAAGCGATGTCGGCCTGATGGTGCCGGTGGTGCGTCACGCCGAGGCGCGCAGCCTGTGGGACAGCGCCGCGGAAATCTCGCGTTTGGCCAACGCCGCGCGCAATGGCAAGGCCAGCCGCGATGAATTGTCCGGCTCGACCATCACCCTGACCAGCCTCGGTGCATTGGGCGGTATTGTCAGCACGCCAGTGTTGAACTTGCCGGAAGTGGCGATCGTCGGCGTCAACAAAATCGTCGAACGGCCAATGGTCGTCAAAGGCCAGGTGGTGATCCGCAAGATGATGAACCTCTCCAGTTCCTTCGATCACCGCGTGGTCGACGGCATGGACGCGGCCCTCTTCATCCAGGCCATTCGTGGCTTGATCGAACAACCTGCCACTTTGTTTGTGGAGTAAGGCGCGCATGCAATCTCTGAACACTACGCTGCTGATCATCGGCGGCGGCCCTGGCGGTTATGTGACGGCGATCCGCGCCGGGCAACTGGGCATTCCAACGATTCTGGTCGAAGGCCAATCGCTGGGCGGCACCTGCCTGAACATCGGCTGCATCCCGTCGAAAGCGCTGATTCATGTGGCTGAGCAGTTTCACCAGACCCAGCACCACAGCCAGCATTCGGCGCTGGGCATCAGCGTTGCCGCGCCGAGCCTCGACATCACTAAAAGCGTCGAGTGGAAGGACGGCATCGTTGATCGTCTGACCACCGGCGTCGCTGCCTTGCTGAAAAAGAACAAGGTTCAGGTCATCAATGGCTGGGCCAAAGTCATCGACGGTAAAACCGTGGATGTCGGCGACACGCGCATCCAGTGCGAGCACTTGGTGCTGGCCACCGGTTCGACCAGCGTCAATCTGCCGATCCTGCCGATTGGCGGGCCGATCATCTCCTCCACCGAAGCGCTGGCGCCGACATCCGTGCCGAAACGCCTCGTCGTAGTTGGCGGTGGTTACATCGGTCTGGAACTGGGCATTGCTTATCGCAAGCTTGGCGCCGAGGTCAGTGTGGTCGAGGCGCAGGATCGCATCCTGCCGGCATATGACGCTGAACTGACGCAACCGGTGCATGACGCACTGAAGCAACTGGGCGTGAAGCTGTACCTCAAGCACAGCGTGCTGGGTTTCGACGGCACCTTGCAGGTACGCGATCCCGAGGGCGAAACCCTCAATCTGGAAACCGATCAGGTGCTGGTCGCCGTCGGTCGCAAACCGAATACCCAGGGCTGGAACCTCGAAGCGCTGAATCTGGATATGAACGGTTCGGCGATCAAGATCGACAGCCGCTGCCAGACCAGTATGCGCAACGTTTACGCCATCGGCGATCTGAGCGGCGAGCCGATGCTGGCCCACCGCGCCATGGCCCAAGGCGAAATGGTTGCCGAGTTGATCAGTGGCAAAACCCGCGAGTTCAACCCGACGGCCATTGCTGCCGTGTGCTTCACCGACCCGGAACTGGTGGTGGTCGGCAAGACGCCAGACGAGGCTAAAGCTGCGGGTCTGGACTGCATTGTTTCCAGCTTCCCGTTCGCCGCCAATGGTCGGGCGATGACGCTGGAGTCGAAAAGCGGCTTCGTGCGCGTGGTCGCTCGTCGGGATAATCATGTGATTGTTGGCTGGCAGGCTGTGGGCGTTGGCGTGTCGGAGTTGTCGACAGCGTTTGCGCAAAGCCTGGAAATGGGCGCGCGGCTGGAAGACATCGGCGGCACCATTCATGCGCATCCGACCCTGGGTGAAGCGGTGCAGGAAGCGGCGTTGCGTGCCCTCGGGCATGCGTTGCACCTGTAGCTGCGTTGATCGTTCCCACGCTCTGCGTGGGAATGCAGCCGGGGACGCTCTGCGTCCCAAAAGCCGAACGCGGAGCGTCCGATGAGGCATTCCCACGCAGAGCGTAGGAACGATCAAGCGTGGGAACGATCAGTGGAGCGAATTCCGGCTGCGAAACCGCTCAAGAATGAAGTATTGTTGTGCCCATCCAAAAAACGTCAGAAGCCTTGAACCGTTTCGACGGTTGTTCAGTGATAGAGGGTGTCATGGGTAACGAAAGCATCAATTGGGACAAGCTGGGTTTTGACTACATCAAGACCGACAAACGCTATCTGTCGTACTTTCGCGATGGCGAGTGGGACAAAGGCACCCTGACCGAAGATAACGTGCTGCACATCAGCGAAGGCTCGACTGCCCTTCACTATGGCCAGCAGTGCTTCGAAGGCATGAAGGCCTATCGTTGCAAGGACGGCTCGATCAACCTGTTCCGCCCGGACCAGAACGCCCTGCGCATGCAACGCAGCTGCGCGCGTCTGCTGATGCCGACGGTCGACACCGAGCAGTTCATCGAAGCGTGCAAAGCCGTGGTTCGCGCCAACGAGCGCTTTATCCCGCCGTACGGCACTGGCGGCGCGCTGTACCTGCGTCCGTTCGTGATCGGCGTCGGTGACAACATCGGTGTGCGCACCGCACCCGAGTTCATCTTCTCGATCTTCTGCATTCCGGTCGGTGCTTACTTCAAGGGCGGCCTGACCCCGCACAACTTCCAGATCTCCAGCTACGACCGCGCCGCCCCACAAGGTACCGGCGCAGCCAAGGTCGGCGGCAACTACGCCGCCAGCCTGATGCCGGGTTCGAAAGCGAAGAAAGCCAACTTCGCCGACGCGATCTATCTCGATCCGATGACCCACACCAAAATCGAAGAAGTCGGCTCGGCCAACTTCTTCGGGATCACCCACGACAACAAGTTCATTACCCCGAACTCGCCGTCCGTTCTGCCAGGCATCACCCGCCTGTCGCTGATCGAACTGGCCAAGACCCGTCTGGGCCTGGAAGTGGTTGAAGGCGACGTGCTGATCGACAAGCTGTCGGACTTCAAGGAAGCCGGCGCTTGCGGTACTGCTGCGGTAATCACGCCGATCGGTGGTATCAGCTACAACGACCATCTGCATGTGTTCCATAGCGAGACCGAAGTGGGTCCTGTGACCCAGAAGCTCTACAAAGAGCTGACTGGCGTGCAGACCGGCGACATCGAAGCGCCAGCGGGTTGGATCGTCAAGGTTTGATCTGACGGCGATTGATGTAGAAAAGCCCTCCACCGAGTGATTGGTGGGGGGCTTTTTATTGTGCCGGGATTTTTATGTCGTGCTGGAGATCCTCGCCCCCTCACCCCAGCCCTCCCGAAACGTCGGACCGCCCCCAGGGGGGCGAGGGGGAAAGGGAGCCGATCTCGGTTGTTCTCCAGACCGAAGTTCGACGCAAACTTTCAGGTCGATGGAGCTAGTCCGAACACCTCGGTCAGTCCCCTCTCCCTCTGGGAGAGGGTTAGGGTGAGGGTAGGCTTTTAGCTCTTCAAGGCAATCCGTTTGCCTGCACGGTTGGCAATCCCGCTCGCCTGCCCATTCTGCTGCTTGCCCATCCGCGCCTGCGTAATCAACCCTGGAATCAACTCCCCCTCCGGCAAATTCTTCCAGAACCGCGCCGGCAAATGCCCCTGCATGACCTTCTCGTTCAACCGCGCCGGATTGAAGATGTGGCTGTAATAGGTCAGCCACAGATCACCATGAGGATCGTCGACATTCTGCGCCAACTGCTGCCATTCCAGCGGGCATTGACGCTGATGGATCAGTTGCTCGCCATCGTAATAAACCCCATCGCGCGGCGTGGCGATCAACCAGCGATGCCGGCCCATCCTCCCGATGAAATGCTCACTGGCGCTGTGCAGTATGTCGTGGGCCGGCTCATGCCACGCCACGTATTGCGGACCTGCGCTGGATGACGGGCGTTCGATGAAACGCACAAACGCATGCAGATGATGGGCTTCTCGATTCACTTGTTTGATCCGTCGCTGCAACTCACTGCCGAGTTTGTCACCGGCCATCATCGCCGTGCGGTCGCCGTGGCTGACGCGCCACAACACTTCATACAACAGGCTCCAGCGTTGATCGCCGCGATAGCGTGAGGCTTGTTCCAAGGTGTCGATCAGTGCACGTGGGATTCTCGCCATAAACGGCCCCTGCCCTTCAGGCACCGGCTCATCACTGGCAAACAGATCAGCCACGCCTTGCGAAGCCCAGCTCACCAGACTCGGATCGACTTCATGGCTCAGCAGCCAGCGCGCCTGCTGGCGCCAGGTATCGAACAGATCATCGCAATCGAGATTGATCATCCCCACAGCCCCATCTGCTGCGGCATCGGCCGGTCGCGTAATTGCTGATAGAGCAAATGGCTGGTGACTTCGGCCTGCTGCGGGTGGTAGTCGCTGGTGATGATGAACGGCTTGGCCTTGGCCAGCACGCAGCGCATACGCGCGACGTCTTCGTAGCGAATGCGCCGCTGTCGGCGCAGCTCGACCAGACGTTCGGTGGTGCGCAAGCCGATACCGGGAATACGCGCGATCAAGGAGGCTTCGGCACGGTTCAGATCCAGCGGGAACACCTCGCGATTCTGCAACGCCCAAGCCAGTTTCGGGTCGATGTCCAGCGCCAGATTGCCCGGCCCCTTGAGCAATTCATCGGCGCTGTAGCCATAGCTGCGCAGGAGAAAATCGGCCTGATACAAACGGTGCTCACGCATCAGCGGCGGCGCAGCGAGAGGCACGCTTTTCGGGCTGTCGGGAATCGGGCTGAAGGCCGAATAGTAGACCCGGCGCAGACGGAAGTTGCCGTACAAGGCCTGGGCGCTGTGGAGGATGGTGCTGTCATCAGTGTCGTCGGCGCCGACAATCAATTGCGTGCTCTGCCCGGCTGGAGCGAATTTCGCCGAGCGCGGTTCGTTCAACACGGTCTGCACGCCGGTGTAGATGGTGTTCATCGCCTGCTTGATCGACTTGATGTCCTTCTCCGGCGCCAGCACTTGCAGGCTGGCATCGGTCGGCAGTTCGATGTTGACGCTCAAGCGATCGGCGTAGCGCCCTGCTTCTTCGATCAATGCCGGATCGGCTTCGGGGATGGTCTTGAGATGGATGTACCCGCGAAACTCATGCTCTTCGCGCAGCAGCTTCGCCACCCGCACCAGTTGCTCCATCGTGTAGTCTGCCGAGCGAATGATGCCGGAACTGAGAAACAGCCCGCTGACGCAATTGCGCCGGTAGAAATCCATGGTCAGCGCGACGACTTCTTCAGGGGTGAAACGGGCACGCGGAACATCGCTGGAGCGGCGGTTGACGCAGTACTGGCAATCGTAAAGGCAGAAATTGGTCAGCAGAATCTTCAACAGCGACACGCAGCGCCCGTCCGGCGTGTAGCTGTGACAGATGCCCATGCCATCGGTCGAACCCAGCCCGCTCTTGCCCTCGGAGCTGCGCTTGGGCGCGCCGCTGCTCGCGCAGGAGGCGTCGTACTTGGCGGCGTCGGCGAGGATGCTCAGCTTGTCGATGATTTGCATGGCGCGGGCTCTATACTGTTTGCATATACAGTATAGGGTCGTCTGCGGTGATACAAGGTGGCAGATGCGCCCCTCGTCGGTCAGAAGCTGAAAATCAAAAGATCGCAGCCTTCGGCAGCTCCTACATGGATTGGGTAGGGTCGAGATTTATCGGGTGTACGCAACTCCTGTAGGAGCTGCCGAAGGCTGCGATCTTTTGATCTGCCCGTCTACCGGCCACTCAACACCAAACCGCGCGCTGATCTCCTTGCGCCCCAGCGCCGTCAACGCCAGCGCCCGACTGTCCAGATCCTGGGTCACCCAGTTGCGCTTCAACGCGGTCTGCAACAACGCCGCGCCTAGCGAGCCACCGAGATGCGGCCGGCGCATGCTCCAGTCCAGGCACGGGCAGGCAAATTTGCGGCGCAGCGTCGTCAAATCCTGCACGTCTATTCCCAAACCAAGAAACAACGCCTCGCCACTGTCACTCAAGCGATACGCCTGCTCGTCGGTTGCCACCAGCCAACCGGTTGCGATCAAGCGGTCATGCAGCATCACCGCCAGCGTCCCGGCCATATGGTCATAGCAGGTGCGCGCGAATTGCAGGCGATCCGGGGTGTGAGGCTTGAACGTCGGCGCGGCGTTCTGGCCAATCACCATCAACGCTTCCAGCGCCTGCGCCACGCGCTGATCGGCAAGGCTGTAATAACGATGGCGGCCCTGCACATGCAGGCGCAGCAGGGCCAGGTCCTTGAGTTTCGCCAAGTGCACACTGGCGGTAGAAGCGCTGACTTCGGCGATCGTCGCCAATTCAGTGCTGGTGCGGGCGTGGCCGTCCATCAGCGAACAGAGAATTTTGGTCCGCGCCGGCTCGGCGATGGCGGCAGCCACCTGCGATACGCCGATGTCTTGATGTTCTGCGTGCATAGTTCGCTCCCGGACGAATCGTCGTCGTTGCGCAGTGGAGATAGTAGCAACACTTTCCCCGCCGACAAGGATGCAAACCATGAACCCGATCAGCGCCGCAACGCAAGTCGATCCTTATCCCTACTACGCCGAACTGCGCGCAGCAGGTGGGCTGACGTTTCATCCGGAGTTGAAACTGTGGGTCGCCAGCAGCGCCCGCGCGGTGTCTGCGGTGTTGGCCCACGCCGATTGTCGGGTGCGTCCGGCGCAAGAACCCGTACCCAAAGCGATTGCAAAAGGCATGGCTGGCAAGGTCTTCGGCCAATTGATGCGCATGAATGACGGTGAGCGCCAGCGCTGCCCGCGTTCTGCGATTGAGCCTGAGTTGGCCGCGCTCGACCTTGAGGCCGTCGACAGACTGGTTGCCACGCGGCTGATCACAGCGGACGCCGACGGTGTGTACAAGGCAATGTTTCGAGGCCCGGTGTGCGTGGTCGCGGCGCTACTGGGTTTCAGCCCTGCGCAAGCGCGGGCGATCAGTGAATTGACGGCGGACTTCGTCGCCTGCCTGTCGCCGTTGAGCAACGACCTGCAATTGGCCGCAGCAGATGCGGCGGCCGAACACCTGCGCGGCTACTTCATCGAACTGCTCGCCGAACCTGCCAGCGATTTTCTCGGCGCGATCCAGCAGCGCTTTAGCGGCGATGAAGAAACCCTGATCGCCAACCTGATCGGCCTCTGCTCGCAGACGTTCGAAGCCTGCGCCGGCCTGATCGGCAACACGTTGTTGGCGCTACGTCGTCAGCCAGCACTGCACGGCGAATCCATTGAGGCGCTGCTCAGCGAAGTGCAGCGCTTCGACCCGCCCGTACAGAACACCCGGCGCTTTGTCGCCGCGTCCTGTGAGATTGCCGGTGTGCGGGTCGAAGCAGGCGATGTGATTCTGGTGCTACTGGCCTCGGCCAATCGTGATCCGGCGCTTAACGAACGACCGGAGGAATTTGTGCCACAGCGCGCCAACCGCCGCAGTTTCAGTTTTGGCAGTGGTCGGCATCAGTGTCCGGGGCAAGCGTTGGCGATGAGCATTGCCGGGGCGACGGTGAGGGAAATACTCGAAAACGGTACCGATCTGAATCGCCTGAACTGGCACTACAAGCCTTCGCTCAATGGGCGCATTCCGCTGCTCAGCGACGTGGGCGCCTGACAGTCCGCCTTCGCGAGCAAGCTCGCTCCCACAGGGTTATCGGATGTGCGCACTATTGTGGTCACCCGATAGCAATTGTGGGAGCGAGCCTGCTCGCGAAGAGGCCAGCCCAGTCACTGCAAATGCTGGCTCAAACCGCCCACTGCAAAATCAACCAGCTATTAGCGCCGCTGATCACCACAAACAACCCCCACGCCAACACCCGTGTCGGCCAGCGATTCACAAACTGCCCCATCAGCTTTTTATCATTGGTCATGCGAATCAATGGATACAGGGCAAACGGCAACTGCAGACTCAACACCACCTGACTCAGCACCAGCAACTTGCCAATCGCGTTATCGCCCATCAGCCACACGCCGATAAACGCTGGAATCAACGCCAGCCCGCGAGTGATCAAGCGTCGCTGCCAGCACGGAATCCGCAGATTCAGGTAACCCTCCATGATCACCTGGACAGCGATGGTACCGGTGAAGGTCGAACTCTGCCCCGACGCGAGCAGCGCAACACCGAACAACACACTGGCCAGCGCCCCGCCAACCAGCGGATCGAGCAAGTGGTAGGCATCCTGAATGTCCACCACATCGGTGTGCCCGGACTGGTGAAACGCCGCCGCAGCCAGAATCAGGATCGCCGCGTTGACCAGCAACGCCAGGGCCAGCGAACCGATGGTGTCGATGCGCGCCAGCTTCACCGCGTCCTGCTTGCTTGCGAGGTCCTTGCCGATCATCCGCGTCTGTACGATCGAGGTATGCAGATACAGGTTATGCGGCATCACCGTCGCACCGAGAATACCGATCGCCAGGTACAACGGCGCCGCCTCGCCAATCGCCGCCAGCGACGGTTTGAAACCCTGGGCGACGTCGGGCCAGTACGGTTTGATCAGCAACAGTTCAACGAAAAAACACACGCCGATGGTCGCGACCAGCACCAACATGATCGCCTCAAGTCGGCGGAAACCGCGATTTTGCAGGGCCAGCACCAGCAAGGTGTCGAACGCCGTCAGGGCAATGCCGAAGGTCAACGAACAACCAAGCAGCAAGTGGAACGCCAATGCGCAGCCGAGCACTTCGGCCAGATCGGTGGCGATGATCGAGATTTCCGCCAACACCCACTGCAGGCGCGCGGTCGGTGTGCTGTAGCGCTCGCGGGACAGCTGCGCCAGATCGCGCCCGGTGGCGATGCCCAGTCGCGAGCACAGGCACTGCACGACCATGCCCGCCAGACTCGCCAGCAATACCACAAACAACAGGCTGTAACCGAAGCGTGAACCGGCCTCGATGGCGGTGGCCCAGTTGCCCGGATCCATGTAACCGATCGACACCAGCAACCCGGGGCCGGCGAAACGCAGCACGCGTTTGAAGAATGAGGCATTGGGATCAACCGCAACACTGCCGGCCACTTCCGGCGGGCAAAACGGCGCGGTGGCGATTTTGGGCAAGCTGAATTTCACGCACACATCCAGAAACAAGTCGAAAGACGCAGCTTAGAGGTTTCCGCCACAGCCTTGAAGCGCAAAAGAATCTATCGACTCACCCCCAACAACTGCTCGCGCAGCTCAGGATTGCGTGTGCGCGGATCGAGCCAGATATCGAAAAACGCCCGGGCAAACAGCGGATCATCAATCTCGTGCTGCAATTGCTGGCCGACAAAAAACCGCGCGCCCTGCCCCGGCAGATACACGCCGGTAATCCGCGTGCCAGCCTGCACATCGACGAACGATTGCTGCATCTGTACCTGCCACCCGGCCAATTGCGCCGGGCTGACGCGGGCACCGGCCAGACGTTTGATTTCATCGACGCTGGCCTTGACCAGATCGTCGCGGGAAATGTTACGGCGGTAAATCAACTCCAGCGCAAACGGCTGGCCGTCGACCAGGGGCCGCGCGGCACTCCACAGGCGCGCGTTGTAGACATCGAAACCGAACACACTGAAATCGCCGGTACCGATGATCTGCGCGCCGGGCACCGCGTCCTGCCAATTGGCCCAGGTCGGCGTCAGCAACAGCGCCCACAAACCGATGCCGCAACATCCGCGCAACACCTTCGGTGTTCTGTTCATCGCGTTATCGACTCCGGCAAGCCCTGATAATCAGAGCATAGTCGGGTATTGCTCCCGACACTTTGTATACAAAAACTGCGCACATAGGCAGCAATCGCCGATCGACAATGCTAACGTGGCGAACCTTCAACGGATGGAGACTCCTGCGTGCTGATCCTTAAACTGCTGCTGATTCCCGGTTTTCTGCTGCTGATTTCCCTGGCGGGCAAACGCTGGGGGCCGAGCGTGGCCGGGTGGCTGTCGGGGTTGCCGGTGGTGGTCGGGCCGATTCTGTTTTTCCTCGCCATCGAGCAGGGTCCGGGGTTTGCCGCGCAGTCGGCGGTGGCGGCGTTATCGGCGATGTTCGCGATGATTGCGTTCTGCATCACCTACGCGCAGGTCGCGCAACGGGCGGACTGGCCGTTGGCGCTGACGGCGTCGCTGACGGTGTGGGCCGTGATTGCTGGGGTGTTGTCGCTGATTCCGGCGTCACTGCCGTTTTCCGTGGCGGCGGCGGCGATTGCGTTGCTGGCATCGCCTTATCTGTTTCCCACAGTGCAACCGGTGCTCAGCGGCACGGCGCCGAAGTCGGACAAACTGATCTGGCGGATGATCGCCGGCGCCGCGTTGACCCTGGTGGTGACGATGCTCGCCAGCACCGTCGGCGAGCGCTGGAGCGGTTTGCTCGCGGTATTTCCGGTGCTCGGCAGTGTCATGGCGGTGTTCTCGCAACAAACGCGCGGCCCGGCATTTACCGCTGCATTGTTACGGGCGACGGCGACCGGCATGTATTCGTTTTCGGCGTTTTGTCTGGTCTCGGCGCTGACCTTGCCAAGCATGGGGCTGAGTGGATTCGCCGTCGGTGTCGCAGTGTCGGTGGCCATGCTCGGCGTGACCAAACGCCTGTTGGCCCGTCCGCTGGCGAAAGCGCAGGTGCAATAACCACTCGGATCATTCGCGCTGGAACGCCCGGCCCCCTCCGTGGGATGATCGCCCGCCTCGCGCGACCATCCACCGGAGATTCACATGTCATTGTTGAGCAAAAAAGCCGTCGTCCTGCTGGTGGCGGCCCTCGCCGGTTTCGGCGCCCTCCACGCGCAAGCGGCCAAGAAAAATGCCGGCACCGAGAAAGTCTCGATGCTCGAGGGCAAGTTTACTTTTGTCCTGCCTAAAGGTTTCGTCGCCGACCCGCTGCCGACCAGCCCGAGCGGGACCACGGGCACGATGTACACCAATGAGGCCACGAAGACCGTGGTCATTACCGCGCAAAACAAGATTCCCGAAGGCCAGCACGTCAAGGACAACGACGGGCAGTTCCTCGATGGCAGCGTGGCGAGTTTCATCGAAGACCAGCGCAAGGCCCTGCCGGACTTCAACAAACTCAGCGAAAAGAGCCTGACCCAAAAAAGCACTGGCCTTGGCTTGCGTCAGGTTGACAGCACTGCGACCCAGGGCGGTGGCCAGACCCTCAATACCACGCTGATGGCCGGCTCCGGCACGAAGATGGCGCTGGTGCAGGTGATCTCCCGCGCCAGCGACAAAAAAGGTCACGATGCCTTGGTGAAAACCATCCTCAAGGATTGAGCTGCTGCAACCAGCCGTTCAAGTCACGCAGCTCGGCCGCACTGATGCTGTGGCCGACGCCGGGATAGGCGTGGAACTGCGGCTGGTAACCGAGTTTCTGTAGCTGCGCATTGGCCTCGGTGCCGTCGTGGTACGGCACGCGATCATCGGCGGTTCCGTGGCCGATGAAGATGTTCAGCGGCAACGGCGCCTGCCCGGTCTTTAGTTCTGCCTTCAACACTGGCAATAAACGTCCGCTCAACGCGGCGATCCCGCCGACCGCCACTGGCGACCGCAACCCGACCTCGTAGGTCATCATCGCGCCCTGGCTGAAACCGATCAGGTACACCTTGTCCGGGGTGGTGTGATATTTCTTCGCTGCTTGCGCGATAAAGTCGCGCAGTTTCTGGCCACTGACCGTCAGATCATCGGTCTCGCCGTTGTAGGCGCCTTCGCCTTTCTTGCGAAACCACTGGAATCGCCCTTCACCGAGCGCCAATGGCGCCTGCACCGACAGGTAGTTGTATTGCGCCGGCAACTGAAATTTCATGCCGATCAGATCGGCTTCGTTACTGCCGTAGCCGTGCAGGAAAATCACCAGCGGCCGCGCCTCGGCGTC
>Ga0307510_10008112_pt1 | contig 12506 bp, 5 predicted proteins | sample 12_EM_MG_FD_207224 | JGI IMG/M metagenome (GOLD analysis project Ga0307510, IMG submission 207224) | Populus trichocarpa ectomycorrhiza microbial communities from riparian zone in the Pacific Northwest, United States - 12_EM | ecosystem: Host-associated > Plants > Roots > Unclassified | place... | reverse complement strand
TTTTTTTTTTGGTGAAACCTAAAACCGTTAATCCTACATTAAAAAAAAAAACAAGATTGTCTTATACTTTGTATATTGAAAAGTTAAAAAGAGCATAAACAAAGTAGTATGAATGTAATTAACCCACAAATGCATGGCTCAAGTTTGGAGCTCTATACCCTGGACTCCAAGTTAGGGTTTGAGTTTGAGTTTATTTTCTGCTAATTTATTTTGAATTTAGATTTAGATTTATTATAAAATAATCCTTTGATCAATAAAGAATTATTTTTTTCAACCTATTTATATATTTTTTGTTGGGTTTCTAAATATCATATACACAACGGAAACAATAAAATAAAATTATTTAAGAGTTCCTAGGATATTATTAGACACATCTAGAGTTATTTAAAGGCTAGGTAGTTGAAAACCACAAGTCGTTCAATATTTCGGCCTCCAACGGTAATCTATATGAACTACCAGTATAACTTATTATTTATAAGAAAATCTGAAAAACCTCATAAATTGGTAAAATATCAATTTTTTCCTTAAATAATATCCATATATTAATTCAAGATAATTTTAGAAATTAACTCAATCAAGTCCGTACTTGATTTTTATAGGTCTAGAAATATAATCCTTATATTAATTATATTTTAGTCCTTAATTTATAAAATATATTTTAATCAAGTCATACTTAATTAAATCATCACTGTTTAATTTATGACTAATGATTCTCAATATTTGTGACCCATTAGGTTCCTAGTATGTTGACCCAAATATAAATTATAATTAAATATAATTGAATTAATTAATTTATTATTAATTCAACAATTGATTAATTGTATTTGAAGATCATGTTCATTTTCTAGCAATGTGTCATGATCCCCCAAATACTAGAAAAGTCATTAGTATTTCACTTAACCTTTTAGTTATCGATTTCTCTGTGTAATAAATATCCTTTCATCAATAATATTCTAATTTAACAATAAAGCATAAAGTATGTCTGTCATGTTAAATCATGTTTATTCTCTATATAATAATCATTGATCATTTGAATAAAATTTGAAACTCTTTTCAAATCTCATTCAATTTTGGCAAAGAATTTCCAGTCAACACTATTTGAGAGCAGATGAAACATTTTATTTAATTCACCTAGGGTGATGAATCCTCTCTTGATCACTCAAGTGCCTTCATATAGTTCATGTTATATCCAATGTCTGCCCCTTAGTGACATCGATTAAGATAACATGTAACATGATCAAAGAATAACATTATCTATATAAGATAACTTAGTGATCTCAAGTCTAAGTATCACTTACATAACCGTCAGGTTAGCCTTTCCATAGACATATGCGATCTCTTCATATGAGATTCTTATGCGGGTCAGTTCACTGATGACAAACACCTACATATTAGACTTATTAGTTTTAGGTATCCCTTATACCTCAACTTTATGAGAACAACTGCTTCCTTTCATAAAGAAAAGAACATAATATGTATCAGATTCTACAACTCTAATAAATATCCAGTATTTAAGAGAGCATCGACTAAGAACAACTTTATAATTTTCTTTGCAAAACATTTGTGTCCCGTGAACTTTATCTTTCTTTAGATTCATAAATCAAATATTGAATTCATTAATCTAATATTATATGAATATTAAAGTTAAATTAAGTTTTTATTAATAATAAATATGTATTTACATGAATATAACAATATCACGTGTATCCAACTGATTGGCTATAAAATATATTAAACTAACAATCATCTGCTTGCATAAAGCTAATTGCTTATGTATCTAATACCATATTGCTCTATATAGCATTAATGTTTTCGCATGGATAGTGACTTAGTAGGAGGATCTTCTAGATTCTCTTCGATGGATACTCTCTCTTTATCTTTATATCTTTTATTTAATTGATTTATCAAATTAAATAAAATTTCTTGAATACTTGTTTGGATAATTGATGAGACCTTGGTTTCTTTACTTATACAATGGCTCCATTGTTATCACAATACAGGGCAAATGGATCAACAATACTAGGAACCAACCTAGCTCATTGATGAACTTCTTGATCCAAACAGCCTTTTTGTTTCCTTAAACATGGAGGTAAAATTTTATTCAATTGTAGAATCAATTGTGCTCTCTTCTTTGGAACTCTTCCAACTGAAAGTACTACCATTTAGAATAAAACATGTATTGACTGGTATTCACTATTTTTTCAATATTTTATTGAAAAAATCTTGATTCAAATAATTTTGAACTTCTAGTTTATCTTCTTCATTAATGGATTCTATAGCCAAGAATAAGAAATGGATTCTATAGCCAAGAATAAGAAACCATTTTCATCATATCTCTCTCAATCTATGTCTTAGAATGCATGTCTTTTGAGGGAGGTGTTTTATGCAAAATAGATAATAATAAAATCTTAGATTCTTCCATGCTAAGCTATTTTAGCATCTAGTCTACATGCATGAATTGAGACAATATAAACAACCTTCTAGATCTATCTTTATATCTAATATATAGGTTACTTCTTCCAAATTCTTAATCGAGAGATTCACGGACAACAAAAACTTTATTGATTAAAATAAATATATGTCGTTTCTTAACAATAATATGTCATTTACATATAATATTAGAAAAACAACACCACTCCCACTAACCTTTTGTAAACACAAGGTTTATCCACTTTTTGATGAAACCAAATATGTTGATTATACCATCAAAATTGGATATTTCTACTCCTTAAAGCTTGGATTGTATATTTATACATTGCCTTTCATGTTAGTTTTTCTCTTAAAAATCCATTTAGATTCATTAGGTTTTATTCCTTCAAGTGGATAAAAAAAGTTCCAAACATGGATAGTATATGAAATCCAAACTTCAAGTCATTTCTTGGAATAAATATCATATATTACTTCCAAGTTATTGGTAGGCTCATCAATTATGAGTGACATGTCATTCACAACTTCCATAAGAGGTCTTTATGTCATTAGAGAATCTCATTTATAGTGATTTTTATTTCTTAAGGTTCAGGCTGGATGTAGTGTTCTAAAAGGTATAGAGAATCTCATTCTCTTTTAGATAATCCTTAAAATATTTGGTCAAAATATTAATCACTTTGATCCAATCAAAGTTTCTTAATACTTATTCCAATATGTATTTCAATTTTATTGCAATTTATATTGAACCTGGTTATATTAAATTCAAGTATATACAAACAATTCGTATAATAATAGGATCCATAAAAACATGATTATTATAAAAGAACAATATTTTTTTCTCAATAATAAATTTAAATTCATTTAATACTAAATAAAATGGAAACAATGATGACACATGCCTTTATCTTTTTTAATGTCCCCAGTAGGTTTGTTCGTTTTAGAGACAACATTCATATTCTTCTTAACCTTTTTCTTAGACATTCTAGAAGATTGAACTAGAAGAACTGGCCTTTTGAGTAGTTTTAAGCATATTAAACAATTCTAGCAATGTACTAACCACCTTGTTCATGTGATAGTTTATAATGAATTGCGTAAAGCTTTAGGGTAATAATTGCAAGACCAAGTCAACACTTAACTTATGGTCCATGACAAAACCTAATTGACCTAATTTTTCAATATAGCTAATCATTTTCAAAACATAGGTGTTCACCGAAGAACCCTATGTCATCTTGTAGCGAAATGATTCCTTAGAGGTCTTATACCTCTCAGTCCTATTGGCCCTAATCAAACAATTCTTTGAGATACATAATCATAGTATACGTATCCATATTCTCATGCTTCCTTTGAAGTTTAGGTGAAATACTGGCTAACATCATGCATGCAGTATGTTCATTGTCATCAACATGACGCTGATATTCATTCCTAACTTCTTCTTTAGCATCCTCAACATGGGCATTTGAATTTAGATTTTCTAAAAAAAAAAACAGCTTTTTTTTGTCTTGCTTGAGAACAATTCTTACATTTTGGTGCTAATCCAAGAAATTTGGTCTAGTCAATTTGTTAGCATCAAGTATGCTTCGTAGGAATATGTTACAACTCATTTTAATATACCAAACTATTTATATAAAGATATAAAGTATTAGTTTTATGCATACATATTTGAATTCCAAATTTAGATAAGGTCTTTAAATCTAATTTGGTCTTTTATTATTTTCTTGCAAATTAATAGCCCTCTCTATTAATTCGGGAAATCTTGCTTAGATTCTCCTAGTAGGCTAGGATCTTATTTAATTTATTCAACCTTGAGTGACTCAACAAATCAAAATAAATTCAATTAGGTAGATAACATAGTTTAATAATCATATCTCTATGTGACTCATAGTTTATCAATCATGTCTTTAACCTCATATCATCATGAGTGACTCATATGAATCATATAGATTAGATAAGTACAACCTAATTTTATAGCATTAAACATATTTGATTAACGATAACCTTGAGTGACTCAACAAGTTATCCATGAATAAAACTATGTCTTCATACATATAAAATTAGAAGGCGATTATTCATGTTATCAACATGTACTTAATATATTGATGAGGGATTTATTATCAATTAATTAGGTCTTATACATAAAATGACATAACATGTATACATTTCATACACAACAATTTATATATAAGCATACACTTCTAGCATGTCATTCTAATTAGATGATTATAGATATATGTAACTAATTTTCTCGAGCCATTGAAGGGAATTAAATGGTCAAATCCTAGGTAGTTATAGCAACTCTTCATAAATCCATTGTAAGCACCTCGATTGTAGCCTTTATCGCCATTTTTTTCTTCATCTTAAATTATATAATAATTTTCTATCTAAATTCCCATGTTTCTAAATTACATAAAATTTATATAATTAATTAAGAAACCTCGAGATACATTGAAGGGGAATTAGATGAGAAAATAATTACAACCCAGAAGAAAAAATAAAGATAAGGCAGGACACACATGCTCTATTTAATAAAAATTACAATCATTCAACCATCAAATTAAAGCACAGTCACATTGGTCTTTAATGTTCATAATCAACCATCATGCATAAAACATTTTAATATGCATAATGAAAAATATATTGCATGTTATTCTAATTATTGGCTTTATGTGCAATTTAAAATAATATTTCTAACACTTAGAAATATTCAATCAAATCCAATTTGATAATTTCTCAAACAAAATTTTTTTTCGGCTTAAAAAACTCTCATTAAACTAGAAAAAATATTTTTAAAAAATAATTAATGAAACCATTAATTAAATAAATCCTAATCCCATTAGGATATTATAAAATTAAAAAAATAAATTAAACAATTTAATTCATTCCTAATCCTATTTGAAAAATTAATTCTACAATTAATTTAATTTAGTGTATAAAATCTAAACTTTATTTATAGAGGGTAAATTCATAATTTACCATTGTAATGACTTTATAGTTTTACGATATTAAATATATCTCTCACGCCGACAGTTGGATTGGGTTGAAATTGTATGCGAAATCATCTAACATATTGATTTATCTTAGGTTAAAATATCATGGAAATCTAATTTTAGGAAGTCCCTGGTTAAACACTATCAGTGTATGGGCAATTATAAAACATAAAACATTGGGGGGAAAGTTAAGTAGAGGCATAATGGTAACTTAGCCCACCATTTAACCCCATTTACTATTTACACTATTGTTCATACTGAATAGTAGTAGAAGAGAGAGAGAGAGAGAGGCTCCCTCTTAAGTCTTCTTCAAGAACATCATGAAAGTTCTTCCAACAATAAAAATTATGAGCTTTGAGTGCATGTAAGTGATTTCTCATAATTTTTGGTTAGAGAAACAAGCTTAGACTAACATTGCAATGAGAAGTAGAGCTTGAAAAACCAAGTGTAAAGTTAAAGGAGGAAGAATACTTAATATCATGGTTATGATTAATTGGAGTTTTGGATTTACATTGCACAATAGTGGCTGAATCTTTCTTCATAGTCATAAGTGGTTCCTTTTTGTTTCCCATGGTATTTGATTTTGATAAGGCAGTTCTTTCTTATAATTTAGATTCCAATTAGAAAAGAAACCTGAATTGCCTCATTGGTATGTATTATCATTTCTTTTCAACTGCCTTTTTTATATTGTTAGCCATGTGAACCATATTCTCTATCTCAACATAATATCCATATTCTATATCTTAACATAATGTTGCAACTCAACCTCGTTATTCATCTCTCTATTCAAACTATTCAAAAACCTTGTCACTGTAGCCTTTCTATCCTCCACAATATTAGTTCTAATCATAGTACTCTCCATCTCCTTGTGGTAATCCTCAACACTCTTAGATCCTTGAGTCAAACTCTGTAATATTAGAAGTAGTTTTTTATTATAATATCTAAGAACAAATCTTTTTCTCATGATTGCTTTCGTCTTATCCCAAGTCTATATGAGTCTTTCTCCATTCTTTCTTCTACTTTAAACAATTTTATCCAACCAAATAATAGCATAGTCAATAAACTCAATAACAATAATTTTTACCTTTTTTTTCTTATAGTATTAGTGACTATAAAAAATTAACGCTCATTTCTTTCCCCATAACAAAAAATGTGCTTCAAGATTGTTTTTTCCCTGAAAAGCAAGAATCTTTATCTTAATACTCCCTGAATTTATATCCAAATCATCATGAAAACTACCTTGTCGATTTGCTCTCTTATGGTCAAAATGTCTTTATGGCTGAAATCCCTTATACCTATGGTTTCTATGCTGCTGAAACCTAGCATTATAATCATGATCAAAATCCTCGACCTCTTATCTGTATTTTCAACTATAGATTTTTCTGAAGGTGAAATAACTTGTCTCATAGGCCTTCTACCCTCAGGACCTCTATAGCTTGGCCCATTTTGAAGGCTAGCTACCTCAATTATCAATGTATCCATCTCATTCATAACCTCTCCAAAGCTCATATTCATCAACTTCAATTATTATTCATAGCCAAATAACCCTATTTTGGATTTTCTTATCCTTTGATAGTGATGATCCACTTTTGGTTGACATCCATAAGATTTGAAAATCATGTTAGTAGCATGAGAAATATATCCTTACACACTCTGCCATACGTTTACACTCCTCTTGTGTTTCAAACAATTTTTTTGGCTTTTCTCAATAATAAGTTCATCTTTCACCTTTTACCACTCAGTCTAAAAACTTTCAGTTCTTTAAGGAATTAATTCACAATAAATCAGAAAAATTAACCACTTAATAGTGTAATCCAAAATAATATAAAGACTTAAGAAGCAATAAAAACAAAAAAACTATCAATATGAAACTACGAATACAAAATCACAAATAGTAAAGCGAATTTGTGCGAAATATGAACGATATGAAGACATAAAAAAAATTACAAAATTAAAAGGACTAATTAAATAAGATTTAAATAATCAAACTAAGCAAAGACACTACTTTTTTTTATTGACTTAGCTGAAACTATATATATAAAAAAGAAGCAAATATTGATGCAAAACTATAGTCTTTTTATTTGTCATTTTTTTTTGTTAAATTTAGCTTTTTTTAAAAGGAATTTAAAAAAAAATTAAATTAAATTAATTGATTAAATATAAGCATGAGATGCTCACTTCATAGTATTTTATTTAGTTTGCTTTATAGGTCGCTGCTCTAACTTCTCATATAACCTCTTTCGATGTCATTGTTCAGCCTTTCATAGCGGTGCTAGAACCATCTGAGTGAGCTCTTTCTAGTGGTGAGACAGTGTCATAATGAGGCAACGATAAGTTTTTAATAGGCTTTTCTTTCTTCTCCTCTCGAATATGATATTGACATGTAGCTTATTTTATATTTATAGTTAATTATAGCCAATTTCTTTATTCGTTATCCATGTTTTTTTTATATTATTAAATTAAAGAGCTTATTGAACCAAGTCAAGTCAATGATCTTGGTCTTAGATTTTTCTTGCTTTTTTAAGAACATTACACCTGAATATCGTTTTTCATTTTAAAAAAAAAATTAAAGTAATATATGCCACCTATCTAGTCATATAATAAGACATTGTTTGTCTTAATTTGCAGTTGTGCCATGCTTTTAAAAAAAAATTGAATTACTTTTTAAGTTTGATTATTATTTTTATATTTTTAAATTGTTTTGACATATTAATATAAAAAATAATTTTTAATATATATATATATATATATGTTATTTTAATAATTAACAGTTACTAGGAATTCCTATACTAGGGGCTTTTGCTTGACGTCAGCAAAGCATATCAAGTAACATTAAGCTAGGTGGTGAGTAAGCAAAGAATATTTTAAAAGCTTGGAAATGTGGGAAAGCAATAAAGAGATAGAGATAGTGTCAACTGTCTCCCTGAGTCAACAAGGGAAACCTAAAATGACTTCATGAAAATCAAAGCGTAGTTGAAGCCTCATCCCATTTTAGCATAGTTATATGTAGCGCAAGTTTGAGTGATCTTGCTGGCCTAAGGGTATAATGGAAGTGAAATTGCGGTTGCACTTTAGTATGCTGATCCATGGAAAAGAAAGGCAAAAGCAAGGAAATAAATTAAAGTTGGAAAGGACTCGCTTTGAACTTGGGCGTTGCATCTATGCTGTTAAAGAATACGCATCAGGTTCTTATCTGCATATATAATTATGTAGTTCTTGGAGATTTGATGCTTAAAGGGACCGTAAATTATTTCTGTGGGAGAGCCTGTCTTTCGTAGAATCTTGTGTCAGAATTTTGTTTTCCCTAACGATTCTTTTTTGTTATTTTCTACACCGGTTGAATCCAAAACTGTGGTGGCGGCTCCCTTAATGTTAGCAGCCGTTACTCCTACAACATTCCTGGGACGACCACCTCATAAAACCAGGTATTACAACAATGAGTAATCACACGAACAAACCACACACTCGCTCAAATAAGGGGAGGGAAAGATTCTTAAGCTTCTTATATTTTAAGAACATCATATGTAGTTAACGTTGCAAGAGAATCCATGTCAATTCAAATACATGGCTGTGCTTCTGGAAATTAAAGTTCCTTGGATCAATGCCAACCCAAGGCTTATTATTGATCTAAAAACTGAAAGAAAAAGAAAGTAATTGCGGAGAGAACAGGGTCATAAGCACTGAAGAGAGAGTCATTTTTGTTAATATCCACCACCTGGAAACATGGAAAAAAATTTTCTTAACGTTAATTAATGATCAAAGCGAACCCAGCAATTTTCATATGCTAAGAAAGAAAGCACCGGATTAAAAGTGACAGGGATATAATCTTCGTACCGTATTCCCTTGGTGTTCTGCATCTATAGCATTCCATCCTGCTAGCATAGTTATGGACTCCACATCCCGATCTGTCAAACAACAAGTGCGTCCGTCCATATTAGATAGTGCTTTGTTATGTGGTTTAATTTTCCAACCAGATACAAAATCAACATGAAGTAGTTTTTACTCGAGGAATAGAATATTCAGCATGGCTATATATGCAAATATCGAATAATATGTGATAAGAGAAAGGCAGTAGGGTATCGTGAAACTATATTGACATTCTGTCACCAATGAACAACCCGGCTCCTTTCTGTTTTTTTCTTTTTAAGTAAAACTAAGCAACAGTTACTGTGCATCTTCAAACAACCTTTTCTGTTTTCAGTCAAAAGCAAAACAGCCATCGTTCCGAATGCTATAGTCAGTGCGAAATGAAGGAAAATCATAATGATATTATCAAGAACGTATCATCCCTGAGGCATATCATGATATTTGTGCAATTACAATATGAACTCACCTGTTGCAAATCCAATCACCAGTTTTCCATCCAGGAGGATCACTTCCATCGGATGCATACCCACCTGCAGCATGACCGCTTTTTAAGGTACCACAGCTGTAGCAGCTTGACCGGCTAGCATAGTTGTGAGCGTGGCAATTAATGACAGTACAGTACCAATCCCCAGCCAAAACCTTTGTCGCATTGCATATGTAGGTTGCTGGATCAGGGCCGCCATACTTAGGGTACCCGCAAAGCTGGCACGTTTCCCGTTTTTTGAAATTCAGGTGCTGGCATGCGCTGCACATCCAGTCTCCTCCGGCTGTCAAGCTCATTGTATCTAACCTGATGTTTCATTTAAAGAAATGAATAACAGATCTCTTATGTTTCCCAATCATTATTATCACAATTGGTCGACCTACACTCTTCTTCATCTGTTATGAATAATGACCTGATGGGCCTAAAATGTAACGATCTTCTTATTGTTCCAATATATATATATATATATATCGCACGTCTAACAAATTTTCTTAAAATGTTTTAACAGTCCGTCGGTGTGCTTATCAATCCTTCAACCCTAAGACTAAATGAACATGCTTGCTGACAATTAGACCTTGATCATCAGGTTCCTCGACTTGTACTTGATTCCAGCCGGTAAAACTTAAGTGCATTCCAATATCTGATGGTAAACATCCTATATAGAAGTGCAGTTCTAAGGTCATAGTACTAAGCTCCCTCCCGCACAGCTAGGAACAAATCGATTTTAAGAAGCCACAGTACTTTGATTACGGAAGTCTAGCTTCTTTCTAAAACATTCGATCCTATGACAGGCACCAAATATCGCCGGAATGCCTCACTACAGGGCCCAACCCGGAATATTGCAGCTATACATAAAACCTCATGTTTTTTGAGATGAGGTACAAGTGGTCGTTTACATATTAAATCTCTCAAGGTTTATAAATATAGAAAGGAGGCAAAAACTGAAGAAGCTAACCTTTTCCCGAGTTGAAGGCTTGGATCTTGAACAACACTGGCAGAAGCGTAGCACTGTTTATTTAGTAACTGTGCAAGATTGTCAATATAGTTGGTGATTTTTCTGCTTGGGTTGGGAGGCTTTATATACTTGTTCAGCCATGCCCCCGCCTGTGGGGAAATTTGATGGTATTTTTTCCTTATCATTGTCTGCTTTTTCTTCAGATAGCTAGTATTCCAAAATGTTGACAAGAGATTTAGAGATAAGCCTGCTCGTACTTCTGTCTATTCAATTATACTCGTGGGCAGTCTCTGGGAGGGGCTCAAAAGGTGACAGCCAACAGGTCAGTACATGGACACTTACATTATTTCAAGTAAAATTTCTCTAGTTATACCCTCCCTTTAAAGGATTCCCGAAACTTTATTGTCACATACTTAGAACAATTTGAACTATTATTCCTTCTTCATATATTCATTTTACTGAAGGTTTTATGAGGGGTAGCTGTTATTTGAAAGGTGCATGTAACGCCATGAGTAACTCATTGGCCTAACTGGATAAGAATCGTTCTTATTCACTCACATGGCTAAGAAACTTAGGTTGGTTACCCAAATGCCTATATACACAGAATTTTCATTATTCCCAATAAATGTTGAGCTTGAGTTTGAGGTGTGTCTGGATATAGTAAGATTCTAGTACTGATCATGCATATAATAGAGGATTTTCTAGTTGTTCTGGGCTACACAAGCATATATAATTCTTCTAAGGTTGAATTGCAAGACTTTCGTTGTTAGAAAACAAATTCAATTCTCCGAGAAACAACAAGGATCAAACAAGAAAATACAAGTCAAATTCAATTATTCCCATCATAAATACCTACCGGCAACCGTCGAATCCAAATTAACTTGGAAAGGTGTGGCAACAAGGCAAAAAATCACGGTTTCGTGCGTCTTGGATAAACTCTATGGTACTTTAATTTGTTCTTTAAAAAAAAAATAGTAAAAGCTATATATTATCTACGAGTTTTTAATTGGCAATTAAGTTTATTGTTTATTGATAAATATAGGAACAATTTCATTTATATTCCAATAAATTTAATTTGTCTCTCAAGATATGTGCTTTATCTTTATATTTTTCAATTATATACATTTCTTTTTTAATTTTGCAATTCTCATTGCATCATTTACTAATTTGTTGATGGTCTTGTTTATTATTTTCTTATCATAATTATCCTAAATTTTCTTGGGTTGTTTCCATAAAAAAACATCTATAGTTCACGCTTTTTAATTTAAGAATCTTAACTATCTCTATTTTATTATTCTTTATATTGACTATAAACATGCCAAGTCTATATTCATCTCATCACAATATAACTGTCTCCTTCTAAGATATTAAATTGGTAAGAATATAAAAGGTATTCATTATGTTGATAAGCAATTGATGACCATGATTATACAATGTGGATGGTCGCATGCATACTCGTGTAGGTTTTTATGTAGTTTTATCACGTTGTTCGGCTTTTCTTATTTTTTTATTTTCATTATGATTTCCTCAACATATATTAATTATTTATTGTTATTGGTGTTTATCGATGGATTTAACAATGAAAAAAATTAATCAGTAAATATCACAACAATATATCGATAGAAAATATCCATGTTTCCTTTTATAATCCTCAATTTTTTGGGTAGTGACACATGCCTTCAAGACCTCATACATATCCACCTTGCAAAAAAAACCTTACTCGTGTAGGTTTTATGTAGTCCAGGCGCACATGGATCAGTAAAAAAGAAAGGATGGGCAAACATGTGAG
>Ga0307510_10008111_pt1 | contig 12507 bp, 11 predicted proteins | sample 12_EM_MG_FD_207224 | JGI IMG/M metagenome (GOLD analysis project Ga0307510, IMG submission 207224) | Populus trichocarpa ectomycorrhiza microbial communities from riparian zone in the Pacific Northwest, United States - 12_EM | ecosystem: Host-associated > Plants > Roots > Unclassified | place... | reverse complement strand
TTTGGGTTCGGGGGGGGGGGGCGGCGGGTAGAGACGGACTTTTCAGGATCTGTGGCCTCGGTTCCGGTCTGACCTTGAGGCGGAAAATTAATATCGAAGATCGGGTTGAAGTCCCTATTAGGGGTAGTAATGATGCAGATATTCGGCTTCATAGTGCCCAGCAAACTGCCCGCATAGAGGCTCAAAGGTTTAGGATCTAAATGCTCAATCACTATTCGAAGTAAGCAATTAGCACTTCGAGTGATCAAGTATGATTCCACAAACCTTCACTGGAAACGATGATATCATGTCTAGGGATCAGATCTGGAGACAAATATTTAAAGTCACCTATTTTCCAATAACTCGTCAATACTCTCCAATAATTGGCGGGCGGGTGGGACAGAAGGGTGGGGGGAAAGAAAAAACAAACATACCATGAAGAAGAACTATATCCAGCGGCCTCCATCTATCCTCACCAGAAGGATTACCAGTCCAAGCACCTGGGTTTATACTCTCAACACACGAAGGGCTCTTAATATCATCACTAATATCAACTCCAGTAAGAAGCTCAATAGGTAAAATATCCTCGCAAGGAATTAAGCTGCGAAGTAGTAGGATATCCGGACCACAACCGACATCAAGGAGGCTCCGGAGACCCCCGGAGAAGTGTTGTTGGATGCTAAGTTTGCGCAGTATTGAGTGGATGATGAAGCGGCGTTGAAGGTATTGTTGCGGGTTGAACACAATCTGCGGGAGAGGGAGTACGGTTGGGGGAGTAGCAGGAGGTTTGCTAGCGGCGTCTCCTTGTTCCATGATGAGTGCCTCGTCGGTTAGAGCCGAAGGGTATTGGAAGGAACTCTGGGTAGTGGTTGTGTTTGTTGGTGTGTTGGTTGCCGGGTGAGTGGGAGAAGGGAAGCCTGGGAAGGATGCACGAGGGAAAGGAAGAGACTACCCACAAAGCAAAGTCTATAAAAGCAGGTCAAGCCCTAGACAAATCCGCCCTCACCGCAGTCCCTCACGAAAAATATAATTTCGGGCCTGAAATTAATTTACAATCAAATGACTTGCTGCCGTGGGGTGTATATTTACAACACTTTATCAAGGGGGCTGGTAGAGTCATGAGATATTCCGACTTTCTTGAGATTGTAGTACGAGACAAGGGTGTAGCCTAATTCTAACCGGAAAAACAATTATGCGGATCCTAGCCAGCTTAGTCATCATCATTGTCTGCAAAAACTGACATCACTTCGCATTAATTCTTCACATTCCAAGGCGTTTGTTGAGCCTCATCCCACCGTTTCATCTCATCCCCATCTCACCGAATCCCATCAGCACATCCGCGGGATCAAAAACAAACTAGACCAACACCCACAATTCCAAGGAGGCAATGCCTACGCAAACCGATGCAGCGCGCACTGCGGTAACCCACGAAAATCCACCTCCCGTCAATCCCGCCCCAACGTCGCAAGACCTCCTAGACAGCCAAGCTCGCTATGCAGCGCTCCGGTACCGTACCTCGCTAGGCATCCTCGTCGTAGCACCGACCCTGATCCTCCTCCCTCCGCGTAAGATGGATATCTTCACCTTCGGCCTCGGCGCCTCCTGGCTTTACTGTCTCGGCGAAGTCGCGGATCAACACGGCCGTGATCCCTGGCGTGGGTTTAAGCGGTATGAGCAGTTTGAGAAGGAGAAGTTGGAGGGGAAAGGAACGGGAAGGGTGGCTGAGGTTAATGGCGAGTTGGGCAAGGTTGGTGGTGGGTGGAAGGGGGAGAAGATTGTTAGGGATGTTCGACCCAAGGAGGAGGAGGAGGAGGAGGAGAGGAGCATTTCTGCGATCATTATGCAGCAGGTGTGGGATGTTTGGGAACAAAAGGATAGGAATCGGGGGCCGGGGAAGAAAGGGAAGGAGTGAAGGGGGTTGAAATGGGGGTTGGGGGATTCATCGATATTGTACTTGCATTGAATAGATCACCTCTCCCCTGTTTGCCTCTCTGTATCACGTGAGCCGTTAATCTACCGCAGGTCTCTACTCCTACACATTTATGACAGCTCATTTCCAGGCTATTCCGGTAGAGAACTCTACTCCGCGAGCACCACAAACCTGTCTACAACCATCCACGGCCTTTCCGATCCCTCCGAAAAAAACATTCGGAAGGTTTAGGGGTGTCAGCACAGTTAGGGGTACCGCAACACACCAAACACTACCTCTAGCTATGAGCTAATGACAAACGGGGAACCTTCCATAGGAATTTCGAAGAGAGTCTGGAGTTTGGAACAAAAGTATGGAACTTGGACAATCACCGCAGGAATAACAGCTTTCGAAATTTCTAGGCTCTGTTATATTAGGGTAGAGTTAGTCGGAAGAAACCTAGCGAATACTAATGGAGAATGAATTTTTTTTTATTGGATCGCACCCCCAACAGCGTGTCTGTTTTCCATTATACGTGTAAAAAGAGAAGGCCTAATGTGTAAGAATTGGAGGCTTGGGATTGGTTGACTAGTTGGGCAGAAGGTTCCAGGGTTCCGAACTATTTTGGATAACCTTGGGACGAAAATGCCGGGCAGTTCCCAGACTCCCCAGATCTTTTAGGCGGCTCCTAGTGCTAGCATTGGTCTAACGAACGATGGAAACCAACTCGTACCAAGGCTTGGCGTGCCGAGTGCTAAGTAAATCATGTGATCCTGGATTCCTCAAATTGCTTGACACTGGAAATGAGTAGAATGTTCCGGGGAAGGCCGTGACGCTCCTCCGATCTCCTAGCCAAAGGGGAGAAAAGGAGAAGCACCAAATTATCCATAGAAATCGTTGGCAAACCTGAACCAAGATCACGTACTCGGCAGCATGAGTAGATCTCGCGCGGAGTCCTCCATTCTACGATAGAACGGGTGGCCTGTGAAGGAATTTCAATTTACTATGAATACGCGGGGATTCCGCAAGTATCTCCGCTCGCTTTCTGTTTTTACTCTCTTCTTTTTTCCGGGCGTGCGTAGCGGATAGCTTTCAGGGCGGACTATAGTAAGGCATACTCTTGCGCTCCGATCGACTGAGGCCCTGGTCTGCTGGACTGGGAATCGCTAACGGCTATCTTTATGGCGGCAGGGAGGAAGGAGATGGCGGAGGGTTAGTCATTGGAGATTTATGGATATTGATGGACAGTTTCGGAGGGTTGGAGGTCAGACGTTTAGGTTATCAAGGCGCCATGGATCGGGTTTGGGGATGCGTGCTAGAGCGCGACAGAATTGGAAGAAACGGTGTTGGAGTCAGCTGTGATGTTAGCTTGGGGGTTTAGGGGTGCTGGCCCGATCGCCGGTATATAACTTAGCCTGCGCACGCACGCACGCAACATATCGTATCGTATTGGATGGTGCAATGGCGGGATACCCGATCCTGGCCATGTCACGCAGGCTTTGGATGGAACTGTGGGCTCGGAGCTTGGGAAGCGTCTTGGCTGGCGCAGTGGGTTCTTCTACCAATTGTATACTATGGAATTGAGTTTGTCACGGGTTTCCAGCGGTACGTGAATCGTATAGAGATTGCGGTCTCTTCCGACCCCCCATCAAGCTGCCGAACAAGGTACTCGTACTGTTAGGCAAGTTCGGGGCCGTTCCGACACTTATTTAGGCATGATAGGGGGGGAGATATAAGTTCTGGTAGGGGCTTCCGTGGTATCGGTATGGAGATCGGAATGATCGGAGGGATGATGGCTTCTATGGAGAAGCAGCTGGGATGCTAGAAGTTAAGATCAAGAACTCGTGTTTGATTGGGTAGTTGTCGTCGGCTAAGATGAGTGCGGTCGGTGGCGCATGATGAGATACAAAGGTAGGATATATTTCGCTGGTTACCGTCAAATAACTGCGGTATTCCACAACCCCACGCCAGACCTTGTACTCTACAAGTACTGTAATATACGGAACTCGGGAGGGGACGGGCAATGTGGATGCACGGAATGGTCTAGGCTGCCGATAGTGGGTGCAAGAGACAAGGCAGCGAGATATCAGATGTGGGCGAGGAATTACAGGCAGTCGAGTCGCATGCGGGTGTTCGCACAGATTTGGGTGAGATTGATTGGGCGATCCTGAGGCTCAATGGGGTTCCACAAAAGACCCCGCTTTTCTTGAGCCCAGGAATTCGAGTCTGGCAGCCGACCGACTCCATCATCTATCATCCATCATCTACAGTGTCCTAAGCAGCAAAGCGCAGAAAATGTCGCCTTTCAGTAATAATATCAACTCTTTGAACACTTTTAATACCTTTAATGCCGCCGATCACCGACCCAACATCCTAGCCTGGCTATCCCCACTAGAGCCCAGGTTACGGCATCAGGACATCCAAGAAAGCCGGATGGAAGATATAGGGGAATGGCTCTTACAAACAGAGGAGTTTAGAAGCTGGTGCGCCGGTAGTGGGGGAGATGAATCCGATAGCGCAGTTTTGTTTTGCCGTGGAGACCCGGGTGCCGGTAAGACTTATATTAGGTAACAAGAACTAGCCGTGATGAATTGGGGGGGGGGGGTACAAGTGCTGACAAGCTACGATGTTAGCTCATTGGTTATAGACAGCTTGTGCGATCAGGCTGGAGGACAAGATGTCGCTGTCGCATGTTTTTACTTCGACTTCGCGGCCCAAAAGGAGCACTCACCGACGAGTGTGTTGGGTGTCCTACTCAAACAGGTTGTGGGCGGACTAGATGAGGTGCCAGGAGAAATAGTGAAAGCCTACGAAAACCAGAAAAAAGTCCTTGGTGGGCGGGGACCGCGACTTTCCGATATTGTGGGGATGCTGCAGACTACCACTTCGGAGAAGCGAACATTCATCTGTATTGATGCGCTAGATGAATGCGTGGCTGGACATCAGGTTAAGCTTCTCGGTTCACTCAGCCAAATTCTTCAAAAGTCTCCAGGGACTCGAATATTTATTACCGGGAGACCACACGTTGAGACTGAAGTTAGAAGGCGTCTTGCTGGGAGGGTAACGAGTGTATCAGTCACTCCTAGGCGAGATGATATCATTAGTTATCTTCGTGCTAGGTTGGATGAGGATCTGATCCCGGACGCGATGGATAGTAGTTTGGAAGCAGATATCCTGAAGAAAATTCCTGATGATATTTCGGAAATGTGCGTGTGGCTACCAACATTGGGCAGAGTACCTTAAATTATTTACTGACTGATATATATCTAGATTCCTGCTGGTCTCGCTGAATGCCGACGCGATCCTGAAAGAAACTACAATCTACGGCAGGCGACAAAAGCTGAGCGTGATGACCGATGGCTTGGGGTTGGGGGATGCTTATGGTTCAACATTGAATCGGATTAAGGGTCAAGGTGGGGAGATGGCCAGGCTTGGCATGGCTGCTTTGATGTGGATCTCTCACTCGGAGCGGCCTTTGAAGTCTGATGAGCTGTGTCACGCCCTTGTAATCGATATAGGGTCGGCGAATCTCAACACCGACAATGTCCCTTCAATAAGGACACTACTATTCTGTTGTCAGGGTCTTCTTGTCGTGGACAAGAAGTCTTCCATAGTCCGGTTAATCCACTTTACTCTTCAAGAGTACCTCCGGGCTCACCTAGCTCTTTTTGGTACCACTCACTCAACAATTGCAGAAACCTGCTTGCGTTATCTGAATTCTCAGCAGGTCAAGGCTCTTTCGACCGTGTCTCCCGATCTCCAGAGCACACCTTTTCTCGAATATTCTTCGGTATATTGGGGAACCCACGCGAAACGGGACCTTTCGGAATGCGGTAAATTACTTGCACAAAAGCTATTTGACGATTGTAGTAACCAAATACCCACCAAAATCCTCTTGGAAGCGCAGCAGTACTACTCGCCCACTATTGATTCAGCTAAACTTTCCCTGTTCAGCGGTCTACACTATGCATCCTTTTTTGGAATTGTTGAGATTGTAGTTAGTTTTCTGGAGGTGGAAGGTTGCGATATCAATCAAGAGGACTGCATTGGTAATACACCTCTCGGGTGGGCTGCTTATAATGGGCACGAGGATGTAGTTGAGATACTACTCGGACGGGGCGATATCATCCCCGATAAACTGGATATGCTCGGCCAAACACCGCTCTGTTGTGCTGCGCAGAATGGGCACCACATAGTGGTGAAAATGCTACTCGGACGGGATGACGTTGACCCCGGCACACCGGATATCGACGGCCAAACACCACTTTGTTGCGCTGCCCAGGATGGGCGTGAGGGAGTAGTCGGGATGCTGCTCGGACGGGACGACGTCGACCCTAACAAACATGATAACAACGGCCGAACACCACTCTGTTGTGCTGCTTGGAATGGGCATGAGGGAGTGGTGAAAATGCTACTCGGGCGGAACGATGTTAACCCCGACAAACCACATGACGGCGGCCGATCGCCCCTTTGTTGTGCTGCCTTGAATGGGTACGAGGGAGTGGTGAAAATGCTACTCGCGCGGGACGACGTCGACCCCAACAAACAAGATATCGACGGCCGGACACCACTCTATTGTGCTGTTTGGAATGGGCAAGAGGGAGTGGTGAAAATGCTGCTTGGGCGAGACAACGTCATCCCCGACAAAACAGATAACGGCGGCCAAACCCCACTCTGTTGTGCTGCCCAGGATGGGCGCGAGGAACTAGTCAAAATGCTTCTTGGACGGGACGACGTCGGCCCCAACAAACCGGATAACGACGGCCGAACACCACTCGATTGTGCTGTCTGGAATGGGCATGAGGGAGTGGTGAAAATGCTACTCGGGCGGAACGATGTTAACCCCGACAAACCACATGACGGCGGCCGATCGCCCCTTTGTTGTGCTGCCTTGAATGGGCACGAAGGAGTGGTGAAAATACTCCTCGGACGGGACGACGCCAACCCTGACAAACAAGATAATGGCGGCCGATCACCACTCTGTTTTGCTGCTTGGGGTGGACATGAGGGAGTGGTGAAAGTGCTGCTCGGACGGGACGACGTGAACCCCGACAAACCAGATAATGATGGCCGAACACCGCTCTGTTATGCTGTTTGGAATGGGCATGAGGGAGTGGTGAAGATGCTACTCGGGCGGAACGATGTTAAACCCGACAAACCGGATACCAACGGCAGAACACCACTCTGCTGTGCTGTTTGGAATGAGCACCAGGGAGTGGCGAAAATGCTGCTTGGGCGGGACGACGTTAGCCACGACAAACTAGATAACAACGGTAAAACACTACTCTCCTGTGCTGCCTGGAGTGGGCTTGAGGGAGTGGTAGAAGCGCTGCTCGGGCGGGACAGCGTGGACCCCGATGAATCAGGTGATGATGGCCAAGCACCGCTTTTTTATGCTGCTTGGAATGGGCACGAGGGAGTGGTGAAAATGCTACTCGGACGGGACGACGTCAACCCCAACAAACCAGATCACTGCGGCCGGACACCACTCCTGTGCGCTGTTTGGAATGGGCATGAGGGAGTGGTGAAATTACTACTCGGGCATAACGACATCAACCCTAACAAACCGGATAACCGTGGCCGAACACCACAGTCGTGCGCTGCTGAGCGTGGCCATGCGGGAGTGATAGCGCTACTTCAGCCCTCAGAACCTACCACCCCTAGCACCACCTAAGGCCGAGGTGGCATTGCCTACCCTACCGTCTTCAAATATGGATGACCTATGCGCCATTCCTGCAAGTGCCACAAGAATCCCATAAACCTACCCATTGCCGCCATTTTGTCCTTTCTCTCATTCCGGTTCAACCTCAGCCCGCAATCTATAATTCCAATCCTAGGGCATTTGCTTTGCTTCCTTCGCTTCCATGGGAAGCCCGCCACAGAAACTCAACTTCAATATTTTCTCTTAGTTGACAGAGATCCCATGTGATAGGAACCCCCTTGTCTATCAAATGCCGGCTCCAGACCTCTTTATAGATTTCTTATTTAGTCAAGTCAGTGTAATCAGGGGTTTTCCATTGATGGGGCGCTATTTCTCTTGTCCCGAGATAAGCTGGTGTGGCTTCAAGTTTCCATCATATTTCAATTTTCTTCTACAGTTCCCTTATTTTCCTTTCCTTCCTCACACCCCCGCAGTGTGGGCCTAAGGGTTTCTTAGATATCGGGGAATAGTGAGAAGTGCAGATATTTCTAGCACTCGTGTAAAAATAGACGCAAGAGCTGGTTGACTAAAATAATTATGATTGTGTATTAGACACAGTTTAGCGAAGATCATGCTTAAATTACATGCTACTGTCCTCTAGACGTGAGCTTGAAAATAAGGCAAAGTTGGGAGGCTATCCAAACCTTATAGTCTTGCCCGCGAAGGAAGATTAGTTCGGTAAGGTATTTTTTAACTCTGAAATTAACCCATCCTACGAGCACCGCTGTTCCACCCGAACTTTTCAAAATTGTCACTCGGCCCACAGCGTTATGAAGCACCCACTAGCGGGAAAGTTGGGAAGGATATTCCATCCCTTTAACCACCACAAACCCCCTCCCTTCTCAGGACGTCCGGTGCTCAAGTCAGGTATCACGAGCCCATCTAACCCCCCCCAAGTGAGCACGGAAGGCCTTGCCATTTCCTAGGCATTAGTATTAGGATGATACTCCATGTTACAGTAGGTTATGAATGCAGGGCGCAATATCGGGGAATAGTATCTTGCACTCTAGAATTTTATACCGGGTAATGACGTATTTTGCTGTGGGAGCTCATGCTGTGGAAAGTGCACATGAGTTAAGCAAGCCGGTTTTTTTGATCGCTGGCATGTAGTTATCAGAGGACAGTTGGGCAAAGGACTGAAAATATGGGCTTCCGCAGCAGATGGAGGACACTGTATGTAGGGGAGCAATACCGAAGGGCATTCAAATCAGATCTATAATATTCCTACCCCATAATCCTGGGGGGTTAATTGTGAATTCAAAAAGTCAAGCTGAATTGTCGTTTCCTCCTCCGGACCCCCATCTATAACCTCCGCCCTTACATCGCAATTGAAATTTAAGATACTTTTTTTTTTACACTTGCCCGGCTCAGATAATCTGGTAGGTTTACGGTGGGCCACGCTGAACCGTTTTCTGTGTGGTGCGCTGTGTGGACATGCTACACGACCGATAAAATTAGACGAGTGACAGTCGATGACCGCGTTACAAAACAACCTAGGAGAGCATGGTGGTGGTGACTAAGTCACAAGCTTGGAGGTAATAGAGTTAGAAGTGGAGTAGCACGGATGTAGCGGGATGCACAGTAGAGGGGATAGCGCATTTGTGAGGCGGTCATTTAGGTAAGGGAACTAAGATAGTGCCATTTGGGAGATTGTGAATCGGAGGGGGGAGCGGGGGAGTGCAAGAAGCGGCCTCAGCGGAGGTGAGAGAATGGAGGGGCGAAAGTCCCAGTGGGGCAATGTGGATTGATTGTTTTGCTACAAGGTGGGAATGATGATGTTGGCGTCGAAGTTGTTGGAAATGATCCACGGTCGGCCGAGTTCTTTACGTGGTAGAGACGATAAAGTGTTTGCAGACCGCTTGATGGGTAAAGATACTGTGGACAGAGCTTCACTGAGAGTGAAGACAAGAATGAGATTCAAAGGGAAAATGAGAGTTGTGTTAAGAGCAGTTTCGTTGGTTTAGTTTTCTGTGTGGAACTTATTGAGTTAAGAGAGAGAAGAAACGAGAACAGAGTGTAAGGAAGACAAGTGAGCCCATAGCCGGTTGCAACCAAGCTAGAAGTATGACTAAGCTTCGGTTAACAACCCAAGATATCCAACAGAAGTGTTAGAAGATAGACCGAGTGAGGGTGCCGCCCTGCTGAACACTCACTCGGTCTAATTTGGGAGGCATGCTACCAATGATAACCAGTACGGCGGGATGACTAAGCAACTATCCCCCCCCCCCCTCCTGTGCGCAACCGAAAAAATATAGATGTTTAGTTAATTTATTAAGAAGTGGGGGTGGGAATCGGGATTCCGGTGGTTCCGAATTTCGCCCTTAAATTTTAGAGATACTTAGAACTATTAGTACTAATGATAACTTTTGTCCAGAAAAATGCCTATATTAGCCGCAGGACTGCAAATGGGCGAACTTGCCCTTTGATTATTAGAGGGGCGGGGTAGACTACGATAGATATAACAATCTACTATCACCGGCAGTTCTGGGAGTGTAGGAATACTATCATAGTTGACATCGATGAGTATGATATCAACAAGTAAATTTATGACCGGTATTTTCGACCTATAATACCGATGTTCGTTCACAAAATTAGCCGAGCCTGAGTGAGTGATGCATGACAACAGCACTCCTCCGCCATCCTGGTAACTAAAAAAAAAGGGAGGCGAGAAGAAAGAGAAGAAATAATATTATACCGGTTAAGTGGTAATAATATTCCTCTCTAAGCCAAAAGGGAGAAAAAGAGAAGCACCAAGTTATCCATAAAAATCGTTGGCAAAGCTGAATGAAGATCACGTGATTTACTTTAGCACTCGGCAGCATGAGTAGATTCTCGCGCAGAGTCCTCCATTCTGGAACGGGTGGCCTGTGAAGGAATTTCAATGATTTACTATGATACGCGGGGATTCAGTAAGTATCTCTGCCCGCTCTCTGTTTTTCTTTCCCGAGCGTATGTAGCGGATGGCCTTCAAGGGGGGCTAAGGCATACTCCTGCGTTCTGATCGACCGTGGCCCCGGTCTGTGGGGTTTAACATCGCTGACGGTTATCTTGGTGGTGGTAGGGAGGAAGGATAGGGCGATGGGATAGTCATTAGAGATATTTGGAGATTGGTGAAGGGTTTCGGAGGCTAGAAGGCCAGGGTCAGGCGTTTCGGCTCTCAAGACGCCATAGATCGGGTTTGGGGATGCGTGCTAGAGCGTGACAGAGTTGGAAGAAACGGTATTTGAGTCAGCTGTGGTGTTGACTTGAGGGTTTAATGCTGGCTCAATCGCCGGACTTAGCGTGCGCGCGTACGCAACATATCGTACCGTATTGGATGGTGCAAGGGCGGGATACCCGGTCCTGGCCATGCTCGGAGCTTGGGAAGCGTTTTGGTTGGCGTAGTGGGTTTTTCTACCAATTGTATACTATGGAATTGAGTTTGTTACAGGTTTCCAGCGGTACGTGAATCGTATAGAGATTGCGGTCTCTTCCGTGCCCCCATCAAGCTGCCAAACAAGGTACTCGTACTGTTAGGCAAGTTCGGGTCCGTTCCGATACATATTTAGGGCAGATACCGGTACTTGAAGGGATAACGGCATGATAGGGGGGAGATACAAGTTCTGTCAGAAGCTTCAGTTGTATGGGAATGTTCAGAATGATCGGAGGGATGCTGGCTTCCATGGAGGAACAGCTGGGATGTCAGAAGTTAAGATCAACAACTCATGTTTGGTTGGGTAGCGTCGTCGGCTATGATGAGTGCGGTCGGTGGCGCATGATGAGATACAAAGGTATGAACATACTAACTAGAACGGCAGGGATATATTTCGCTGGTTAACGTCAAATAACTGTTCCTTCACCTTTCGCTAGACCTTGTACTCGCACTCGAGTACCGGTACACTACTGTACTATATGCAGAAAGGGAGGGGACAGGCAATATGGATGCACGGAATGGTCTAGGAAGGCAATCGGTAGTGGGTGAGAGAAAGGGCAGCCTGGTGAGACTAACGTGACAAGGCAGCGAGATATCAGATGCTGGCGAGGAATTGCGGGCAGTCGCATGCGGGGGTTTGCACAAATTTAGGTGAGATTGGTTGGGCGATCCTGAGGCTCAATGAGGTTCCACAAAAGACCCCACTTTTCTTGAGCCCAAGAAGTCGAGTCGGGCAGCCGACCGACTCCATCATCCACCATCTATCAACTACAGTGTCCTAGGCAGCAAAACGCAGAAAATGTCGCAGTATTTCAGTAATAATATCAACTCTTGGAATACCACTTTTAATACCATTAATGCTGCCGATCGCCGACCTAACATCCTAGCCTGGCTATCCCCACTAGAGCCTAGGTTACGGCATCAGGACATCCAAGAAAGCAGGGTGGAAGATATAGGGGAATGGCTTTTACAAACCGAGGAGTTCAGAAGCTGGTGCGCAGGTAGCGGGGGAGATGAATCCGATAGAGCAGTTTTGTTTTGCCGTGGAGACCCCGGGGCCGGTAAGACCTATATTAGGTAACAAGAACTAGCCATGATGAATTGGGGGGGGTTACAAGTGCTGACAAGCTACGATGTTAGCTCATTGGTCATAGATAGCTTGTGTGATCAAGCTGGGGGACAAGATGTCGCTGTTGCATGTTTTTACTTCGACTTCGCGGCCCAAAAGGAGCACTCGCCGACGAATGTGTTGGGTGTCCTACTCAAACAGGTTGTGGGCGGACTAGATGAGGTGCCAGGGGAAATAGTGCGAGCCTACGAAAACCAGAAAAAAGTGCTCGGTGGGCGGGGACCGCGACTTTCAGATATTGTGGGGATGCTGCAGACTACCACTTCGGAGAAGCGAACATTCATCTGCATTGATGCTCTAGATGAATGTGTGGTTGGGCATCAGATTAAGCTTCTCGGTTCACTTAGCCAAATTCTTCAAAAGTCTCCAGGGACTCG
>Ga0307510_10008109_pt1 | contig 12507 bp, 9 predicted proteins | sample 12_EM_MG_FD_207224 | JGI IMG/M metagenome (GOLD analysis project Ga0307510, IMG submission 207224) | Populus trichocarpa ectomycorrhiza microbial communities from riparian zone in the Pacific Northwest, United States - 12_EM | ecosystem: Host-associated > Plants > Roots > Unclassified | place... | reverse complement strand
ATGAGGGTTTAGATGTATTTAAACTTTTTTTTTTTCAGACTTTTCTGGGCAAGAAAATTCTTAGAATTATTAAACTTTTCATTAAACTTTTCCTTAACTTTTCTTCAGTGGAAAAGTCTGATTTGCACACAGTACCTTATGGGGAGGTGTGATTACAAATGCTAGTGCAAGCATTCGGATATAATTATGTAACGTCACAGGGGTCTATGCATTGTCTCTTACCTCCGCACTCTCATCTTTGTACTGCTTTTCCCCCCTGCTCTCTTAAGAAAGCTTCTAGCTGTTCTGCTATGGCAAATATCACTCGCTCCGCAAAATTGGGGAATCACTGGTCGATGGATGAACTGCTCGCATATAACATAACTATTCAGACGCAAAGTGTTGTCGACTTCTTCGGTCACGAGCTACGTCCCATCGACCTCGACCCCAACATCCTTTCCCCCGTCACTTCCATTCCTACTGGAATTTCCAGGCCGACTCGTCGCTTTTTCAACCACCTTATCTTGGTTTCGCATCCAGATGCACAAGACTCTTTCTTCAATGACTTTGCGAACAGTGTCCTCGATGTCACTAATTTCGATCGTCAGATTGGCACAGTCCCTGTCCCGCGATACGACTTCCCTTTAACGATATGCGGGAATGACAGAAAAACGATTCCAGACATATGTCTTATGAGTGACCAGCTCACGCCAATGATCCACCTCATCGTTCAGCGTGCCAAACCCGTCTTCGGTTTGCGTGGCCCTGAGCCTCCGGTCATCGCCGGAGCAATCGCTACCTTCCAGTATAACAACCGAAACCGCGCCAAAGTGGGCCTTCCCACTCTCGACACGATGACAATTCCGTGCATTACGGTTTGGGGAACTCGGCCACTCTTTTATAAGGTTCCAGTCACCCAGCATCTCAGCGATTGTGTCGCCACTGGTCAATTTCCCACGCAGCAAACAGTTGTAACACGCTGTGGTCCCCCTGACTCACCCGAAGCACACGAAGGCATGAAGTCCCCTGAATATCGCCGTATCGCCCTTTGTTACTATGAAGCATTCCGTGATTTGGCCGAAGATTGTTGGGCTCCTTTCCTTACTGGCTGTGAAGGGAAGTGGCCTCAGACCTAGTATGACAGTGCCAGTTATGATAAAATGAATAAATGTAGTCTCAGCTTGCTCTGTTTACTATCATGAAACGGAACTAAGGATCACCATGTAGTGACCCTCTCCTCCTAATCATGGGGGTTTAGGGGGGTGTCTGATTTGGACTCGCTTACTGCCATGTGTCCACTGTATTATAACAACGTCGTAAGCAGTGGCCGAGACTCAGGAAGCTGAGATTTGAGGACCGAGGTGGCGCGTGCGCTTCCTGATTACAAAGTGAGACAGGCATTCATCGCGACAAACATCTTCCGGACTCTTGTTGCGTGACACCAAGCACCGTGCAATTTAGATCTACAACATTCATTATAAGTAAAAATAAGAATGAAGAGATGGTTTTAGACAGGTCGTCTAGGCGGGACTTGTCACCTACTACTGATGATAAGCGCGATGAGCCCTCGTCTCTCATTTTGACGTCCTCATTGTCGTTTACAGTGATCCTCGTGTCCGTAAGACTTGGCACCACGTCCTCAATCACCGCTCCTGTCTTCATCTGTCGCTTGGTTTGCATCGCGTTAGCGATCTGTTTCGATTCAGTGGCGATGCTCCCGCTGGCGATATTGTACTCGGCCACGATGTGACTTGTTTTGACAATGGTTACTACAATGGCGAACGCGGGTGGATCCGTCGTTTGCCCCAGGTCCGAGGCTTCCATCAGGTCCTTCCGGCGGGTTAGTTTTTTTCCCAAGCTTTGCAGCTGGAATCGGCATGTCTCCCCATAGGAATTTGGCTGTCAATCACCAGTCCCTGACGCCAGCTGTCCCACACCACCTCCCTGTAAAGGGCACATGTATCCTCACAACATAAAAGGTTTTTGCTCTTCTGGTTCATCCTTAGCTGAACATGCATGCCTATCTGTCCTTTGCATTTACATCTAGCCCATGGTCCAATTCAACCTTCAATTGAAGTTAAAAAGAATGTAACTCTGAACCGCGTATGGTTCGCCCAACCCGATGCGCCTCACATGGACTCGCCTTCTCGGCTGCCAAGATTTCGAGACAAGGGATAGCATCTTCGCAATTATCAAACGGAAAAGATGTCTGACAGGCTGCCGTAGAAGTGACAAAAAAAAAAAGACAAAAGTTGCGTATCAATGACGATGATACAATACAATAGTCAACCTTGCTCATGCACTGACTGGTTCCACACACGATGTCACGAATGCTTCAAGTAAACAAACCCATCGATAAATTCATGGGTCTCCCACCTAGTCCGGGGAGTTTTCCCTATGTAAGGAAACAAATTGTCGGTATAATACAAATGAACCACGTCCTATACCGGGACGCGTATAATGCAGGCGCCAGAGCGCGAGGCGCATTGAGCCACTCGACATGAGACAAGTGCCTCGAGACGCTGCGAAGGACTGTGCACATGGAAACTGAGAGGTCTGACGAGCATACAGGCGTGCAAATCATCGTGATACACGAGAGTCCTCGGACGCAGAGCAGCAGCCGACGAGGAAGGTGATGCAAGGGCCGGCCGGGGAGGATGGACTACCACCCGAGTGGCTGTGGAAGGGGCACACTGGCGAGTGCGGCGTGTCCATTGTGAGGGTCGATCTAGCGGTGGAAGTCACCTACGTAAGGGCAGCCCAGGTGAAAGGAAAGGATGCGCCCAAGCTTGTGGGCGGCTTGCCGATGCCGTGGGCCACATAGTTGAGCAAGGAGGGTAGGCAGAAGGGTATAGGATGAAGTGGGGGTCAGGATCATGAAAGTTTATGGCTACCGAGGCTGGGGCTGGACCAGCACTGGCGGTGCGAAGTGCTTGTGGTGTGGGAGTGGAGAGGAGGAGTGACGGCAGTGGTGGCGCGTTGAGTGCGGGGAGGTGCAGTGCGAGGACGGGGAGAGCTCAAGGGACCGGAAGTAGACGAGTATGGGCATGAGCGGTTGGGGGACGTTGTGCAGTAGAGAGCCCGCTGTTCCTAAATAGTGCCAGGAGGAAATGAACAGAAACACCTTAGATAAGATACCCTTGCTTCCATTGGCATCGGGATGTTCGTCATGCCACACCTCGATTCGACTACCAGGTGCTTCATGGTCCGCGTCAATGGGGGCTAAGGCGGAACGAAATTGTCCAGTGGGAAGAGAGGAAAGAGAAAGGGGAAGAAGAGGGGGAAAGAGGTCAGCGGGATGACGAGGGGTCCGCACATTGACTCATGTTGAGTGGCCGAGGCCTAGGTGGCTTGACGGTGTCGCGGTGTGAAAAGTACTTGCTACGCTACAAACACTGTCTCAGCCTAGAGTGTGTTTGCTCCGCTGTTTCCTTTTTTTATACATATATACGCTAACGGTCGCCCGTGCTTCGCTACCCTGTTCCCGTAATAATTTCGCTTCCATGCAAGAAAGGGGTATTAATGAGGACATCATCTGTATTGCAAGACGAGGTTTTCACACAAAAACATCCCACAGGTATTAGTACGCAGAAGTGGACACGAGGAAAGTGGGACCTTTTTATCGCAGACGGATCATCCGCGTGAGAGTCCGAAAGAGTGGAGATAAGATAAAACCTAAGCTGCGCTCCCGAGAACGAGAACGCGCTGAGGAGTGGACGGGGAGCGGTGTGCGCGAGTTGTTATCCTCGCTGCCGCGGACGGGTAGTCTTCAAGAGATAGGAGCGTAGCGAATGGGTCGATGTCGAGTCGTGAGAGAGCGAGAAAAGGGGCCACAGTTGCCCAGAACATACGAGAACAATAAAGGAGGAAAGAGGGCCACAGTTGCCTTGCGTTCGCCAGGGCTGGGCTCGGATATATATATGTCGAGTCCGAAAAGGAGAGACAGTGTATGCTACGCGATAAAACGAGTGAAAAGCGAGAGGGGAAGCGAAAGGAGTGAAGTTCTGCCGGCGACAGACCGCGCGGCGTCATATGCGAAAGTCCGGCGTCCAGATAATGAATGAGAATGAATGGAAATAAAGAGCGCGACAGCGGGCGCAGGGTCGAAAGGAGCGGTCGAGGTCGATTGTCCGATGGCAAAGGCGTAGAAGAGAGAGCTAGCGAAGGAAGTGACAAGTCCAACAAGACTAAAGAGATATAAAGAAACATACGATTAAGGAGCGAATAAATCCATATCCAGTGATCCTACATGTCCAGCAGCGTGCGGATCCGATTGAGAACTATCGGATGATATGTCGAGCTTGACAGGCATGGCGCTGGCTGACCTGTATCGAGGGGGCGCACTTTTGTGGCGTATGCCAGCAACGGCGGGCAGGGCGAGTGACGTCGGCAGCGATTCCCAGTCAAGCGGCGAGGGGAAGGTTGTGATTACAAATGCTTACCATAATGTCTTAGGGGCACCCAAGTTTCGTCTCTCTTGCCTCCGCACTCTCATCTTTTGCCTATTCTCTTAAGAAATCTTCTAGCCGCTCTGCTATGGCCGATATCATCCGCTCCGCAAAATCGGGGAATCACTGGTCGACGGATGAACTGTTCGCATATAACATAACTATCCAAACGCAAAGTGCTGTCGAGTTCTTCGGTCACGAACTATGTCCCATCAAGCCCAACCTCATTTCCTCCTTCAACCCTTCCGATCCCATTCCCGCTGGAATTCCCATGCAGACCCGTCGCTTTCTCGATCACGTTATTTTGATTTCGATTCCAGATGGTCCAGATGAGTCAGATGCAGAAGACTTTGCACTCAATGCCTTTGCGAGCAGTGTCCTCGAAGTCACTGATTTCCACCGGCAGATTGGCACGCTTCTTCTCACGCTACACGGCCTCCCTTTAACGATATGCGGGGATAACCATCGAAAGGCGATTCCAGATATATGTATTATGAGTAACCAGCCCATGCCAATAATCCTCCTCCTCGTTCAACGGGCCAAACCCGCCTTCGGGTCAAATGGCCCTGAGCCTCCGATCCTCGCGGGAGCCATTGCTACTTTCCAGTATAACAACCGAAGCCGCACCAAAATGGGTCTTCCCACTCTCGACACGATGACAATTCCGTGCATTACGGTTTGGGGAACTCGGCCACTCTTTTATAAGGTTCCAGTTACCCAGCACCTCAGCGACTGTGTCGCCAATGGTCAATTTCCCACGCGGCAAACAGTTGTAACACGCTGTGGTCCCCCTGCCCTACCCGAAGTATACGGAGGCATGGAGTCCCCTGATTATCGGCACATCGCCCTTTGTTATTATGAGGTATTCCGTGATTTGGCCGAAGATTGTTGGGCGCCTTTCCTTACTGGCTGTAGACCGAAGTGCTAGTATGACAGCGCCAGTTATGGTAAAATGAATGAATGTTATCTCAGCTTACTGTGTTTACCGACACGGAACGGAACTAAGGGTTACTATTTAGTGACCATCTCCTCCTAATCGTGGGGTTGGGGGATGCCTTCACTGTATCAGCGTCGTAAGCAATGGCGGAGACCCAGGAGGTAGGAGGAAGTCCCTGAGATTCGAGGACCAAGACGCGTGCACTTCGGCGGTACCCGTCTCGGACGTCTCGGGCAAAAGACCGGATGACCACTACGCACGGACGTCCCACGTAAAGTAGCACGCATTCCCTCGTTAATTTTGTTTATTTTGCCTTTCGTATTCGCAGAGGGACAGTTAAGTACCAGTTGAGTAGCCTAGTACTGGGCTTCGCCCCACCTCAGTCCTTTCCTTTCGGGTTGAGGTGAGAACCCTGGGCTACGTTACAGTTCCCATCGTAGTTGCCGATACCTGTTGCAGTTCATTACTCTCTCGCTGTCGAACAAAGTTTAACACGGGGTTATGGGATCCCAGAGGAAGGTAGTGAGTTGATAGATCATTTGGCGGATTTGAAGCCCAACGATCTTGGGTTGAACGGGCTGAATCGGTGCTGACGTTGACCGACTGACCGAGATAATTAATTTGGCCTAGGGGGGATAGACATAGATCATCTTCACCTCCTTCATTGTCTCCTGGCCATGGGCCCGCACTGTTTGTCCCCATCATTGTAATACTTCTACGGATATTATGTTTGTATTTTCCTTTAGCGGACACGCCCTCGTGGCTGCGGGCGTCAAACACACCCTCCGTGTCCTTGGTTTTACAACATGCAGTCACAATCACCAAATATGCAGGGGCCAAGCCCACATCAGCCTTCTCCAGGTCCAGTTGTGCAGGCCGCAGCCCCTTCTATGCCTGTTCAGCCCCCTTTGAACATCCATGCACCTTCGCCTCTCCCCGTTCCACAGTATGATTGCTATCCTCGTCCTTCCGAACAGTCAGTTGACGTTACTCACACAGAGTCTTACAGGCCCCCATGCACCCCATGTTACCTAGCGGCGCCAGTACACCGCGTTCGGGAACCCCGACATTTCCGATACCCCATCGTGGCCAGACGACTCCGACGCCGACCACCGCTCCTCCGCCCTTGCATCAACTTCGTCCCGTTCATAGTGACGCGGCGCTGGCCTCGCGTGTCAATCTCCCCATTACCCCTAATGAGAAGCCGCGAGTTCCTAAAGCGCTCGAAGAGCTTCATCAGGGGTTGAATTACCCGGAAGGCGAGATGCCTGTGAGTTTGTGGGTGTTGATAAAGCCAAACCGGGCTCACGACCGACGGCCTTCAGGTCCTCGAGAAAGATGATAGATCCTGGGCGACAATGACTCGTGTGGAAGAGCTTGCAACGCACAAGCCTAAGAAGCTCCCTTGGTGGAATTGTTTTGGGGATGAGTTTTCGTGGGTTGATGGATCCGGTGTCCTGTTGGACAACTATTGTATGTGGTTGTGCTTTCATCCCTTTCTCAGTCCTCACCTGTACTAGTCTTATTACTCGGGAAGGAAACGACCCCGACCCCACCTGGGAAGATCAAATCTAGCCATGTGATCAGGGTAAATGTGTCCACATCTTACACCCACTACATTCCCACTTAGTGCAAATTGTCGTATCTAGCCGATCCCATTGGAATGTTTACGATTAGCCTCTTTCAACGACGAGGAGGAAGGTCGAAAGCATAAACAAAGCTTCCTGAAGGGGATCTCATGCTGGCACCATGCACCACTACCGGACCCCATGTATCCTTTCACCATATATCACTCCGCGGCCAAGATAACTCGTCGGCACACACTTTACACACGATCGGCGACGGCACGCAATAGATGGCACACTGCGTTGGAAAGTGCGATTGCAGAACGGAAGGCACACCAAGACGGGAAAATGGTATTTTTTCTTTGTGGGTTTGATTTTCAATGCACCTCTCAAATGGATGTAGTTATACACAACCCAAATCCTCAATGATCGCTTCTTCCGGATAGCTCCACGCATCCAGTTTACCCGGGGGGTTCACTACACCGGCCGTACCGTTTGTGCCGCGGGATTCAGTAAGGTGTCTTCATTTGGTGTGTTGATTGTTTCTCATGAGACTTTCAGCGTTTCAGGGGGAGGGCTACATTGCCGTTGGTTGTACTACCGGCATATACGTCAGCAAACGTGCTACTGAATACTGTGGGTCGTCGGAACTCCCACTTCTATTGGTCACTAATTCAGGTTGCTTGCAGCATTTCGGAGAGTCTTGGAATTTAATGAACCTACGTCAATAGCAGCTATTCCAGCATTCGACAAGTTCCTTGTCCATTGTGAAATGGCGCTGTATTCATATCCGCTTGATATGATCGTTCGTGCATCTCGAGGAGAGGCCACATTTAACGACCTTGATATTAAGATGGAACGGTTGGCCAAAGACCATGGGACCGTTTCGTTCCTTAAAACGGGCAGTATCAATGGTCGAACCTTCGGCAAGTGATCGGTTGCACCTAAGCTGTCATCGTTTCTCATTCCCTGGTAGTCATTTATGCAGCGAATGACACAACCAAAAAGCAGACTTCATCGTACATACTAGAACTGACCCGTCACGAGACAAATCCGGGGGACCCAGCGAAATACAAGGATCTGAGTTCTGTTCGTCTCCACAGGTCTTTGCAAAAGTTTAACTACTAATTATTTGCTCAGATACCTATTTCAGAAGATCCCCACGACGCTGTATTTTTTCGCGACAAGGCGGCGATGTGCGCGTCCAAAGCCGTTTTTATTGTGGAGCCGTTGAAGTGAGTTTATTTCTTCTACTCGTCAAAAGTCGTGAACTTAATCACCCTCAAAGTACGGACAATCCCTGTCATAAGGTGCCTGACATTCCTAATCCAAACCGCGACAAGAAATGGTGGCAGCGCAAAGACAAGGGCGACACACCAAAGGTCCTTGACCTTATGGACAAGGCGAACATCCTCGGGTTGGTGACTTACCAGAACGACATTCTCTTAGTTTATGAGGGTCAGCATCTCTCCACTTGGCATGTTCGTCGTTTAACCCTTTGCCAGACTTTGGCTGTTTCGTGGACCACGCTGGGAAACCCGCGCGTTCAAGCTATTACATTCAATGGGAGCGCAGGGCCTCTGCGTACACTCGTCGTGGGGCGCACCTCTTGCTGCTGTCGCCTGGATACATCGAAGTGCGCAAGATCGATTCTGGGAGGTTGGTCCAGATATTGGAAACCCACGAGATGCGACTTCTACGCTCCAGTTTGACGGATCCTGTGCCTATTGCTGCCATGATTGGCGGCACTGAGGACGACGGCGGCCGCACGGAGAAGATTGTGGAGCTGATATCTAACGGTTATTGATCCACACCGATGACGAAAGTATGCTTGAAATAGTGATGGGATGGATGGTATAAGTTATTTTTTTTTCTTGGGAGAACAATTGCGTTACCTTTCGTCTGGAACAACTCGCGCGGGGTGCGATGGAACATCATTCCGAAATACTACATTGCTCATGCTACGACAACGCCGCCAGCGGTCTCAACCCGACGATGGCCCTTTCAAGTTATTCCTCCAAAGCGCCTCACTGTCAGCCTTTGCAATCGCTTCCTCGACATTGCGTAACCACCCAGTACGGTACGATCCACTATGTGTAATTCCCTCGGGCTCTGATTACGTCTTTCTTTCCTTTGACTTGAATTACATACAACCACGACTAGCATGACTTTTTGACGGCCTTGCTATGCTGGCTTCTCGCCTTCTCCCTTTAGCGACACTTTGTCCTTCAGCTTTATTTCTGATATCTGCTATCTGCTTACCACTGATATCCTTCTGTTTGCTATTTCCAGTCTGGTTTGGAATGGTACTTTTGTAGAGAGAGAGAATGCGTGCATGTGCATGTCTTATGAAAATTTGCTCTGGTCTCTTCGTGGTGTATCAGCCCCATTCCTGGTATTGATACTGTTCTTGAGTGCTCTCACGTGCCCCTTCCAGATCCAAGTTCTAAGCCTGTGCTCCCTGTCTCAGCCTCTACCCCTTCGAAGTCGCCTGAGCTACCGAATCGCCTCATAGTTCGATTCTGCGCGTCGATCTGCGCGCTTTCGTCGTTACCTCCCGTACATTTAATATCGACCTGATTCCTCAAATGCGTGTATTACCCGGACATCCTCAAGAGCCATCCTCGAGCGAATAATCTATCAAAATGTTCGAGTAGCCGCCCAGGCTTGCCAGTGGCTAGGAGTGGTTCTAGGTGCTCATCCCGCTCTCCTTGCCCTTTGCTCCTTTTAAATCACACTCCGTATTTACCAGGCGCAGCATGTAAGTGAACCTACATGAAAGCATAGATCCGAGACCCAAAGGTAAAGCTCGTGCAAGAGTTAAACTTGAAGGATATCAGTGCCATCTAACTGAACGCGCTGGGCTGGACCAATGGGCAAGACGCGTGTCACGTGCACGGCACATGACAGACACGAGCGATCACAGTGCCGTAGAGTAGTTTAGGGCTGCTTACCTGAGCGGCGTAGTTGGCCAAATTTATCATAGTTCACAGTTCACAGTTCGTAGACGTGGACGTAGTAGACGCTGTAATACAGCTCAGGTAGGCATGCACACAGTTGAAGTCACCTGACATCATTTTGACCACATATGACCGCCAAGATTTGGGCTACCGACGCAAACTTAAATTTTCAGTGACAGACACATGCATTCGACCTCAGGACCTGAGAGAAGGGAAACAACAATGGACTTAGCACCAGCCTCACTCGTTCCTTCATACGACGAGCTCATGCGACAACATCTTGCACGGTCTACCCCTTCACGCACTTCACCTCCTTCACCATGGGCACACCTACCACGACACCAATGTCAGCAGCCTAGACCGAGACGTCTCTTACGGAACACGACAGGTCATGTCCTGTTCCATTGCCCCTCCGCGCCACCAACCGTCTCCTCCGCCCCCTGCCCACCTTAATTGGTAAGTGCCGAGTCGATAGCTTGGCTCTGTCACCTTCTATATCATATTCCTTTTCACCTTCACCCTTCTAACAAAACCCCTTCTATATCCCACTTTCTATCGAACCGTTACCTACGATGAACATCTTCCTGCACATGTATCCTCTCCCGTAGTATGTCCAATGGCTTAGGCTACAGACAATAAATTTGAATTCAACAAAAAAAGGGAAACAACAAAAACTTGGTCTTTTTACTTGAAAAAAAGACAAGTGGATTCACATTTTTGTCAAATTTTACATGAAACTAAGACTTTTTTCTTTGGTTATGCACCCATGCATTTTTGTAGGCTGTTTAGGTCTGCACGGTGGTCGTTCATTTGACAGCTTGCATCGAACACTCGCGACATGTCACTTAGGGGTCTCCCTCCCATTCTTCCATTCGACCCATTGATCCACGAGGATGTCCCGTGCACCTTATCGTCTACGGTTGGCTATTGTAGTCTCATCGCCTCGTGTCAGACTTCCGGGTGTCACGGAAGCACTTGGACGGGAAGCGTTTCATTCATGATCAATCTCGTGTCCGACTGTCAACTCTCCAACACCCGATCGTTCCGACAGTGCTCAGACGAGTGCTTTTCCCACACCAAACCTTGAGGTTTGCATGAGGTAGTCGCTCTAGCACCGACTATTTGTACAGCTGCCAAGGAGCTCGCACTGACCGTCCTTCCTCAATCAACTGCCCCTTGTCGCCTTCACCAAACATCCAAATCACCCCTTTCTCTTCATTCACTAGGATATGAGCGGAGATGCTGTTCAGCCCGATCTCGAATACGGTTCTTCACGGTCTTCGCGACATGGTTCGTTATCTTATTTGCTCATGTGCGTCGAGGGCTGGATCTCATGTCCGGCCTCTGGACAGTGCATTCGTTTTCAGACCCGGGTGTCCTTCCTGGATCAATGATCCACAGTGTTCCAATCTCCAGCCCTCAGTCGATGTATATTAGCGACGAGGTCATCGAGGAAAAGGTCTCTCAAGGTGAGTAACGAAATTCCATCCCCCCCCCGTTTTTTTTATAAATGACTATTCACCCTGTATCCAAGGCGATAGGTTTAGTGGTGCCCAGAGTCCAATAATTGGCCAAGTCAGGAAAATTTTACCGCGAAGGGACACTGGCCAAACTTTGTACAGCGATCCATCGACCAAGATCTGGGGTCTGTATCTTTCCCAAGCAGAGAAGTTTGACAAAGAGCACTGCGAAAGTTGGGCAGCAAACATAGATGTGGTACTGGTGTTCGTACGTCAGAGTCTATCATCCATGAACCTGCCGATATTATACTCACGCCGAGATCCTGGTCAGACTGGTCTTTTCTCCGCGACGGTGGCTGCGTTCATCCTTGTCAGCTATCAGCAGTTGCAGCCCAGCCCAAACGACGTCACCAATCAGCTGCTTGCCCAAATCTCTCAACAATTGTCTTCGTTCCCGAATGCCGCACCACCCTCGGCGCCTTTGACTTTTCCCAGCCAAACACCCTTCCAACCCACATCATCTGCCGTGCGTGTGAATGCGCTGTGGTTCACCAGTCTCGCCACGAGCACAGCCTGTGCACTATGGGCGACCCTCATGCAACAATGGACTCGGAGATATGTGCAAGTTGCGGATAGGCCTTATTACCCTCCAAAGCGCGCGCAGATCCGTGCATTTTTTGCGGACGGTATGGAGAAATTCGGGCTGGCCGCGGCTATCGAAGTGCTTCCTGCGCTCCTGCACGCATCAGTTCTTCTGTTCTTCATAGGACTCATCGACTTCCTCCTCAGCATAAACCACACCGTCGCCTTCATTCTACTTGCTTTGGTCTCGCTCGCAGTCCTGGTGTACTTTTTGCTCACCATCATGCCACTTTACTATCACAACACCCCATATCAAACACCGCTTTCTTCCCTTGTTTGGTTCATCATTGAAGCCGCGCCTTTGATCAAGCTTTGGCTCCTCCGGCGAACAGATGAAATGCAGAAGCGGCTGGACAAGATCAAAAAGGGCATGCGCCTTGCACTCGAAACGAAAGCAAATCATCCCACTGCCCGCGCGCTTCAGGAGACGTTGATGTCCCTGGATGAAGACCACGAATTGGAGGAATTCCTTGATGGGCTTCCAGGGCTATTCCATGGGTCGATGGCTCTTCCTCA
>Ga0307510_10008108_pt1 | contig 12508 bp, 4 predicted proteins | sample 12_EM_MG_FD_207224 | JGI IMG/M metagenome (GOLD analysis project Ga0307510, IMG submission 207224) | Populus trichocarpa ectomycorrhiza microbial communities from riparian zone in the Pacific Northwest, United States - 12_EM | ecosystem: Host-associated > Plants > Roots > Unclassified | place... | reverse complement strand
CACGTTATTTTTTCTGCTATAATTTCCTTGTTATATACTGATGAAAATTTTTTGTTGGTATATACCAAGGGACATAACGAGAAAATATTTCATTGATAAATTTCACTGCAATTTATCAACATAATTATTTTTATCGGTATTTCTGTTTATATTTGTTAATTTTTTGGTAGTGTGGTTACTTGGCACCCAATACAGTAGTCAAGCGATAAAGAGCTCTCCGGGGTATAAGGATGTCCTTGATTTGATTCATACCTCTTGCATTTATAACTCACACGTAAGTATGTGCTCGATGGTGGACCTCATGTTAGTAGGTTCTCTCCCGTGGTTTGACTCTTAAAAATGATTTTTCACCGGTGGGTAGTGTTCAAGACTCAAGAGTGTATCTGTGATTTTTTAAAAAAAAAATTACTTGAGGATGGGTTCTTATTTTAATGCTTTCACAATCTTGAATCTTTCAACTTATGGTTTCACAATACCATTTAATATAATTCGTACTAGATTTTGGAATAGCTATCAATGATATATATATTCCCATAGAAATTATATAATCTTTTAACATATATACCATCAACAATGATAATTAACCAATCACAAAGTAAACTCTTACGATCTAGACTCGGGTTGAAGTGAGGAGAATCCTTCAGTTCACACTAGCTAAGCCAATTTTATAATCTAAATTATAGTAGAGACAAATAACCTGGTCAATCTAAATTGAAATTATATATGGCAAGATCACGCTGATCAAATCTTCCACGAGGGAGATTTCAATATTAGAGCTGCTTTCATTTCATAGGTGGCATCTCGAATCCATTGGGTATATTCTTTTTTGGATTTTGTGATGAAGGTTTTTTTCACTTTAATTCCACAACTTAGTCAACAGAGAAAAAAAGGCCAGAAAATAATAAATATTCCATGAGATCAATATTTTAGTTATTTTTAGAAAAATTAAATAAAATTGTATATCGATATTCATAATAAATATACATGTCCCAATGTATCTACCCAAAAATTCATACGTAAAAATCCAATGTATATATTTATAGTGTGATGTGGTTTTTATTGAATTTAAAGTTTGGAGTTAGTAAGAATTCTGATAGTGCTTGTAGTTTCAAGATATACCAGAAATTTTAATAAATTTTGTCCTAATTTAAAATTTTTAATTCAATTGGTTATTTGATATCAAATTAATACTTATTTTGAATGAATATACCTCAACTAATAAATTCAGAACAAGCATTATATATATATATATATATGTGTGTGATTAATTACCCTCATTTATACCTCAAGTTTGTTTACAGCAATTATCTGTTTAAGGATATTAATGATGAGTAGGATAATAGTGGAGAATTAATGAAATCATGAGCATTTAAACATTAAAATGTTTTCTGAAATGTTGAGAATGAAAATGAAAATTTTATTTTTATTTTGTTCTATAGATGTTTGATTGAAATAAATAAAATGAGAATGCAGCGGAGGAATATATCAAAGAAAATTAAACATATTTTTTATTTTTATAGTAGAGGTGGGAATGAAAACAAAAGGAATGTAAATAAATGTTTTTTTAAAATGATCTATTATTTTTATTTATCATATATTAACTATTTGTATTATTATCACTACTTCAACCATCATTATTAATTTATAGTTGTGATAATATATTTTATTACTGTTATCATTATTATTATTGTTATTATCATTATTATATCATCGATCATACGCATTCCCAAATCTTTGATGCTATAATTCATATAATATAATCTTGTAACGCATTCAATGGTTCTCATTCATCTCGTCATTGCTTGTCTCATACTTCAGCAAGGTGACAACATTCCTCTCGTGATTGCTTGTTTCATGATCCAGCAAGGTGTTAAGACATAGAAGTTTTCTTTAATTCTTGGTGCGTGCAATGAAAAGGCAGGTAGACGACCGTCCCATAGTATGTTATATGTCTATAATATTACACTACTACTTTATATTTAAAGATTTTGTTCACAGATGGGAATTTAAAATCTTTTTAAGAGTAGCTATAATTATATATCATGAGAACGTAAATATATCACCAAGTATAATGTACTACGAGATAAGAGATAAGAGATAAGATTCGTGCTCTAAATAACTCACTTTTATGTATATATATGTATATATAAAATTCGAGAACTTCATTAATAACTGTTATAGCCAATAAGATAATGACAATACATGGAGAGAAAAAAAATCATAGTATCAAATACTTTACTAAACAAGACAGGAACTAAACAAAATTGCCCTTGTAACCCACAAAGCCAAAACAAAAACCAAACTTTGAAATTAATTAATAAAACTAAAACTATATTATTTATTTATTAAGAATATGTGTAAAGTTTACAACAACAAAAATACCATTAAATTTACCTTTTAAGCGTCATGGTATCATCATATTACAATTTACCTTGTAATTGTGCCTTTTGTTGGATTAAACACTTCTTTATTAATTCCTTATAAACGAGAATTCGTGCACAGATCAACAGATGTTTTGGCATCAATATTCTTTTTTTATTATTATTTTATAATGTTTGAATCCTGATTCTTCCATTAAACAAACAGACAAGGTGACCTTACAAAAGTTGGATGGCCACTTTAATTTTGTAGAGTATTATGTTGACATTTCATGTCATGGGAACTCTTTCCCTTTCTTCTCCAATACAAAGCTGAAAGCTCACTATATACTTCTTGCAAAAAGACATGGTAGTGCTTTATAAAGCGCTACAGTTTTCCATGAATTGTTGGACTTTGATATTTACTAATTTCGATTCAATGGTGAATATCATTCTCTTTTTTTCGAAGCAATGACAATCGACCAATTGGATATGCCTTTCATATGAAGATTTAGGGTTTCTCTAGGGATTTTTTATATATATATATATAGTTGAACATGTTAGAGAATAATATAAATTATATCTTACGACTTCACCTAATAAAGTTTAAGCTTTTGAGTTGAATTGATTTTCTAAAATGATATCAGAGTCTTAATAACTAAGCGGTCACGAGTTTGAATCTCATCATCCCTATTTATTTGATAAAAATTAAGCACAAGGCAGTGTGAGCCCGTATAAGTTTCAAACCTAAAAAACTTTTATTTGAGGGGGTATACTAAGGAATAATATAAATTATATTTGATAGCTTAGAAATTGTTTCTTTGTCTTAAACTCATTAGCTAGGATATGATATTTTTAGATTAATTTATGAATTTAAGATTAAATATTATCACAAACAAATTTTAAAAAGGTTAGAAGAAGTTGTCAAATAAATTGATTTACTATAATTTTTTCAAAATCTCCCCATAATTTTGAACTTCGAGTGGCAATTTAAAACTCAAAATCCAATCAACACCTCAATATATATGTTTCGTTCGCTAAATTATGAGAAGTATTAACAAAAATCATGTTGGGAGCTAAATGAGGACACTATTACACATTTTTTAGCGTCTTTTTGAACATACATTTCGAGGGTCAATGATAGAGAGTCGTGGTGCTGAAGGACATGATGCAAACTACTTTAGAACAGGATACTTTTTAGCCAATTTGGCCACTTTCATTAGCAACAAGAGGACCTACGCGACTACTCGACATTGAAATTGGAGTACCTTTTTTATGATGTTGATGATGATAATGCCTTTTGAAAAAGCTAAGCAGGGTAGGGTTCTTAAAAAATCCAAGTGCATGTACTGATGTTTTTTAATTGCTACATGAAATTATTTGTATAATTTATGAATCTGCACCATCTTTTTTTTTTCTTCCAGTTAATTGTTAGGGTAATAGTTATTTTGCTCAATCATGAGCAAGAGGAATTTTGAAATATAACAAACTAATTAATTATACTAAAATAGTCCCTAAATATATTATAAGTTCTAGATGGTTTAGTGTTGCGGTTTTGATATTTTTTAAAATATTTTTTTATTTTTAAAAAAATATTTTCGATCGCATTATAAATTATATATTCACTTAATTTATGCTCTCAGCTTTCAGAACTTTCTCAATAATTATTTTTTAAGTTTCTTCCCAAAATTAATGTGGCATTATATATTACCTCCTAATCTCAATCATCCAAAATCATCAATTTAATTTCATCTACAAAATCATGCCCACAACATCCTAATTAATATCACTTTCTCTTCTAGTCATCACTCAAGTTAAATTAAGATATATTCAAACATAAGTAAAACTTTAATTAACATGTATATAATCAAGATTTTTTTTTTAGTTCTTTAATTTTGAATTTGAAATTATTTATTTTAGGGTCGATGATATTTAGGGTATTGATCGTGTGTTAATTATTTTTCAAACAAGAAGACAGAGTGATAAAATTTTCAGAAATTTAAAATGACAAATGATGAATTTTTTTTAATCTACAAAATATAATGGCTTTGGCCAAGAAATCAATATTCAGGGAGGTCTAAACATTTTAGCTTCTAGTACTAATGTCCGAAGCATCTTTTCTTTCCTTGACCTTACCAAAACTCTATGACCATCACTTCTAAGTCTTTCAAGTAACGAATATGTCTTCATTATATTCTTTAATGGAGTATTCTAAGTTCTCCCTAACAAAGGTATTTTAGCTTCTAGTAATGTCCAAAGCATCATGGATTGAATAGATTAAAATTGGATTGTTATTTTAAAAAAAAATAAAAAATAAAATAATTTTATTTGAAAATAGAAATTAAATGAATTTTAATTAGATCAATATTCAGATTATGAATTAATTCATTAAATTAACTACGTCAACTTCCACTAATATTTTTTTTAAAAAAATACAGCTTAGATTAGACATCAAGTTGATCCACAAACCCTATCAGAATATTTGATAACACTGCTAACAATTATTGGAAGGCGAGCTTCATGCCATACCAAAGAAAATGGAATGCTTTCATATTTAGAAAGCAACATAAGGAAACAAATAAACAAGAGACAGTAGTGGGGTCAATTTGCATGTTCATCGGTTATTATCGAAAACAGAAGAACAATAGCCATTTGGCATGGGCGGTGGCAACCACACGAAGCCATGCGCATGCCTCGCTCAAGATACTGAGAGTCTTGTGGATGCTTGTAATTTGCTTTCTTAGAGACCTCTTATTCTTCACTCTAGTCCATGGAAACGCTATCTCTTTGCCAACTTGGGCTGCTGGCCGGTCCAATACTCTTCCTTCCTAAGAAATTATTCAGCTGATCTTTTGGAGTATCTTGAATATTTTTAGTTTGCAAATTAGGAGATCCATTCTTCCAAGACTAATACTAATAAAGAAGGCAAATTAAAACAGAAGAAGAAGACGATTATATGTTTGATAGAATGTAAAAAAGTTTGCATGTTGACGATGTTGGATATTTTGGATTCTTGTGTTGTTCTGAAACCCGAGCGGGACTTGGTTCTTATGAATCTATTAAGTAAAAGCTGCAGCCAAGTTGCATGGTGAGGAGGGCAATTTCAAGGTTGAGGTTCTAATTCGACAAATTCAATGGAAGAGGAGACTTTTTGATGGAAGGGGGGAATTGACTGTTGGTTAAGTTATAAACTCTCACGCAAGCAGATTTTCTATGTGGATTATATGTATAATAGCTTCCTTTAATCTAACAAGTTGGGGTTTCAATTACCATGGTTCACAAGCTAAAAAAAAGTATAATTTCTTAATTTACTCGGTATAGGGTTTGACAAAAGACTCAAGTTATTTTCTTGTGTCAATCTCTAGATTATCAAGTCAATCTAAATCATTTTTTTTTATTAAAATGATATTGTTTCATTTAAAAAATAAAGAAATTTTTTCTATGTTAACTTTATTAGATTTAAAGTAGATTTTATTGTATCACGAATTAACTCCATAAATTACTTAAGTATGACGAAATCACTTTAAGACCAGTCTAGTTTATATTAAACCCAGCTAGAATCAGAACTTGGTTCTTGTAAATCTAGTATGTAGCCAAGTTGCGTGGAAGGAGTGCAATTGCAAGGGTATGTTTGTTTTTTTTTTTTATCAAAATTATATCATTTCATTTCTTTTATTTTATTTTTTAGCATTGATTTTATTATATTTGAACTAGATTTAATTGTGTCATGAATTAACTCTCTAAATTCCTTAAGTTTGACGGAATCACTTTAAGACCAATGAACTCAGCTAGAATCAGAACTTGGTTCTTGTAAATCTAGTAGGCATCCAATTAAGTTGCATGGGAGGAGTGTAATTGCAAGGGCTTGTTTGTTTTTTGTCTTTTCTTTTCAAGGTTGAGGTTCAAACTCGAGAGAGGAGACCTTTAATGGAAGGGGGGGATTGACAGTTGGTCAAGGTATATCGGATATAAATCTGATAGCAGTAAGTTTTAGTCACCATGGTTCCCAAGTTACGAAAACTATGCTGGTTTGTTCATGGGAACTCAAGCCTGCCCAACTTTATAAAGGGAGGTTTACGGAAACCTGTACAATTGCAACCAGGAGGGTTCTATGATGCTGCATTCTTGTGGCCCAGCAAGTCCTCGAGCATTCTGACGCCTTCCCTCTAAATTCTACATAAGCTGATCCAATCACTGTTATCAAAAATTCCCGATCCTAGCATAACCTAATTTTAGTGGGAAAAGCACTCTACAATAGGTGTCATTCGCTATGGATTTAATCAGTAAATTTACATTTTTTATCTTTAAAAAATCACAAAACACTGGCCTTCCGAGGTTAAATGATAATTTCAACAGGTTTACTAGAATTGTTTAGCGGTATTTCGGTTTTTTTATAATTTTTTCAGAGTTAAATTACTTGATTGTCATTATAAGAAAAAAAACACTTGACTTTGTATCATACAATGTGTTATTATTTAAATATTTTAAATGTGTTTAGGCTTGTTTGCTAACATCTTTATATTTTTTTCAAGGTTGAAAAAAAAAATGCAGACCTCCGTACGGGTCAAAAAACTAGTATTGAACTTTAAAATGTTTGCCATCTATGTCTTCTATCCCATGAGAGCTCTAGGACTCGAGTCTCTAATTCGTAAATTGTAACCCTGTCCCCAGGCTCACTGTTAACCACTTCATATCTTCTATCCCCTTGATGCTCATTGTTACCTTTCTGTGTCTTTTGAGTAGGCTTCTTGCCTGTTGAACTCAAGTTCTCCTGCTCTCCCTTTCAAGGAGACTACTCCAGCACAGGACCAACAATCAGCAACATCACGCATGGAGGAGTTCCCAGCACCTCACATGCCCACCAGTTCAGAAATCTGTCCAGAAAAACTGAAATGCTAATTCATCATGTAATAAGTCATTTGTTATAATCTGAACAAAGAACCTGCAACTTCCAATTCATCCAGGCAGAAGTAAATTTTGTTTCAGGAAAGCATCAACAGCCCCAAACAAACATAATAGGCTGAAAAGGACTCCACTTTGGAGTACAATTTTAATGCCCCCTTAAATAAATCTAATGATGCATGAGGAAAATAAATGCAGACAATCTACTCGCAAGTTAACTGCTTGAAGAAAATGAATTTGATCATAGTACCATATATTTATACACAATCTCAACTGAGTCACTAAATGTTGCTTACATTTCATCTAGCTCGATGCATCTTACCCACAAAGGGGAAATAATCAAATATTGTCCCTATGTATTCACCTGAACTCAGAATGTTCAAATGATTCGGAACTTTCTTCAGGAGGAGATTCATGCACATTAGAATCCTCGGAAGCCTTGTAACTTGTGTATCCTTGAGAGTCCTCCGAAACTTCAAAATTCTCATAAGTTGGAGTTTCATGAACTTCACCATCTTCTCCTTGAACAAACTGAAGCAAGTAATGAACTCCATTAACCACATCGTAAACCATTAGTCCTATCCTACCTCCAACCCAACTGCCAAGGTGACTGCCAACAAGATAACCAACACGTCCAAGCCTTTCCTCACCAAAAAAACCTCCAGCGTAGGCACCAGCCAAGGTTCCACTGCCCCTGAGGAAACCTTCTGTCACTGTACCACCATAATAAAGAGCTTCGAAAAAGTCCCATCCAGAAGAAATAACAGGACCTATGATGCGTTTTGTTTGCCGCTTCGCCAGCTTCGCTGCCTTTGCCCCTTCTTTCTGTGCTGTTTTTGCCACATCTTGTGCAGGCATTCCCTGTCCTATTGTATCAAGTAATGAACGCTCAATTGCAAGATTTCTCGCTCTCTCAACGTGAGAAGATCTGATATTGTAGAAATAAAGTTTTACACCTTCTTTCACCGCACATGCTAGGGTTCCAGATCCCATGTCAAAGCAGTTAAAGATTGTAAACTTCCCACTCTGGGATGAATAATCATCCCCAACCAGTTGCCTACATTTTTCAGCTATAAAATGGAACCACACATAAGCATACCATGTCGTGCAAAAAATTTCAAGCCAATACATTTTACATTCAATTTTGTTAAATTCAGATGATAATTTAAGAAACCAACTTCTGCTCTACTTTCAAAGATCCAACAACTAAGCACAGAATGGATTTGGTTAGAATCTTGACTTGATGAGAATATTGTGTTTATGCTACTATGAACACCTAGAACGTGCAATGCAAAGATAAAGTTGTTTGCAGGCACACACAAACACATGCAGACATTGTTAAAGAAACACATATATGCATTTTATACATTTGCAAGGTCAAACTGATTGTTCCTGATTTTGTCCTAAAACATAAGAGCCACTTCTACAAAACAGTACTTACTAGATGCTCATAAGAGATAATCATTAAAACTATACCAAGCTAGGTGATCTCAACATTTAATTAGACTATTTCACATCAGCTACATTGCCTCAAAAATTCAGAATTTGCAATCGATTTTCACCGTGAACACTCTCCAAACCCCACAAGTTTAGCCAATTAACTGAAAAAATACAAAAACCACTAAATTTTGACCATCAAGCCTGGAAATTTTACCTACTTATTTACACCATCCCAATCAAATTTCACCAATATCAAAATTTCAGTACATTTACACTGATACAATCAAATTACTAAATCAGGGTGCTATCAGCATCCAGTCCTTAATCAGAGATTGGATCTTTAGTAAGTAATCAACAAACCCAGATTAGAAATGAATCCCTACAACACAAAAGATCACAAATCTCACACACACAGAACAAAAAACAAAAACCTATCAAAGATCCACCAACCCATAATTCAAAAACTCAATCAAAACCAAAAACAAATCTCCTTGACCCTTAAAGATTCAGACTTTTAACGTAAAATAGAATCAAATAAAAAAAACCCACAAAGAATTACACATCAAAATAACAAAAACAAGTACCTGTGATGCTAAGAGCAATGGTTCCAACTATAAAGACAAGAAACAGAACCCTCCTCTTTTGGAAATCCATAAAAACAAAACAAGTATGGTTTCTTGTGTTTGTGTTTCAAAGAACTGTTTGTTTAAGTAGTTAAGGATGTAAGAAAGGAATAATCTTGTTTTGCTTAAGCTTCAAGTTGTCTGCTTTTTTATAATAAAATGTAAGAAAGGTAAGAAGATTGTTCTTTCTTCTTGCCAATGGAGACTTTGTGCATGTACTACTGATTTTATCACTAGATGCAGGGGAGACTGAAAATTCAAAAATTCAAGAGACCACGCACCGTTTTGAACTTTTGAGTTTTGATGGTTTGCCTATGTTGACTTTTTTTTTGTTTTTTTATTAATGACTTATATTTGGTAATGTGTTTTGAGTATTTGTAATTTAAAATGGCGTTAATATTACATTATTTATTTATTTTTTATGATCTCAATATAAAAATATTAAAAAACATTTTAAAAATATTTATGTATAAGAACACTAGTATTATATTATTAAATACACGTGAAGTCTTTTTTTTTATTACATTATATTACCAAATACATGTTAACTGAATTTTATATAAATTGTTCGTATTATTTAGAGTAATGTGTTCATTCAAATAAGACTTATAAACGCATTTGAACTATATCTACTAGGATTTCTAATCAATTACCATCCACATTCATAATATGGTTGTTTACATTATTATTTTTCTTGTATTTATTTTTAGGAAAAAAACGGTTATTTTAATTTAATTTTTTGTAGTGATATGGTGTCTCGTTTGTTTTTTTTTTTTAAAAAAAAAAACAAGGATTAGAATTTTAGACGGTCAATGCACTTTTTTATTTTAAAAAATAATTTATAGATTTCATGTTTTTTCCATTTTTGGAATGATTTTCTTGAATTTCAATTTTTAAGTTTGCTTTTGGTCCCATGTGTCATTATGCCATTGGTTTTCTCAAGCTAGTTAACGTTTCACTAAATAAAAATATTAAGTGTCATTATGTGTCATTATGCCATTGGTTTGGTTATGTTTATACTCTAAATCGATAATCGGTCGACAATTTTGATTTTTTTTCCTAATAGAACTACGCTTATGATTTACACATGACATATGAACTAACAAAATTAAATATTTTTATTGAATTTCATGTAAATCGTTCATATTTAGAGTAATGCATTTGCAAAAAAGAAGAAGAAGAAGAAGAATTATTTGGTCCCTCTTTCTAGAAATTTAGAAAAACAAGTTTACTTATCATCAAAATCAAACTTGTAAACTTTTTGGAACCTGATTTACTAGGAATGCCTAATGAACTACCATCCACATTCATAATATATAATATGGTTGTTTATGTTATTATTTATCTTGTATTTATTTTTAGAATATTTTTTTTTACTGTGACGTAATTTATAACGAAAAACAAAAGTACATTGTGTCTCATTTTTTTTTAAACAAGGATTAAGGATTTTAGGCAGTCAAACATGTTTTATAGATTTTATGTTCTTCCATTTTTGGATTGATTTTTCCGAATCTCAATTGTTAAGTTTGCTTTCGTCCCATTTGTCATCATGCTATTGGTTTTCTCAAGCTAGTTTTTCAGTAAATCGATATCTCCATTGATTTTCTCAAATTAACTGTCTTGTTTAGTTTTCACAGCGGTCTTCTTGGATCAATGAGTCAAGAAATCGACCCATTGCGTTATCCACTGAGTATCATACATAACATATTTTTGTCGAAGGAACAAGTAAGATCTTTGGAGTCGATGAATGATTACTCGGAGAGCATTGAATTTGATTAAATTCGGGAATTACAAAGACCAACGGTGACTTCGAGGCAAAAGCACCGTGTGGACTGTTATCAGTGCTTCTCAGGCCTCAGCTCATACTGTGACAACAACATCGACCCCCAACACAGATTCCACCCCCGGACCCATATTTGCTTCCGCAGCCCCAGACTGCCTGCCAAAAACTAAATGACGAGGAAAAATTATTTTAGATCAAGAAAGATGTTTTACTATGAATTATAATAATAATTTTATTTTTAATTTTTAATTTTTAATTTTTAATTTTTTTTTATGAGTAGATAAATACTTCTTTGACTTTTTTCCATAAGAATATTCAAGTTTTTAATTTTTAAGTATAGTCAAATAACGTTTTTAATCTTAGAAAAGAAAAAAAAAAGGCTTTGTTTTTGGGAGTGTTTTGATATTTTTATATGGATATTTTGTGTAATTAAAAGGGTCATGAATGATATTTTAGTATTTTCATGATATATTTGTTATTTTTTAATCGAAAAGTTGTGGGCGTATGTTCCTTACGCATCAGCGAATAAGCGGCGTCCGTGCCATTAAAAAGGAGCGTATGACGCTTCATGGTGGCCAAATTTGGTCATCCATTGTCTAACTAGATGTGCAGTGGTGCCTCTTTCATATGATATAACGTGTGTAAATAGATAATGTTGAATTGCCGCCGGTGATCAATTGTTTGTAGTTTTTCTTTTTTTCTCTCTCTTGACAACTAAAGTGCATAATTTTCTTTTTCGTTTGTTGTTTATCAAATCAGACATGACTATCAGACCCAAGACGCTTGGATCTAGCATGGTTTGCTAGACCCACAACGCTTGAGTCTGGTATGGTTGTCATCCCCAAATCGCTTGGGTCTAGACCCAAACGCCTGAGCCTGACAATCATGCCAAAACCCATGCGCTTAGGTTTGTCAGACCCACGTCCGGGTCAAAAAATTTAAATTTTTTTAAATGTATGATTAAACTGCAAAAACAAACATTGCCTCATTCAAGTAATATTTTTCATTCATATGCAGCATAACTTAACTACAAACTCCTTTTTGTTTATGCAACTTATTTTATAAATTTATTATATTCAAAGAGAAAAGAATGAAAAAAAATATTGAGTTCTAAGTGATTTATTTCAAGTCTTCAAAAATAAACTTTTTTTTTAATGTATTTTGGATGTAAATATTAATTTCATATTTCCATCCAAGTCTTTAATAGTTTTTTAAAGGGTTCATGCTTTTTAAATTTGAGATGTTATTGCATGATCTAATTGTTAAAGTTTATTACAAGGAGAGTTTATTCTATATTATAACTATTAGTATATAAGAAAATTTAAAATATATGATTATTAGAGAAAACTTTTGAATTGATACATTATATTGTACGAAAAGAAAATATTTTATATCTAAAAGAC
>Ga0307510_10008107_pt1 | contig 12508 bp, 10 predicted proteins | sample 12_EM_MG_FD_207224 | JGI IMG/M metagenome (GOLD analysis project Ga0307510, IMG submission 207224) | Populus trichocarpa ectomycorrhiza microbial communities from riparian zone in the Pacific Northwest, United States - 12_EM | ecosystem: Host-associated > Plants > Roots > Unclassified | place... | reverse complement strand
TCTGATTTCATTACTGTTAAGTGAATGAGTAATGTGACTGGTTAGCTCGATCTGGGGCGTCGGTTTTGTGTCACATAATTTGTCATTGAGCATGACAATACACGATATCGCGCCATCTTCTCCAGCGATGCGACCACCCGACTTTCACCAGGTCATTGACAAAAGCGGGGTAACTGGCTGGAATATGGCAGCGATCGGAAAGGGGAATAGAAAATACGGCGTTCAAGGCTCGAAGCCCCAGGATCAACCTATCATTGCTAAAGAAGCGCATCATATTGTCAGCAAAACTACGCTCCAACGAGGAAACCTCCTTTTACAAGAGTGCCACAGAGGAATAATCGGACTCGGTCCAGGACCGTCGTCCAATTTTCCTCTCTTGGCTCTCTTGTAGCCTCTCGTAATGCGCAATGCGACCATTGGGCAATCGTAGATGGGGCAACATTTGCTGACTTTCATGTGTTTAATATTACGAATATAGTTGGTTGAGTCTACGCAGCAAATCGGAAATCATTCAGCGGGTGATGAGGGACACAACGAGTCAGGCTAAAGGGAGAACGAAAAATCGTTTACTCACAAAAAGCTAGACAAACAAGGACATGGTCGGAATTCAAGTTCCGGGGGAGGTGAATCAAGCCATGCGTCGGGAATCTTGTACCCTTGGGTCACTTGACGGTATAGCGGGCTCGGGCTGGTGTGTGCCAGTGGTAACGGCGTGTCAAATGGCGTCATTATTCACATTAATCTGCAAGGTTCCAGCCAGATCGCTAGTCACATCAAAAAACTCATAATATGGCGTACCTTCTTAAGAATGAGGTTATGAGGGGGAAGGGGGTGGTTTCATGCACTGATTCTAGATCAGCTCCGACAACATATAGGCGGGTGTAGCGGATGGGGCAATGACATAGAACAGTTGTGTTTCACCTCCAAAAAGGCACCAAAGTTCAGTTGGTATCATTGCCAGTCAGTTCGGCTGTATTTCAGAAGAGGGATCTTCCACATGCCCACATCATTGTCTTTCTTCAGCCCCAGGCCAAGTTGCAAACTCCACAGGGCCTATGAACCAAAAGCCCGAAAAGGGGAGAGTTGAGATCAGGAGACTCAGAAGACATAAGCCTCTGGAGTGCACAACTTGGCCTGGGTGGAGGAAGATGATGATATGTGAATGGGGAAGACCCCTCTTCTGAAACTCTGATGGATGGTTGTTGGTGGGGCTTGGGCGGGCTCGAAACCCCTCAAACCGAGTTAACGCGAATCACGTGGCTGGTTGAACTGCTTTACTAGGCTACTGCGCTGCAAGTTTCTCATTATTAGACACCTCATCTCTGTCGGACGACCTTCTATGAAAGACTCAGTATAACCCATGGCATGTCGTGGGTCGCGTGTTTTTGTCCGGTACTGTGCTTGTATGGATCGTCCGGGACATGGCTGGGATACGTAAAAATGTCAGTTGGACTGATGTCCACCTTATCTCTCCGCCATGATGGCAGCATTGGTCCAGCAAAACAGCCCTGGTGCATATATTTAGTCGTCCTGGCGCCTATCAATTATACAGTTTTCCACGTCTTCCTTCAAACGGTCGTGCCTTAATGCGGAGCTTGCAACGTACGTTGTTTCGGTGACATTTAAAGGGCACCCAGCAGGGCTTATCATTTTTACCCCCAATCAGATAACTCCACGTGAGAACAACAGACTATAAAAGGGTAAGGCGTAGGGATCCAGTCATTTTGTTGCCGTGGAGCCAACAAACGACGTGTGCCCCACTCATCTTGTTTTGTCGGCGAGGCGTAACGAAAGGGGTATGTGGACGATGGCAGCGATGTGGACCTGTCACTGTACCTTTGTGCTAACCGAAAATGAGAAGTGAAAGGTACGAATTGGGTAATCGCAATTCGCAAAACTCGTCGCCGAAGTTCGCAAATCTAGCCGAATTGAGAACCCCTTGCGCGCTAGTATATCACCTATAAGAGATCATGGGCGAAGCTCTACTCACGTCCTCTATCCCACCGTGCCCATCTGCATCACCCCACTTCGTCAAAACATGCGCTTCTTCTTTAGCCCACTTTGTGCTCTCCTCCTGGCTGCCTTTGTGGTCGCACTCCCCGTAAGGAGCTCTCCCATCGACTCGGTTTGATTGTTGCATGACTTACTCACCTTCAGGCACCTGAAAACGATATCAAGCGGGAGGACAAACGGGGTGGTGACTTTATCAAGAACCATGAGTGGTGACCACTCTTTCTCCTTGATCATAGGAGGTGAAGAAACAGATCTTGTAGAATGTGCTCTCAGCTGATGTCGAAGAAATTTTCAGGGCGATGACTGTCGATATGCTGTAGGACCGAGGGACACTTCAATTCTATTTTGTACTCTCCATCATCAGACGGGCGAGGTGTCGATCTTTTACCTATCGGTTTCTGTGCTTTCCCCGGGTTTCTATTCTTGCTGGTTGTGGAATATCAATATGTCTCTTTTTGGAGATGTGAGCAGCTCGCGATATTTGTGTGAGCTAAGTGGCGCAATGAGTAAAGTTTCGGTGGACTCGTGTTATTTGACACCACGTCAAATCTGGACGGAGCGTATCCGAGGTCCAGAAACTGATGCCTCTCATCCCGGGGCTTGTGCAACGACCATCTCTCGTCCTTCTACGTGCTTGGACGGACATGATGCCTAAGAGCGTGGGTCCTGGGTCTCAAGCTTCTATACCATTATGATGCCGAGTACAAGCAGTCCTCCTATAGCTTGTGACGTCCAGGACAATGCTCTGTCGTGCTACTTGTCGAAGGCAGAAACGCCAACTGCGCATCTTTACGCCTGCTGCATCTTAACATTAAGGCCTTCTCCACGTATACCCACAACACCATTCCCATGGCGCACCGTCCTCATGGAAAGCGGCGATCACGGCCACCCCTCATTGGAAAGTGCTTGCGTGCAGATGGGGGAATTTCGGCAACGTTTCAGGGTTCGCGTGTTTTTTTTTTCTAAACATTTGATTGCGTGGAAGCAGCCAATCTGTCAAAGCTAATGAACACCCTATTAGTGAGCAACCCACCCGGTTGGACATGCCGAGCCAGAGCCTATAATGGCTGACAGGGGCTTTGCCTCGCGGCATCAGCGACGTCTCCCAGCCAATTATCTTACCGAATCGTCACCCTTCAATTGAACTTTGATCACACGTTTATCCGTGTTGGGCAGTGGGCAAGGGATCGGCCGGTGCACCAGCCAACTGGAGGCGTTCCGTTAATTCTTTGTGGACACCCGTGAGCACTTCAACACCGCAAAAGGAACGCGGACGTCATGACATATGAGACATGAGGGGGCCAACTCCGACGGTTTTCTATCAGATGTGATTGACCAATGCCGAAGCCCGCGCTTTGGCCGGTTTGATTGGATAGAGAGCATGGGAGCCGGGTTTCCTGCCGAGAAATCCCAGCTTGGGCCGTTGGTAAGCCGTCAAACATGTCGAATTCACTCTGGTTTGTCCATTACTCCACGGCCGCTGTCAAGGATGTGAAAAACGCGTTTGCCGCCCTGCATTTAGCCTGGGAACGAGGACACAGCATAAGGAAACCCAGTAGAGTCAAATATGGGAAGGAAAGCCGCCAGTCTTCACTTGTCATTACACCCCACACTCTGTAACGCACAGTAATCATGGAGATTTAACGCCCCGCGATTATTGCGCCCTACGAGCTAGGAAAGAATGATGATGTCGAAGTACAGTACAAGTACCAATTCAAGAGTGCCTGGAGAAGTGGCCGGGTTTGCTTGTTTCCTAAAGGGTCGAGGAGTCAAGATTCCAGATTTGCTCTTGTCCAAACCTTACCTCGAAGGGCGCTACTAAAGGCCCAAAAGGCACGCAGATCCCACAGTGGCAAATCTAAATAGAATATACTAGCCGAGTACTTTCGGAAGCCCAGCAAAAGTAAGGATTGCAGAGTGATGAGTGATAAGTGAATGGTGAGCGAACGTGTTCTTCGAGTCGACCTTCGACCCGGTCCAGTTTTCTTTCAGCTTCAGGCTTCGTCCGTGGGAACATTCCTCACTTCGTTGTTCTTTTTGTTGTTCCGAGAAGCAGAACGGAGAATAACAATTTTTGCCACATATGTAATGTCGTGCTCAACCCTGAGGTTGGTTTGTATTACAGTGTAGAAATGGAAAAATGATGACAATGGCCCGTGCTCTCGGATTGCTGTCATTCGGGGCGCTCAATCCCCGCTCCGGCCAATGTGAGCGAGGCCCAAACACGGCCGCCGTCGTTGCGGCAGATGATGCTGACTTTTGCACGAAATAAATTTGATGGGGAGCTGATGGAGGGCTCCCTTCAATTTGAAAGGTGTCGTAAGCGAATCTGAATGAGCGGAATTTGGATGTCCTACTCAATACTCAATCTACCCTTTCGCAACGTCCCGCCGGACGCCAACCGCCTTGATGCCTCCTCCCTCAGCAGCAATGTTAGACTCGGAACATCGTATGGGACAATGATGCTATCCAACTCGGAGGACCCGAACAGAGGCACTCCCACGAAAGGGATCACAACCACTGATAGCGCACCAAACCCTGGGTTTTCGCATCAAACATCTGGTCCCCATACTGTACTGGACAAACCGGACTCTCACTCGTTGTTTTGGGGAAGACATCCTCATATTTCACATTCCTTTGGTCCTACAGGAATTTATGACTACATCAGAATCCTCCCCATATACAACAAGGGCCTGGGCAATTGGGTGTTGAGAAGAGGGCACTCCTTTGATGACCAAATGACCGAGCGACGCTGCAACCCCAGATGACGTGTAGACTTCCCCAGTCGCCCAGAGGGTACGAGGGTGTACTTGCTTCTAATGAATGCATATCAAATGCGATATGGTTGCTTCGGATTAGGCGGAGCAGGGTCTCGAGCGAGTCAGTGTGGCAGCTAAGAAGATTCGTGAGATTGGTCCTCTCTATAAACCCGGCTAGTTTGTCGCGCAAGTCCCTCAGTCAGTGACAGTTTCTCTCATTTTTTTCTGGCCCACCTACCATTGTCCATAGGTCCTTGCGTTGATGTGTAGTGGACCGAAAGGCGGCCCCGATTCCCCGCATACCGACTCTCTCGTGCTGAAGGAGTTCAGGGCATTCCTGTGTCCCGAGGCTCGTCTACTTTCGTCAAACCCTGTCGCCCATGCCCGGTCCTCCATCACCACCGTCTCAGGCGACATCGTCTCGGCTTACTTTGCATTGTACTGCGTGGCATGTCGCCGTGCCCACGTCGGGTTTCGCTGAAGTATATGGAAGCACTGCCCAAAATTGAGGTCTGGTACCTGGTGGCCAGCGGTCAGTCGCAGTTGCAACGGTGGCACCAACTCTGTGACTGGGCCCGTCTCGAATTCATGTTACGGCAAGACGTAGGGGACTTCGCTGCTGACGGAGGTGGTAAACAGGCGTTTCATGGGATCTTCGAAGGTAAACATTTGTGCGGCTGCGGCGGTACTGTATCCCGGGAATGGCAGCCGGCCAGGTTGTTCAGCGACATTTTGTGGGCTGCGCATATCTTGGAAGACATCTTGGCCTACTGGGCGAAAAGGATCACATTATCAACTAGCTCCAAACAGTGTTTTCCTGAAAATTTTGCTGACGAACGAGCAGGCTACACTTGTTAGTCCGAAGACGGAAAAAAAATTGAATCGTCATGGCACTACGACTGTTTGGGATGAAAGGACGGGTGTTCCCCTGTCGCTGCAGTGTTGTGCGGTTGCCAATCGACTAAATCGCAGTTGTCAACTACCGGTACTATGATAGATCCCAGTCAGGCAACGAGTTGGGAATGTTGACCGTTCATCCTCCCAAATTCATATAAAATGTGCGGGAGGGTGGCAACCCGGGCTTCCGAACCCTCAAACTGCATTTGGATCATTCGGGATCTATATAGCCGAAGAGGCGCCAGAGTACATGCGGCGTCCTTCAAAGCCCATGGTACCTTAGTCGGGATCAAATTGCCGATTTTGGGCACTTGCAGAAGATCGGCCACATCACAGTTCAGTTGTCGTGCTCTCTGATCGACAAGTTGAATAGATATCCTTTATTTAGACGAGATCTCACTGCCAGGCCTTCCACGCTTTTAAACAGCGGACTGACGAACACGGCCTGACGTGCGCGGATTGACCCAATTAGACAGCGTGATCACCATGCATATCGTCACGTGACTGGAGACTATCACACGCGCATCCGCGGCACACGTACTCACCCAGTTACAGTTATGCAATGAAAATTTCTAGCAGTTTGGCATAAACCTGTGGGGTACACGGTCTACGTTGCAAATTTTAATTAATGATAAAAATATATACCCGACAACACAATATCCGTTTTGATCGGCCTTCATCAGCACAAATATTTTCAAGTGTCGTCCCACAAGACGCCGATGTCATTTCTTTCTCTAATCTTCAGCAGCGGAGCACACCGCATGCAGCTCTGGATTCAGAAGGACAGTCTGATAGGCTACCTTGCCTGCTTTCCCACCCCAATCGAAGCCGACCAGCATTAGTTTCTCTCCATGGCACAGGAGCGTCGCGCCCCTTGAATCTCCCTTCATGGACCCGACCTCGAGATCATCAGCCACCGTGACGCAGCCTACCAGCCGCCGACTGGGCCTGATGTTCACCCCAGTCCTCTGCAACGCTGATTGGCGAGGCTGACAGTTGACGATGGCGATCCAGTCCCCGGGAAGCTCCTGATAGCCAAGGATTTTGGGTATGCATCCAAATTCAGAACAGAATGCGTGCCATTCTATACAATGCCAACGCGTAAACTTCACGATAATCTGCGTCTTGTTCTCGTTCTCGTCCATGGTGTTCCCGAGGTACGACAGGCGGTTCCTTGGATCCTCAGATAAGTGCTCGACGGCCTCAAAACTCAGCGTGCCGCGGGCCTCGTCCCTGTAAGTGGGTAAGTCGGAGACGCAAGGGAAGTGACACGCGCGATCAGGGATTGGAGGCAGAGGATTATTTATGAAAATTTCCGTGTCTTTGAGGATGCAGGAGAGTAGTACTGAAGCCGCGGAGAACGCAGACTAGAGAACCGGTCTTCCAGCCCCGTCATACGCAGATGAACTGCATGATAGCCAAGGGGTAGGGCTGACCAAGCGAAACTGCCCCAGAAAGACGATGGTATAAGACGTGACCCCGAAACCTAGTATGGAGATTGATCTTGTCGAGATTTCAAAGCCTCGAAGACATGCCACTTACCCACAACAGTGAGCCTTAGACACGGCACCCTCCATCCCTGAAATAGGTTTCCGATTCGGTCTGATTTCATCACTGCCTCAAGTGAGAGAGCAATGTGACTGGTTAGCTCGATATGAGACATGACATAATTTGCAGCGATATGGCCACCCGACTTCACCAGGTCATCGACAAAGCGGGCTGAGTGGCTGGAATATGGTTGCGATCGTAAAGGGGAATAGAAAAGGTGGCGTTCAAAGCTCGGAGCCCCATTCATTGCTAAAGAACGCATCATATTGTCAGCAAACTCGTCAACACCAACGCTTCAACGTTCATTGCATCACGTAACTTAAAACCAGGAACCTCCTCACTGCCATAAAAGATGTCGAAGAATTCGCCAAATTCATTACTGTATACAAGAGTGTCGCAGGAGGGAAGTGTATTTGGTCCGGGACGGTTGTCCGAGATTTTCTCTCTTTTCTCTCTTACGAAATCGTTTGCTCACGAAAAGCTAGACAAACAAAAGCATGGACGGAATCCCAGGGAGGTAAATCTAACCATATATCGGAAACTTGTACCCTTGGGTTACTCGATGGTATTTGCCAGCGGCAACGGCGTGTTGAATGGTGTCGTAATTCATATTAATCTGCAGGGTTCCAGCCAGATCGCTGATCACATCAATGTTCACAAAAACGCATAATATGGGCGTACCTTCTTAAGAATGACATTATGAGGGGAAGGGGTAGATTCATGCACTGTTTCTAGACCGGCTCCGACAACTGGTAGGTGGATGTGGTGGACGGGGCGATGACAGAGAACAGTTGCGTTTTGCCTTCGAAAGGCACCAAAGCTCATGGTTGGTATCGGTGGCCAGTTCAGTTGTAAGGTCAGACTGTAAAAAAACCTGGTTTGCTACAGGTTTCGTTGTTAGACGCCTCTTGAAAAGTCTGTCGGAGGACCTTCCAAAACAGTGTGACTCATGGTATGACGTGGGCGCTGTATTGATCATCCGGGACATGACTGGGACACGTAGAAATTTTGACGTTTACATTATCTCTCTGCCATCAATGGTCAATAATCCTCGACAACTAACGTGTGAGAAAACCGAAAAAAGGACTAATAATCTCGCTGGGCGTGGTCGAAGTATCGTAAGTACGCAGTCCGGTTCTGCAATTTATCCAAGTTGACAGGCTGTGGGTATCATGATAGGGCGTTACAAGTGTGCTATATCGGTGTTATTGCAAATACTCCCCCAACGTGAAACTTACGGGAAACGCCCGCCATCTTCCACGCTCGTCCCCGCCATTCTCCCCACGTTCATAGTCAAGGGGAGCCTGAGGATGGGGAGATTGCATCGACTATACTTTCTCACAGTTCTCATCGGACCTGCAATTGCCCAAATCACATATCCAAACTGCACCGCGGGATGGGAATGGGTGAGCGGCCCACATTTTCCTACATTAGCCCTGTCCTCGTGTCTGATCGTATCCCCATGAAAAGTCGTACAACAGCTTGTCCCAAAACCCCTGCAACATTGCCGCATCCTTGGCGGCTTCATGTAGTGCCGGCCGTGAGCCGTCGTACCCTTCTCTAGACACCTTGCCTTCTCAAGTTTTCCTTGTCATCCATTTCAGAGTTTAATATCCCAACATTACCACCTGGCCGTCAGTATTCTGGCCCAACCGCCGAAAGGAGTACCTCGTGCGAGTGCAACACGGTCTCCTACTCGCTTATGAGCGCTTGTTCAGCGTGTCAGGGATCAGCCTGGCTGCAGTATGCGTTCCACTTGGCCCACTCAACAACCACACCAATGGTGTTCTACTAGGTGGTCTTCCTGGTCATCCAATTGTACTGCCGTGGCCCCGCCTTCGACGTTAGTACTCTTCTACTTCAATTCCGATATCCCGATTCCATAGGTTACCCTCATCCTTGTCTTTGCTTCCTCTGAACGTCGGTCACAGATATCCGAACCCCATTCCTAGTGACACGCGCGTGCCCAACTGGGCGTATATCGATGTGGTGGTTTGTTTCATTTCTCTGCGTTTCTACGTCACTGCAGGTGCTGAGAACGTCCCTTTGCTTGAAACGACTCAGACGGCTAACAATTGGAGTGTTGCTGCGGCACAAAGTGCGGGTGGTGAGTCGGTCCTTGTGCTATGATAGCGTCCAGGTTTCTCTAACATATCTCCCCCCTCCCTGTCATCTTTCCTTCCTTCTGCCCTACGCTAAGATTCGCCCGAAGCTACGCCGACTGCGTCCCAACCATCACCCACAGCGTCCTCAAGCCCCAACTCAAACCAGCACAAATCGCATGCAGGAGTAATCGCTGGCGCCGTCGTGGGTGGTGTAGCAGGCGCGGCTCTGTTGGCCGCATTCATCCGTTGGTACTTCCGCCGTCGACGTCGGCTTGCAGGGCCACAGCCATCTCCAGCTGGAGTGCCAGAACCAAACACCCCCGTGTCATTTAGCAAGTTATATGTGCGTGCAATAGCCTGCTTGCACTTCTTTTGTTGTGCAGCTGTTTGACGCAAATACCGTCTCACATGTTAGGACCCAAACGACCCGAGCACTTTCCCAAGGCCGTTTGTTGCGTCCTCGGCGACTATGGTCCAAATCACCTCCAGCGCTGAACGGGATAATGCCGATCCGATGGGTCCGCAGGGCAGGAGTCGGTACACTGGCCTGCCGCTTGTTTGATCTGATCACGAGCTTGTGCCCATGTGCCATTCTTCCTTGTACCCTTCTTTGACGATTTGGTATGTTCTATGGAATAGTCGTTCATGTTCTCGGCTGGCCTTTATTTGTAGGATTGCGTTTGATAATATTACGAGAAAACGGATTCAAAATGAAAGGATGTACAGTAGTGAGCATTGATTTGTCTTCGGTACGATACATATACACTACAGTAGCGTGTGTCCACATTACACGCGAACTCAGGTGCAAAATGAATTAACGAATTTCTTACCACGTGGTCCCACTTTGGCGATTGTGACATCCATCCAATGACCATAATGAAGTACAGTAATTACTGTATCATCGCTCATATGAGTGGACGAGATTCATAGGAATCTTTGTTTCTCAAGTCATAATATGGTTGCTCATCCTCACAAATCACATGCGCTTTGTCTATATCGCCGGGCGTGCGGGACAAGTGAACCCATTCGCAAGGACGGAAATGATTGAGACTCCAGGATTTTAATTTTCAGCTTAAGATGAACACCACATGTCGAAACATCTGCCATTTGTCAGTTTCACCGAATTGGATTACAGTTTCAAAAAACACGGCAATACAGTACTGGTCCACCAGTTGCTATGGCAACTCCGGAAATAGACCACTTTTTTCGGATCGATCATCCTCTAGTGGGACCATGACTCCACCGCATGTTGCTTTGAAGCACCGCTCTTCATGGCGGTGTGTAACAAGCCCGAGGCTACAGTAGTATTCCTGGTGGGCCTGGACAACGCGATCAACTTGAATTGGAGCGAGCCTACCCGCGCACCTCCATCCCTCGTCCTGTGCCCCTCGTGCTCAAGTTCCAAACGTGCTACAGCACGACCTCCATTGCTTGCAGTTGTGTTCACTGGCAAGGGTTTAATTCCCAAGGTCACACACATCACCTGATCGTAACATCTCCATGCATTAACATGACGCTGTATGTGGCCATCCCTCTAGAAACTGACATTATGCGATGAGTTCAGGTTTCACACAGGCTGATGCTTCAGTAGATTGATACTAATTCACTGTCACAATCATCTGCTACTAGCGGACATAATATATCAATGCTTGTACAATAGGTTAAAACGCACCATTATGGTAGCATTCCAAAAGTTTGGCCTAGACCATCTGATCGGTGCCCACACTCTACTCTCTTGGACTTCACGATCACCTCATGTTTTAATGCGGCTCGATTGCGGCACGCTCCAAGGCTGCTGCCCTGGCCGGGGTTTGTCTGTTGGCGGCTTGGGTATCGTTCAAACGATCCCAGGCTTAGACTGCACCTTGTTCCACAGTCGCATACCCTTGAGGCAAGCGGGCCTCTATGACCCCCTTGTTGTGCGCCCACTTAACGTACCTGGCGCAATGTGCTGGGGGCGTAGGACAGACCATCGACCAGCATATCCAGGAGAGTCATAACCAATATTTCGATTGGCCCCACGCAGCAAATCGTTCGGTGAGATGACAGCTATAATGGGTTACGTTAAAGGAAGAATAAATTACCCACCCATGGGCAGTTATGGAGGCCTGCTGTCCCTGCCCAGGCAATCCTGTTCCTGACGACAAATAAAGTAATGGAAGGAATTCCGCGGAGGTGAATCTAACCACATGTCGGAAACTTGTACGCTTGGGTTACTTGACGGTATAGAGTGCTCAGGCTGGTATGTGCCACTGGCAGCAGCAACGCCGCGTTGAATGGCGTTGTAATTCGCATTAATCTGCAAGGTTCCAGTCAGATCGCTAGTTACAATAATGTTCACAAAAACTCATAATATGGCGTACCTTCTTAAGAGTGAGATTGCGAGGGGAAGGGGGTGAATTCATTCACTGTTGTTAGAGCAGCTCCGACAACTTGTATGCGTATATAGCGGATGCAGCGATGACAGAGAACAGTTGCATTTCGGCTTCGAAAAGGCACCAAAAAGTTCAAAGCTGGTATTGTTGACCATTTCAGTTGTAGTTGTAACGATGCTTCAAGTTGTGGCCTGGGAGGCGCGACTTGAATTCAGTCGGGACGCGAATCACGTGGGTGGTTGGACTGCCCCTGCTTTGCTGCAAGCTTCATTGTTAGACGCCTCTCGATCTATCTGTCGGAGGACTGACTCAGTAGAACTCATGGTATGTCGTGGGTCGCGTTTTTTCGTCGGACACTTTGTGTGGATTGTCCGGGACGTGGCTAGGACACGTAAAATTTTCAGTTGGGCTGATGTTCACCTTATCTCTCCGCCATCAATGGCCCATCGTCATACTCGACATTTACCAGCGTGTGAGCAAACACTTTCAAAACGAAAACAAAAAAATGAAATAAAATTTTCAGTGGGCGTGGTCAACGTTTCGTACGTACAGTACGCAGTCCTATTCTACAATCTGTCCAAATTAACAGGCTTGGCTGTTTGTCTCCTAGGGCGCAGCGGCCTGGGCTGTGCTATATGGGGTTGTTATCAATGCTCTATCATATGTGGAACTTACGGAAAATGTCTGCCGTCTCCCACGCACTTCCACGCCCTTCTCCCCACATTCATAATCAAAGGGGGCCCGAGGATGGGGAGATTGCACCGACTATCCTTTCTCTCAGTTCTCATCGGACCCGCTTTTGCCCAAGTCA
>Ga0307510_10008106_pt1 | contig 12510 bp, 14 predicted proteins | sample 12_EM_MG_FD_207224 | JGI IMG/M metagenome (GOLD analysis project Ga0307510, IMG submission 207224) | Populus trichocarpa ectomycorrhiza microbial communities from riparian zone in the Pacific Northwest, United States - 12_EM | ecosystem: Host-associated > Plants > Roots > Unclassified | place... | reverse complement strand
CCCATAGCCTCTCCCCAATGGATACTGGAACCGGTGATATGCCATCACCGGTCTGAGGGCCTAATGCCATTGGCTAATGGAGAGATGACTAACTGCGCAGCACTGCGGCGCAGTCCATTGGAACTCCAACATACAGCTGACTCATTCCCCTTGTACCATATATGTATAGATTGCACCCGTCTCTATTGTAATGCTGGCCCTAAAGGGCTGCGCACAGACCTCCCTGTATTAGTATATAAGACTCGCGAAATATAGCGAACAGTCCTCAGACTGTTCTCTTGTCAACCCCCATTGACCACCATTGAGCCGTCTACCTTGCCCCTTGCCTTTGCCCTCTTTTGCCTACTCCTGTCCCACCTCTGCCTATACTACAGTCACCTTCAACTCCAAGCCCTCGTTGCATCCCACCTACTGCATTAAAGTAGTAAGTTCGTGACAGTCCATGGGCGAAGATATTGTTCGAGCCACATGTTCATACGCTCTGTCTGTCCGTCGGTATGTGGATGGAAGGTGGTAGAGAGATTTTGTTGGATCCCTAGCGCCTTACACATTTCGTGTGCAAATGTAGATGTGAAACAGGGATCGCGATTGGAGATGATACGCTTTGGGAGGCCAAACCAGGGCACAAGGTGTTTCAGATACTTGTTGGCAACACCTGGACCATCAATCGTTTTGTTGCATGGAATGAACTTTGCTGCTTTGGAGCACCCTTGATCGACTATTGTAAGGACGGAGTCAAACCCTTGTGACCTAGGGAGATCCGTGATAAGGTCCATCGAGACATATTGAAAGGGGCCTTCCTCGACTGGCGTATCAAAACGTTGTAGGGGTGCTTTCGATCAGTGGATGTTTGTTTTTGATTCTTGACATCGTGCACATCCCTTGATGTATTCTTCCACGAATTGCCATAGTCGAGGCCCTTCATAGTGTTCGCGCACCAGTTCCCATGTGTTCGCGATTCCAGGGTGTCCTGCTGTTGGCACATCATGTAGGGATCGTAGGATCTCACGGCATGTTTCAAGGTCATCGTCGAGGAAAGTTTTGTTCACGGCAGATGAAGAGGAGGAAAAAAGATGATTGGGGAGCGGGATGCACAGAAGATCAGAATCCACCCCCTTGTTAAGGTCTTTCCTGCAGGAGAGAAGGTTGGCCACGGTATTTGTTGTCCCAGCAATGTGCTCCAGCGTGTAATCGAAATCCTGGAGGAATTCAATCCAACGGGCCTGCCGGCCCGTGACTTTCTGTGGTTCACAGAAATACTGGAGATTTTTGTGGTCCATGAGGACCCGAACTGGATGTTGTGCTCCCAGGAAGAGGGGGCAGCCACACTTAAATCCAAAGACGACGCCCGCCAGTTCATGGTCGTGGACGTCGTAGTTCCATTCCGTGGGGAGGAGGCTACGCGAGTGAAATGCTACGGGATGCATACCATCCATGTGCTCTTGAGCAATGACCACACCCAATACGTAACCTGACGCATCGGTGTGCATGACAAAGGGTTTCGTCCAATTGGGCATTTTGAGTACGGGTTCGCTTGCGCAGACTTCCTTCAGGCATTGAAAGGCCTGTTCGCACTCGGCTGACCAATCCCATTGTCGATTCTTGCACGTGAGGTCATTTAGCGGACGTGCGATATTGGAGAAGTCAGAGATGAAGGCCCTGTAGAAATTACAGAAGCCCAGGAAGCTCTGCACATCTTTGACGCAGGAGGGAGTTGGCCAATCGGTGATACCTTTGACCTTGACCGGATCCATACGAACCGCGCCATTCCCGACGATCATGCCGAGATACTCGACTTCTTTTTGGTGGAACTGGCACTTGGATGGTTTCAGGAAGAGATTGAGTTGGCTTAGTTTAGCCAGCCATTTTTGCACGATTGCTTCGTGTTCTGCTTCCATTCCATCCGTGTGGATGACGATATCGTCCATGTAGACAGATCCTTCACCACGGTCGATGAATTCCATGAGCTCATCATCCACCATAGTCTGGAAGGTTGCAGGGGAATTTGTGAGCCCGAAGAACATGACTGTGGGCTCAAAGAGACCATCGCTGGTTTTGAACGCAGCTTTCCATTCGTTGCCTTCCTTGATGCGGACATTGTTATATCCCCATCGGACGTCGAATTTCGTAAACCATTTCTTTCCCGAAATATGGTGAATGAGCTCCGAAATGAGGGGGAGTGGATACCGATTCGGTACGGTCCATGCATTCAATTTCCGGTAGTCCTGTACTAGACACAGCTTCCCATCCTTCTTTTTGATGAAGAAGAAGCCGCTAGCATATGGCGATTTCAACCGGCAGATATGTTTGAGTCGTAGATTCGTGGCGAGGAATTTCTTCTGTTCCTCGCGTTCTTTCAGCGATAGGGGATATACCTGACAGTTGATGGAAGTGGGGGCATTAGGCTTGAGATCAATCGCATGGTCCCATGGTCGATGATCCGGGAATTTCTCCGAATCTTTTTCACGGAAGACACGGGCGTGGCGGTGATATTGCTTCGGTATGAGTTCTTGCCACAGTTTCTCCTCCTTCTGTTCGTTGACCTCGATTGCCAGTTGTTGTGCCACTGTACTTTTTCGGATGAATTGCTCCCAGACCTCATCGCCAGGGGACCATTCTGGGATTGCACGTACCCAGGCGGGTACCTTGTGCTGCGTACAGGGCGTCTCTCGCTTTGGTGGTTGCCATCGATCCGCATCGAGGGTAGACAGGGTGGTGGTGTCAGCCAATGTTGCATCCGCCCAGTTGACCACGGGAGCACAAGCTGCAAGAAAGGGATAGCCGAGGATAAAATCATCGGGACCAATATCGGCGACAAAGAACATGTGTTTCGTTGTGATGCCATGGTGGTTTGTCACCAAGACGACTGCGTCCTTGATTTTTCCTGCTTTATTCGCTGTTCCATTGACATTTCGGATGTTTCGTGGATGCTTTAGCTTTTGGGTCGGTATGTTGAGGTGTTTCACCGTTCGAGGGTGGATGAAACATTTGGTGGCTCTGCTGTCAAGCAGCGCCTTTTGGTCGATCTGTCTCTTTCTGGTTCTGAGCATGAACGGGACATAAATCGCTTTATTGTTCGATCGATACACAGAACCACTTCCTACAGCCCGAATGAGAGACGTTGCACTCAGGCTTCCAGAAAACCCGTTTCAGCTCCAAGGTCTTGGAGTTTATGGATGAACGTGTCCCTATCTTCGTCGGTAAACTTCATGGTGCACTGCGCCAATACCTCCGGGTCCCAATGGTAAGCCCGCGAGTTGACTTCTGACTCGGCATCATCCTCAATCTCGGCCATTCAATTAGTGGCCGGGTTTTGGAATGGGCTTGGCCTATTCCTTTTTGTGGGGCAGACGCGAGCTAAATGGCCTTGTTTGCTACATTCAAAGCACCGCCCTGTTTTGCGGTATTCCTCCTTCTCTTTGTTGGTGTTGGCCTTGTGCATGGCCACCGACGTATCCATTGCATTTGGATCGCGAGGGGGGAGATGTTGGCGTGCTGGTTGTGGGCAGTTCCCTTGGTTGCCTTGCCCCCCTTGGTTGGGGTGGCGCCAGTAGAAGTTGCCAAATGTGTTATTTCCCTGGCCTCCTCCACGATTCGGTGGTCCCCAACTCGGGGGCTGCGTGGCACCATAGCTGCCTTTATGTGTTTGGATCTTGAGCCAGATCCGTTGGTGTCTTTGTGCAGCTTCGCACCACTGCACGTAGTTTTGTGGGTCATCCAATCGAAGGACCGTTTCGACGAGCAGTCCTGGGAGGCCCTGCGCAAACATGCGCATGTTGGAGGGGTCGTCAAGGTCGATGCCGGCGTGGTGGGCGAGTCGCTCGAACCCAGCGATATATTTGTCGATTTTCCCTTCTTTCATTTTTAGCTGTTTTAGGGCATTCTGCGCCTGTTCACATTCTGCATGGTTGGTGAATGCGTCGAGGAAGTCTTGCATCATGACTTCCCATGGAGAATGACCCATAAGCTGTTGTGGGTCCTTTTTGATGTCGTCGAGCCAGTCATATTTCATTTCGGACCACCCATTGACTTGTGGTCCTCCCATGAGCAACAAGAAGTATGTACACTTCTTAATGTCGTTTTGGGCGATGGTGGCACCGTCGTTCATCAGCATGAACTGACAGAATTGAGTGAGGAATCGGCGGGTGCATGCTCGATCACTGTCAAAGCGATCGGGGGGGTTTCCTTCGAGACGAAGGTATCCTGCTGACTGCATTGCGGCTAGGACCATGGGGTCGTCTCCCGTGCCATCAGGCTGTCCTGGTTGATGTGGGGGTCGGTTCATAGTGGACGAGAAGATATGATCATCATCGTCGTTGTTGTCGGGGGGGGCATAACCCAGCCAGTGGTTTTCTTAGGTTGTTCTGTTTGTGGTGGCCCGAAAGGACCTCCTGTTGTGCTGGTGATAGTGGCCATTTGTATGGCCGGGGTCGCGGCACGAGACAGTGCTTGTGTGAGTGGTTCTCTGGTTTCACAGAGACGTGCATAGTCAATGCCCTTCAGTGGGGCATCAATGAGGGACAAGCCCTCTCGTGCGAGGCGATGCGCCTCGAATCCTGATTTGCGTTGACGGAGTTTGAACCATATGCCATAGATATTCATGACAGCTAGGCGGGCTCTGGGAAGTCGGACGTAGTAGCCTGTCCAGGGGGGCCCGTCTACCGTGCCACTGACAAGGAAGGTGGTATTGATGGCATATTCCGTGGGGACCGTGTCCCGTTGCTCCGGCATAGCTTCTATGGGCAACTCAAGGTTGCTTAGCTGTTCCACAGTAGGAATGTTTGGCAGAGCGCGAAGGCACCAATCTGTGGGGGCACACCCCTTTCCTTTTGACGATCTAGCTGGAGTCGACGTCATCGTTGGTGAAGCTCAGGAAGCTCGTTCTAATGTCACAGTCAGACCACCGTGTCGTTGTCAAAGTCGTAGAGCTTCGAGTCGTTCGTTCGAGTGGGTGTTTATCGTATACCCAGATGTCACGTGTTCTCGGGGATCTCGGGGATCTCGGGGGATTTGGTGTCACATGTGAAGTCACATGACTTCGGGGATCTCGGGGTTCGGGGATCTCGGAGGTCAACAGACCGTAGAGATGCGAGCGTGCACTTATTGCGGCACAAAGACGGTGGCAGAGTCGTACTAAGCAGCTCAAGGAAGAGCTCTTAGAAGTCCTGAATCACGCTCACACAGTGAAGAAACCCAAAGGTCTGTATATCACAGGAGAACGAGCTTAAAGCCCGTTCAGTAGAAGGTGACCGCTTATATACAACAGGAACCAAGTCACTACAAGTTAGAGTACGGTCGCGGTAAGAGTCGAAAGGAGTCATAAGTGTCCAACGAGTCACTGCGACTCAGAAAGAGGGGAAACAAGGTGTATGGAGTCATGACGAGTTGAAGGGAGTCAAACAAGGTCAGGCCAGTTCCGGACCGGCCGTTGCCTATATTGGGACGGGGAGAGACGAAAGGAAAAATGGAGGGGACGAGTCGTAATGGAGGGGACGAGTTGTGACAATCGGTGTGCATGACAAAAGGTTTCGTCCAATCGGGTGTTTTGAGTACGGGCTCGCTTACGCAGACTTCCTTCAGGTGTTGAAAGGCTTGCTCACACTCGGCTGACCAATCCCATTGATGATTCTTGCACGTGAGGTCATTTAGCAGGCGTGCGATGTTGGAAAAGTCGGAGATAAAGGCCCGGTAGAAATTACAGAACCCAAGGAAGCTGCGAACGTCCTTGACACAGGCGGGAGTCAGCCACTCAGTGATGCCTTTGACTTTTACGGGGTCCATGCGGACCGCGCCATTACCAACAATCATACCTAGATATTCGACTTCGCATTGATAGAATTGACACTTGGAGGGTTTGAGGAAGAGGTTAAGTTTACTTAACTTCTCGAGCCATGTGTGGATGACAGCTTCATGTTCTTCCTCTGTGCCATCCGTGTGGATGACGATGTCGTCCATGTACATGGATCCTTCGCCAAGGTCGATGAACTCCATCAATTCGTCGTCGACCATCGTTTGGAATGTTGCGGGGGAGTTGGTCAGGCTGAAGAACATGACTGTAGGCTCAAAGAGCCCGTTGCTTGTCTTAAATGCGGCCTTCCATTCGTCGCCGTCCTTGATCCGGACATTGTTGTATCCCCAGCGAACATCGAACTTCGTAAACCACTTCTTCCCAGAAATGCGATGGATGAGCTCGGATATGAGGGGAAGAGGATATCGGTTTGGCACAGTCCAGGTGTTTAGTTTGCGATAGTCTTGGACTAGTCGTAGCTTTCCATCTTTCTTTTTGATAAAGAAGAATCCGCTTGCGTAAGGCGATTTTGAGTGGCGGATTCGTTTTAGTCAGAGGTTCGTAGCGAGGAACTTCTTCTGTTCCTCCCGTTCTCGTAGAGAGAGCAGGTAGACACGGCAATTGATGGACGCGGGGGCATCGGGTTTTAAGTTGATGGCGTGGTCCCATGGCCGGCGATCTGGGAATTTCTCAGAGTCCTTTTTGTGGAAAACTCGGGCATGGCAGTGGTATTGTTCTGGAATGAGCTCCTGCCATGGTTTGTCCTCCTTTTTCTCATTTTCGTTTATAGCGAGTTGTTGCGCCATGGTACTTTTCCGGATGAACTGCTCCCAGACCTCATCGCCTGGGGACCATTCGGGGATCGCGTGAACCCAAGCGGGTACTCGTTGACGTACGTGGGGTGTCCCTTTCTTCGGCAGCTGCCATTGATCTGCATCAAGGGTGGACAGGGTAGTGGTGTCAGCTAATGTTGCATCCGCCCAGTTGACGATAGGTACGCAGGCTTCTAGGAAGGGGTAACCCAAGATGAAGTCGTCGGGACCTATGTCGGCAACAAAGAAGACATGTTTAGTTTTGATGCCGCGATGATCCGTGACGAGGGTGACCGTATCCTCGATTTTACTGGCTTTGTTCAGCGTTCCATCGACGTTGCAGACGTTCCGCGGGGTTTTCAATTTCTGAGTCATAATGCCAAGATGTTTCACCGTTTGTGGATGGATAAAACATTCTGTGGCACCGCTGTCAAGCAGCGCCTTTTGATCGATTCGCCTCTTTCTGGTTCTGAGCATGAACGGCACATAAATTGCTTTATTGGTCGAACAGTACACAGAACCACTTCCTACGGCTCGAATGAGAGACATTGCACTCAAGCCTCCAGAAAACCCGTTTCAGCTCCAAGATCTCGGAGTTTCCGGACGAACGCATCCCTGTCCTCGTCTGTGAACTTCATGGTGCGCTGTGCCAAGACCTCTGGATTCCAGTGGTAGGCCTGTGAGTCGATTTCTGATTCGTTGTCGTCTTTAATTTCAGCCGCTCGGTTGGTCGCTGGGTTTTGGAATGGGCTTGGCCTGTTCTGCTTTGTCGGGCAGACATGGGTGAGGTGGCCCTGCTTGCCACATTCGAAGCACCGCCCAGTCTTGTGGTATTCTTCTTTTTCCTTGTTTGTATTGGCTTTGCGCATGGCCGCTGATGTGTCCATGGCATTCGGGTTGCAGGGGGAAAGGCGTTGGCGTGCCGGCTGTGGGCGATTTCCTTGGTTGCCCTGACCCCCTTGGTTGGGGCGGCGCCAGTAGAAGTTGCCAAACGGATTGCCTCCCTGGCCTCCTCCACTATTCGGAGGTCCCCGGTTCGGGGACTGCACGGTGCCGTAGCTGCCTTTGTGCGTCTGGATTTTCAACCAGATCCGCTGATGTCTTTGTGCAGCTTCACGCCACTGCACGTAGTTGTGTGGGTCGTCCAATCGAAGGACTGTTTCAACAAGTGGTCCTGGGAGGCCTTGCGCAAATGTGCGCATGTTGGAAGGATCGTCGAGGTCGATACCTGCACGGTGAGCAAGTCGCTCGAAACCGGCGACATATTCATTGATCTTTCCTTCTTTCATTTTCCATTGTTTTAAGGTGTTTTGCACCTTTTCACGCTCTGCGAAATTTGTGAACGCGTCGAGGAAGTCTTGCATCATGACTTCCCACGGGGAGTGACCCAGAAGCAGGCATGGGTCCTTTTTGATGTCATCAAGCCAGTCGTACTTCATTTCCAACCATCCATTGACCTGTGGTCCTCCCATAAGCGATAAGAAGTACGTGCACTTCTTAATGTCATTTTGGGCAATGGTGGCGCCGTCGTTCATCAACATGAACTGACAGAATTGGGTGAGGAACTGGCAGGTGCATGCCCTATCCCTGTCGAAGCGGTCAGGGGGGTTGCCTTCAAGGCAGAGATATCCTGCTGACTGCATAGCGGCAAGGACCATTGGGTCGTCTCCCATGCCATCAGGTTGTCCTGGTTGACGTGGCAGTCAGTTCGTGGTTGACGAGAAGACATGGTCGTCGTCATCATTATCGTCGAGGGGGGGCATAACCCAGCCTGTAGCTTTCTTAGGTTGTGTCTGTGCTGGCTCCATAGGTCCTGCTATGGTGCTGGTGATTGTGGCTGTCTGTATAGCCGGGGTCGCGGTGTGGGATGGTGCTCGTGTGAGTGGTTCTCCGGTTTCGCAGAGATGTGCATAGTCAATGCCCTTCAGTGGGGCATCGATGAGGGACAGGCCCTCTCGTGCAAGGCAATGCGCCTCGAAACCTGATCCACGACGGTGGAGCTCGAACCAGATGCCGTAGATGTTAGTTACAGCGAGGCGGGCTCCGGGGATTTGGACATAATAGCCCATCCAGGGAGGGCTGTCAGCTGTGCCACTAACAAGGAACGTGGTGTTAATGGCATATTCGGCAGGGACCGTGTCTCGTTGCTCTGGTAGAGCATCCATAGGCAACTCGAGGTTGCTCAGCTGTTCCACAGTAGGAATGTTTGGGAGGGCGCAAAGGTGCCAATCTGTGGGGGCACGCCCCTTTCCTTTTGATGGTCCAGCGGGAGTCGACGTCATCGTTGGCGAAGCTCAAGAGAAGCTCGTTCTAATGTCACGGTCAGACCACCGTGTCATTGTTGAAGTCGTAGAGCTTCGAGTCATTTGTTCGAGTGGGTGTTTATCGTGTACCCAGACGTCACGTGGTTTTGGGGATCTTGGGGATCTCGGGGGTTTTGGTGTCACGTGCTGTGTCACGTGACTTCGGGGTTCTCGGGGTTCGGGGTTCTCGGAGGTCAACAGACCAATGAGATATGAGCGTGCACTTATCGCGGCATGAAGATGATAGCAGGGTTCACTAAGCAGCTCAGAGAAGAGCTCTTAGAAGTTGGTGGTTCACGCTCACACTGAAGGATAAGACAGAGGCCTGTATTCCACAGGAGAATGAGCTTAAAGCCCGTTCAAAGGAAACTACAGGTATATATACATCGGAGGCCGAGTCACTACGAGTCATAGCTACGCGTCATACCGAGTCACCAGTGTCCAATGAGTCACGATGAGTCAAGGGGAGGGGAAATGAGGCATGGGAGTCATACTGAGTCCAATGAAGTTGGACCGGTTCCGGACCGGTCATTGCCTTATCGAGATGTGGCACGCGATGGAGAAAAGAAGAGGGAGATGATAGAGGGGGGGACGAGTCGTGACACACGATGCCGGTCGAGCCAGGAACTATACCGGAAGAGTACCAACGACATGCAAAGGTCTTTAGCAAAGAAGAATCACAGCGACTCCCCAAACACACAATTTGGGATCATGCCATTGAGCTACTACCTGGTGCTCCAAGTTCACTTCTGGGGCGGCTGCTTCCCCTCACACAAGAGGAGATAGAGAAAGCCCAGAAATTCGTTAAAGAGCACCTGGCTCGGAACACCATTCGTCCCTCGTGGAGCCTGTACATGGCTAACTTCTTCTTTGTAAAGAAGAAGGATGGAAAGCTACGACCTGTGCAAGATTATTGACCCCTGAACAAATGGACAAAGCACAACCGCAATGTGTCCCCACTCATCCCTGAGGTAATTGATCAATTGGCAGGGTGCACTCTGTTCACCAAGTTTGATATACGATGGGGGTACAACAACATCTGAATCAAACCCAGCGATGAATGGAAAGCAGCGTTCCTCACCCCTGAAGGCCTGTTCGAACCAACTGTCATGTTCTTCGGCCTCACCAACTTGCCAGCAACCTTCCAAATGATGATGAACACGATATTCCAGCAGGAATTGCAAGAAGGCTTCTTCTCCGTGTTCATGGATGATGGCGTTATCTATACCCAACAACGACCAGGCGAAACAGAAGAACAGCACCACACAAGACACTGGTCGTATGTCCACCATATATTCAACATCCTGGCAACAAACGACCTCTATGTAAAACCTGAAAAATGCACCTTCGAACAGGACAAGATCAAATACCTCGGAGTTATCATTGGGAAAGGGTGACTCCAGATGGACCCTAAGAAACTTCAAGGCGTAGCAGACTACCCTGTTCCATGCACACCCACTGATGTCCACACGTTCCTCAGCTTCACAGGCTATTACCGCTACTTCGTCCAAGGATACTCACAAATTGCACACCCACTGCTGGACCTCACAAAGAAAACAGAGGCCTGGCACTGGGGACTGGCACAAGTCAAGGCCTTTGAGACTCTAAAAACTAAGATGTGTGCTGCACCAGTCCTCTTACAGCCAAACTTCAACAAGAAATTCTACCTCCAAACTGATGCATCAGCCTACGGCATAGGCGCCATACTCTCGCAGGAGGGAGATCTCGAAACCCCCAAATTGCACACGCACAAGAAACCTGTCCTACACCCTATTGCCTACTACTCGGCCATGTTCACACCCACTGAGCGAAACTACGACATTTATGAGAGGGAGCTGCTAGCTGTGATGAAAGCCCTCACACACTGGCGACCCTACCTGGGATGGACTAAAGAACCCTTCACCATCATGATGGACCATGCCAACTTACAGTATTGGAAATCGCCCAAAAATCTGAACTGCCGAACCGCCCAATGGCACACAGACCTACAAGAATATGACTTTGACATCCTCTACATCCCCGGAAAAACAAACATGCCTCCTGATGCCCTATCTCGACCTCCTGGTGCGGACCGAGGAAAAGAAGATAACCAAGATGTGGTCATCTTCCCCAAAATGAAGTTCATAGTTGCAGCCGCTATGCTGGAAGGGAAAACACTTGTGCTGGTGCCCAACGAAGTGAAACACAGTATCATGGCACTCATACTGTCATACATGACCACCTGACCACAGGACATCCAGGACGAGACGAAACACTCTGGAAAGCCCAAGAACATTACTACTGGCCTAATATGAAAGAATGGATCGCCGACTACATCAAGGGATGTGCCATCTGCCAATAGAACAAGATCCTAACCCACCGTAAATGGACACCCACCTACCGCATCCCAACAGAGGAAAACACCCAACCATTTCAACACATAGCAATGGATCTTATCACAGGACTACCAATGCACAAGGGAAAGGACACCATACTCACGATTGTTGACCAAGGCTGCTCCTGCACAGCCATATTTCTCCCCTGCTCCACAACCATCACAGGGCCAGAAATTGCCCAGCTCTACATGACCCATGTCTTCCAATGGTTTGGACTCCCGAAGAAAGTAATCAGCGACTGTGTAACACGTCCTAAGACATGTTTTGAGAGATTGTGATTGTGTGATAGACTTAATACTTCCTAAGGGCTCAAACAACAGAATCAGATCAAACTGTCTATTGTTAAGTGTCGTAAGGAAAGTAGTCTGCTCCTCCAGGGTGGAGGAGCGGGGCTTTATATACATGCGGTTCTGTACCATAATTATCTACACAATATCTACATTACTACCTGCTCGGAAAGCAGTCCATTGTCCAGGGTGACTCATTAATGAGTCGCTCCAATCATAATTGCGCAGTAAGTGTGATGCATCGCTCTGCACGGCATTTGGGCATTTGGGGCATATGAGCATGCGGCATGTAATGTCTAAGCTCATTTATTTGGATGTATGATCGAACGCACGTTCATGCGGCATGCGATATCCATGTGCATGCCTTTCGGGGACATGGGGCATGGCATGACCTGACCATGCTTGTGCACGCGCACATGGAACAGTTTGTATTAGAGTGAGGTAGAGATGATTACACCACCGCCTTACACCCTCCCCCTCTAAGACAAGCTCACAGGGATTATTATTGTTTATGCATCAAGCATATGCAGGGTGCATGTTGGACAGGCAGCATAACATTGGGTATATGTTATGCGAACGACAGGTGGCCACTGGCCAGGGGCAACGGAAACAGAGAGATCGAAGGATGATAGGTATGAGGAATGGGGGTGTGGAACACAACACAGGCAGGGGACTAGTGTTGCAGCAGCTCCATGAGCTGGAGCCAGCCGGAGCTGAGCCGGCATGAGCTGGCCCGGGCAGCTCGTTGAGCCGAACTGAGCCATGGGGACCGGTACATTGAGCCGAGCCGGGCTAAGCCAGCCAGCTCGAAGTGGCTCAGCCGCTGCAGCTGCAGTTGTAACGTGTTGGCAGCTGGCCTGTACCTCTGTCCTCTTTATTTGTGGTCCTATGCTTGCCTAGTGCAGTGAGACTGCTTGAAAGCTTCCCAAGCATTGTCTCTTATTC
>Ga0307510_10008105_pt1 | contig 12510 bp, 14 predicted proteins | sample 12_EM_MG_FD_207224 | JGI IMG/M metagenome (GOLD analysis project Ga0307510, IMG submission 207224) | Populus trichocarpa ectomycorrhiza microbial communities from riparian zone in the Pacific Northwest, United States - 12_EM | ecosystem: Host-associated > Plants > Roots > Unclassified | place... | reverse complement strand
GCCAAGATCGCGACTGATCATCGATTGCCTGTTGCATCTAATTCCAAATTGTTCGTTGGATCATGAAATTTACCTATCCTACGTACTCAAAGCGAATGCGAGATATCACAGAACTTGAACAAGATCGATGACGATGATGGTAAAAAAAAAGGTACAGTGTAATAGGTGTCCTGGGAACCAAACGAAGTGTAGAGGAGAAACGGTAGCAGTTAGCGGATGTGACCAATTATTTATGGAAGAGAAAGCGGAAATTGTCCACCAATGCATCAATCATCGACCCCCTGATCCATTTCCTTACTTTGTATACTGTAGTAAACCTCTCCCTTCCAATCGTAGATAGAAACAGGGTGGCCGGAAAGCTGTCGCGCGTCAGCAAATTCGGAAATCGCTTCCCAAACAGGTCCAGAAGGCTCCAGCTCTGATATGGAAACTCCTTCTAGTGCTGGTAGCACTTCCATGACCCGTTCCACTAGAAGCCCTCTCAGAGCTTGTGCGACATGGTGAGCGACGGTTTGGGATAGCTTCAAATCCTCCACAGTATTAAAAAGGCGTAAAAGCTTCAGCCATTGGGGGTCCGGGCTGTCTATGACGTCTCGCCACCTGTGATGCTTTGCGACCTGAATGTGGAGGGATTCAAAAGGGGAGAGGGTAGGCAAGCATGATGCGCAGAACTGCGCAAGATATGAAAGCCGCAAAGCTGACTCGTCGCATGCGAGATTGAGCATGAGAGTTTCGGGATTAAATTTCCTTAATAATGTCGGTGAAAGCACGATGGAAATGGAGCCAGAGGCCAAAATCACTTCTGCTTGATTGTGTAATGAGAGTTTGTCTGCACGACGGAGGAATTTTGACAGATCTGAAACTTCTAGGACTTCCTGATTGAATAATTTAATTCGCACGGTCTCTAGTAAAGGGGCGTCAATTTGGGCCACGAAGTCCTCTATATACTCAGAGGAACTCTCGAAGCGAAGATCGGTGAGAGCGGGGAGGAGAGCGCGCGTGTCCGGAGGTGGAGTTTGAATTGCTCTGTCTGGGAGATCTCCGGGTGATCGGAATGTAAGGGAAAGTGATTCAAGCCGGGTCAGCGCGGAGAGGCCAGTGACCATTGCTTGAGGAGAAATGTACCCAGAGCGTGGAACAATGACATAGCTAATTTTGACAAGGTTAGCTGCCGACAAAAGGAGTTCTGGTAATGCCGGAAATGGAACGCGAATCAAGGTAAGATCTCGTAGACATGGTGCAGATCCGCCCAAGAAAGAACGAGAAACTCCATCCCTGATTCCACCAGCGTGCGGCTGGAGCCACAAACGTTTCAGCACGGGAAATGGTTGGTGCATTAGTGGCTCAAATATTTCCCATTCTGGTGCTTCAGTGTTGTCGAAGTAGATCCCGGACACTCGGTGATTGAGCCTGAGTGCCACAGCGATATTGTCTACGCACTCCTTCGATGGGTAGTCGATGTCGTATATGTATATAGGTATTTCTGGCCAGATATCCACCATCTCTTTCACCGATTTCCTGGAAGGGTTACAGGAGTGTTGCAAGTTCAGGTGACGCGGAGATGTAAACGCAAGATTTCTCCATCTTCGGCATATGTGTACCAGTGTAAACCACGGGCCATTATCGATGAAGAATTTGAAAATTTTGAGGAGAAGATCATCAGGGAGGAATCCGATTGTGACCTGTTGGTGAAGCTGGCCTATACCGCTCATCCTTAAAATCGCACTGTTAAGGGACCAGCAGTTGACCACTCACTGCTATCTTCGGCATATTGCTCGTTTGGGCGGTGTATAAGACCCTCTCCCGAACTTGGGTCCACGATAATCGGCACAAGAGACTCGGAGGTGCAGTAGGATGAATCGTCGGTGAAATAGCCACTTGGTTGAGAGAAAAGGTAGTTGACGGAATTCGGGGTATATAGAAAAAGATATTTATGAGCCACTATGGCCTTTAAAAGTAGCACACCGGACTAGGGACTTGAAACGTACCTGTCAGAGTCCATGATTGCAGCAGTGAATCGACCCACAGATTTAGTCGATAGTCAATACAATAAAAGGAGAAGTTGGAGTCGAGGCACGTGTGAACCGTGACTGTGACACTGACCATAACAACGTTCAAGATTGATCTCGGCTGTGGACCGAGTCACGAAGTACCGTGGGCAGTGTAAAGCGTGCACACGCTTGTGGCCTCGGAATCGGTCATTTCCGACCACGTGACGACTCCCGAGTTGCCCGAGCCCGACGACGCGACACAAGCAACGCAAAGTCAACATGTCGAGTTTCTCACGCACTTCCCATCCTCCTCGTCCCCTCGTTCCTCCCGTTTTCCTCACCTCCCGCCTTCGTTGTCAGCAAATCGGACCCAGGCCACATTTAGTCAAGACGCACCGCTCGCCACTCACCAAGCCTCCTTGGCTGAAGAAACTCGGATCGCCCAGATCGGACCGGCCAACGACAAACCCGAAGACGACACCGCCCCTCGTTGCACGCGCAGCGCGCTGCCCTCGCCGACCGTCCCGAGGTCTGGACCGATAAGGAAGGACTCGGAGTAGAAGGACTCGGGTCTTGTTGCGTGCATTCTTTCTTTTGTTCTAGTCCACATTCTCTTCATTTTCCATTTTTCTCCATTAGACTTAGAGGTCGGCGTCGAGTACCGCCGTACCATTCCTCGCTCCCGCCGCCTTGTCTCGACGTCGCGCCCTTCGCGACAACTTAGTAAAATTTCGACTTCGCTTCCCACTTCCATACGACGCCGCGCAGCCTGTCGCCGGTTGAAACGTTCGTTTTATTTTATTTTTCTTCTTACTTACTTCGTGCATAGAGTAGCCGTTGTAGTACAAATACCTCCCCCTTGGATCAGATCAATAGATCAGGATAGAAGGCAACCGCGGTCTCATTTCCCCTCATTTCTGTGTGATCCCCGACTGTGTAAACGACTCGCGAGCCCGCTGCGCCGCGACCATCCTTCTCCGTTCTCCGTTCTCTGTTCTCTGTTCTCCTCGTCTCGTCTCGCGTCTGTACCCCTCGCCCTCGCTCGCCCTCACCTTCATCGCTCGTCATCGTCATCGCCTTCCGCCATCGCCGCCGCCTCATCACGTCAACGCGCCGACGCTCGACGCCAACACACCGGCATCTACGCTTCTCCCGGTTCCTACCTGCGCGTTCTCAAGCACCCGAGAACGTGGCCTTTCTCCCTCTCCCTCTCTCTCTTGTCACCTGGGGAACATCCCCGAACTCGGCACGCAGGCACCGTTCTGCATTACAGCAGCGTATCACGCGTATCTAGCCACCCGGCTGTTGTGTTTGTGTTTTAATTGCTAACCGCTGTGGCGTCCTGCCTCTACTTTCCTTTCCCTTATCCTCTCCCCTCCCGTCCCCCGTTCACGTTGTGTTTCACCGAGATACCAGTTCCCATGTATTGTCACACCGACTCGCACGACGTACTCACGCCTGAACTAACGTGTATTGATATTCGATGTAGATTTCCTGCGGATGTGCGTGCGTGTCTCGAGAGAACCTTTGAACTGTGTGAACGACTAAGGGGGACGCGATTGTACTCGGAACTCTCGATACCTGTCCACGCCCACCAGTCATCAAATACCCCCGAAAACTATAGTCCCGCCTCCAAATGGCCATATCTCCCCTAGACACGTCGACCACTGCTCCCCCTTCGTTCAGCCACGACCGTGTTCCGTGCCGCGGAGGACTATGTCAAGAAGGGTTAATATGTGTCTACACGTTTGATACACGTCCAGGTACTAGTCATACCCATTGCAAACGTCTGATAGGACAGGCTAATTTCATCCGTCACCGGGTACTCCAGGAATAACTGGGATCAGTGACGCGCACCTAGCGTAACGGTGCTCAGATGCCAATTGAATGGGCATCCAATTTGTCATCGGTTTCGGCATCATATTACAAGACATACTATGTGCCATATGGACTACTGCCTAACGGTGACATAGACGAGCCATTTGAGGACACCCCCAAGGTCGCTACTGGTCATCGATCATCGATCATTTGCTGAACATAATTCCAAGTCTCCGTTCGTAGGATCATGAAAGTTGCGAGTCTTAAATACACGGCCCAAAACGAATGCGAGATATCATAGAACTTGAACGAGATAGATGACAGTGATGATAACCAAAAAAAAAAAAACCAGACTGGCGGAAAGGATAATGAGTAGCAGTTAGTGGATGAGATCAAACGTTTATGGAAGTGAAAACGGAAAACCCCTATTAATCATCGACCACTCGATCCATTTCCTTATTTCCTACGTAGTGCCGCCCCAATTGTAGATAGACACAGGGTGGCCAGAAAGCCGCCGCGCGTCAGCAAATTTAGAAATGGCTTCCTTCACAGATCCAACAGACCCGAACTTTGATATAAAAACATTTTCCAGCGCTGGTAGCACTTCCGTGACGCGCTCTGCTGGAAGCCCTCTCAGGGTTGTTGCAACACGGAAAGTGATAGCATTGGATAGGCGCAAATCCTTCAAAGTTCCAGCCATCGGGGGTCCAGGTCGTCTATGACGTCATTCCACACGAAACCAATCGGAACGGGAATGTGGAGGCATTCGAAAAGGGTGAGGGTAGGCAAGCATGACGCACAGAACTGCGCAAGATATGAAAGTCGTAGATCTGACTCGGGGCACGAGAGATAGAGCCGGAGAGTTTTAGGATCAACTTTTCCTTGTAATTCCTGTGAAAGCAAGACGGAAATGCGGTCAGACCCAAATGTAACTTCTGCTCGATCAACTAATGAAAGCCTGTCTGCACGACGGACGAACTTTGACAGTTCTGAAACTTCTAGGAATTCCTGATTGAATAATGTAATCGCCATGCTCTCCAGTAAAGGGGTGTCAATTTGTGCGACGAGGTCCTCCACGTACTCAGGAACACCCCGGAGGCAAAGATAGGTGAGAACAGGGATGAGGGTGCACGTGTCCGGGGGTGGAATTCGAGTTGCCCTGTGAGGGAGTGATTCAAGTCGGAATGTAAGGGAAAGTGATTCAAGCCGGGTCAGCGCGGAGAGGGCAGCGACCATTGCTTGAGGGGAAATGTACCCAGCAGATGGGATATTACTGTACGAAAGGCAGACGAGGTCGGCGGTAGATGAAAGTAGGTTTGGTAATGCTGGAAATGAAATGTAATCCAAGTGGAGGACTTGTAGAGATGGAGCAGATCCGCCCAAGAAAGAACGGGAAGTTACATGTTTTGGAAGATACGGCCGGACCCACAAATGAGTCAGCACGGGAAATGGTTGTTGCATCAGTGGCGTAAATGTTTCCCATGCTGAATCTGGAAGCCAGTCGAAGCGGATCCCAGACACTCGATGATTGAGCCTGAGTGCGGCAACGACATTGTCTCTAGTCTCCTTCATTATGTAGTCGAAGGCCGATATGTATATAGGTAATTCTGGCCAGATATCCAGCATCTTCTTCACCGACCTTGTGGAAGGTCTGTAGAGGAGTTCCAGGTTCAGGTGACGTGAGTATCTAAACGCCAGATTTCTCCATCTTCGGCATACGTGTACCAGCGTGCACCACTCCTCGAATACGAAGTGATGGAAATCCACCGCATCGACGAATATTTTGAAAATCTTGAGGAGAACTTCATCAGGGAGGGATCCGATTGTGACCTGTTGGTGAAGTTGGCCTATACCACCCATACTTAGTCATCGCTCTGGAAAGGGATGAGCTGTTGACCACTCACTGCTGTCTTCGACACATTGCTCATTTGGGCGATATTCAAACCTCTCTCCCGAATTTGAGTCCACAGTAATCGCTATAAAGGACTCGGAGGTACAGCGGTGTAAATAGTTGGTGAAATGGCCACTTGGTTGAGAGAAAAAGTAGTTGACGGGATTTGGAGTATACAGAAGCAGAGATTCATTAGTCAGTATGCCTCAAGGTAGTACACTGGAGGTACTTGAAACGTACTTGTCAGAGTCCATGCCAGTGATTGCAGAGGTGAACCAACCCACAGATTTAGTCAATGTAATACTGTACTGTACAGTAAACAAGGACACGTTGGAACACTCAACGCACGTGATCCGTTGTCGGCGCTGGCTGTTTTCAACCCTCGAGCTGAATCAACTTTTTTTTTCTTCTTCCGGACTGAACACATTCATTCGTTTCGTAAAAGGGAGCCGTGTCCGTACTTGGAATGGCCTCCGCGTACAACATTCCACTTCGACCGACGTGGGATCCCAGAAGGCGAGCGTAACATCACCTGTAGATGCCTCTTCTGCAACTCCCACAACAAAGTGGCGCAAGTCAACCCCCGACAACGGTCAGGAATGGAGCAGTTGTTCTCCGAACTGACCCCGTCCGCCTCTCTCCCAATAAAAGCAAAGTTACCCTCGCGATCCTTTTCGCGTCTGCTTCCGCGTCTGCCTCCACATATGCCCCGTCTACCCCTCCTTCCAACTTTGTTAACCCACCGCCTATCCCCACTAAGGGCCTTGCCCTCCTTGATGCCATCTTTGCTTCTGCCATACCACCTCCCCATGGCTTCCTGGCGCCAACACCTCCCCACTCCACCACGTGAGTGGTGAGTTCGGAACCGTTCCCTCCACTTCCCTCTGCACCCCCGTCCACGCGTCTCGCGTTCGCCCTGGCACATCAACATAGCAATGTATCCTCCTCTGAGCCCGAGTCCTCCGAACCGACATCGCCCACCTATCGTGCTGCGGCACAACTCATCCACTCTCTGCCGCCCGCATCGTCACAGCTCCCGTAGATTCTCATGCAAGACGTGATCTCCACGCTAATTGGTATGCCGCCCAATCGCACCGGCAGTGTCGCGTCCTCGCAGCGCTGATATGGGGGTGATGTGAAGAGCAGCGATGATCTGCATGAGGTGGACTCGCCGATCGAAGATTGACCGCAGCCGCATGGAAATCGGGCTAGGAGGCACAAGCTCAGCGACATCACGCTGCACCCACCGTTACGTGGATTTCCGTCGACCGAGAAGGCTCTTCTTACCCCTTACCCCTTACCCACCGCTCCGCGCCGTCCGTTCTGCCAACTGTAGCTACGTCCGTCCCGGCTTGTTTTCCAGCGCCTTCCGGGTCTGTTCCGATCGTAATGGCGGCCGTCGCTGTGCCCACTCCCACCAGGCCCGCTCCTCCTCGCATCAGTACCTCTCCTGCGCCCCGTACCCTCATGCCCTTCCATGAGGATCCGTCCCTGTGGCCATACTCGCGCGCACCATTTGATGACCACAACGATGTCGTCAAGCTCAACTTTGCAGACATGAACGCACTCAGCGATGTCAATGCGTTCGGGTGCCCGCGATGCAAGGGCGAGAACGGTGCGAACACTTGAAGAGGGACAGGGCGAGGGAGCGTGACGAGATGGAACGTTCTTGGGATGTACCTGGAAAGAGCATTACTCCCAATCTCGCCCCGAGGCTGTCGCACGCATCGGAGATTTTGGGGAAGACCGTCACAGCCACATGCCCATCTTACCGTTGGAGGTGCCGTGGGTCGGCAGCAGCTTCGCCTTCCCCACACTCGCAATCCGGCGCTGGATCATCTGTCAAGCCCAGTCAACCTAACAGTTCTACATCCTCGCTGGTGAAAAACCCCGAGCCGTCATCGTCCACAGGAGGACCGCCAACGGCACCTCTGTCGTCCAGCAACAACAAGTCGATCCCCAACGGACCCGATGGCAAAGCGTCAACAACAGCCACGACACAGGTGCAGACTAATGGGGCAGCGACGCTCTTCAAGTCTGCGGTGTGCGCTGCGATCGTCGAGACCGCACATGCCCATCCGAACGGCAACAGCTTGTTGGCGACGAAGGACCGTAATGAATTTGTGAGAGACGTGCTCACTCTGATCTACGTATGTCCTGCCCCTCTTTTCATCTGTGGCGTTTTCATTCATTTCCCATGGTTTGATTCAATAGACTGATGCCTCGTTCGTAGATCGGCTTTGGATGGAGCATCGTGCGTGTGCGTAGCGTGTTTAGTTAGCCTTGTGTTCTGATTGCTGTGTTGTCCTGTCTCTACCCTCCTCCCCCTTATCCTCCCTCCTCCCTTCCGTCTCTCTGTCCCCGTTCCCCCGTGTTGCACCGAGATATCAGTGTCGGTGTATGGTCGCGTGATGTACCCACACCTGTACTGTCATTTATTGATATTGTTCCTGCGCGTGTACATGCGTGCCTCGAGAGAACCTTCGAGCTTTGTGAACGAATAGGGGGGGACACGGTAGTGGTTGAGACTCTTGATGCCTGTCTACGCTCACCGGTTGTTAACTATCCTTGAAAATTATACGGTCCCACCTCCAAAGTGCAGGTCCTATAGCCAACATGCGATACGACAGGTTTGTTTCATCCTTCACTGGGTATGGGTATATTATAGCAATCGGTGACGCCCGCCCAGCGCAACCAGGCACGATGCCAAGGTCAACGAAATCTGTCTGTATCGGATATATAATCAAAGGGCATCCAAGTTGTCATCGTCTTCGGCATCCTACAGTATCACAAACCATATTATGTGCCATATGGACTACTGCCCAAAGGTGGGGTAGACGGGTCATTTGGGACCACCGCCAAGATCGCGACTGATCATTGATCGCCTGCTGCATCCATTTCCAAGTTTCCGTTCGTGGCATCATCAAAATTATCTGTCCTACATACACGGCTCAAGACGAATTCGAAACATCACAGAACTTGAACGAGATCGATGACGATGATGGTAACGAAAAGGTACGGCTTAACTAGTGTCCCGGGAACCAAACAAAGTGTAGAGGAGAAACGGTAGCAGTGTTAATGGATGTAATCAAATCGTCATGGAAGGGAAGGCATACAGCGCCAATCAATCATCGACCCCTCGGTCCATTTCCTTACTTTGTATAGTAAACCTCTCCCTCCCAGTCGTGGATAGAAACAGGGTGGCCGGAAAGCTGTCGCGCGTCAGCAAATTCGGAAATCGCTTCCCGAACAGGTCCAGAAGGCTCCAGCCTTGATATGAAAACATTTTCCAGCGCTGGTAGCACTTCCATGACCCGTTCCACCAGAAGCCCTCTCAGGGTTTGTGCGACATGGGGAGCGACAATTTTGGATAGGCGCAAATTCTTCACAGTGTTAAAAAGGCGTAAAAGTTCCAGCCATTGGGGGTCCGGTTCGTCTATGACGTCTTGCCACGCATAATAAACTGGAACGTGAATGTGGAGGGATTCGAAAGGGGAGAGGGTAGGCAAGCATGATACACAGAACTTGGTAAGACATGATAGCCGCAAAGCTGACTCGGGGCATGCGAGATTGAGCATGAGAGTTTTAGGATTAAATAGCCCTATTAGTAATCTCGGCGAAAGCATGGTGGAAATGAAGTCCGACTTAAAGGTAACTTCTGCTTGATGGGGTAATGAGAGCTTGTCCGCACGACGGACGAACTTTGCCAGCTCTGAAACTTCTAGGACTTCCTGATTGAATACTGCAATCTGCACACTCTCCAGTAAAGGAGTGTCAATTTGGGCCACAAGATCCTCCATGTACTCAGGAGCACCCCGGAAGCGAAGATGATTGAGAAAAGGGAGGAGAATGCGCGTGTGCGGAGGTGGGATTTGAATTGTCCTGTCTGGGAGAGATTGAGGTGATTGGAATGAAAGGGAAAGTGATTCAAGCCGAGGCAGCGCGGAGAGGCAAGTGACCATTGCTTGAGGGGAAATATACCCAGAGCGTGGAATACTGTCGTGCCAAAGGTGGACAAGGTTGGTGGTAGAGAAAAGTAGTTCTGGTAATGCCGGAAATGGAACGCCACATAACTGGATGGCTCGTAGAGATGGAGCTGATCCGCCCAAGAAGGGACCTGAAATTGTATTCTTGATTGAAACGGCCAGCTCGACCCACAAATGTGTCAGCGCGGGAAATGAATGTTGCATCAGTGGCGCACAGGCTTCCCATTCTGAATCGGAATACTTCCGGAGGCGGATCCCGGACACTCGATGATTGAGCCTGAGTGCGGCAACAACATCGTCTCTAGCCTCCTTCGATGGGTGGCCGCAGCCAAGTACGTGTATAGGTAATTCTGGCCAGATGTCCAGCATCTTCTTCACTGATCTTCTGGGAGGTTTGCAGAGGAGTTGCAGGTTCAGGTGACGTGGAGACGTAAACGCCAGATTTCTCCACCTTCGGCATACGTGTACCAGCGTACGCCAATCCTCGGTTGTATAGTGGTAGCAATGCGCCGCATCGGCGAAAATTTTGAAAATTTTGAGAAGAACGTCATCAGGGAGGGTTCCGGTTGTGACCTGTTGGTGAAGTTGGCCTATAACCCCCCCATACTTAAAAAATCGGACTGTTAAGGGACCAGTGGTTGATTACTCACTGCTATCTTCGGCACATTTCTCGTTCGGGTGATGTATAAGACCCTCTCCCGAATTTGGGTCCGTGATAATTGGCACAAGAGACTTGGAGGTGCAATACGACGAATCGTCGGTGAAATGGCCACTTGGTCGAGAGAAAAAGTGGTTGACGGGTTTGGTGTATATAGAAACAGAGAACCATTAGTCAGTACGTCCTTTCAAGGAGCACACTGGAGGGACTTGAAACGTACTTGTCAGAGTCCATGATTGCAGCGGCGAATCAACCCATGTAATACGGTACAGTACAGTACAGTAAGCAAAGAAGTTGGGGTTCTCGAGGCACGTGATCCGTGACACTGAGCGTGACAGCGTAACCGAAAAAAGCAAATAGGAATTGGGAATGGGCCGTAAGCGACCATCGTACCCTGTCCAGCTCTATTCTCAACTTGTGACCCCTGCCCCCGTGTCTGTCCCGCCGTCTGTATGGCGCCTCAGCATTCGGAAGAATCTAAACAGCCTACGTCGCATACGTCCGACCATGGTCCCCATCATCGACCAGTTCAGCCTCATTTGTCTATACAGACTTCACGAAGGAAGTAGCAAAAGGATTCAATGGTACATCGTTTCTCTCTGAGCGATGCATACGAAAGATCCATTATTCGGTTCGTCCTCCCTCTGCTCACAGTTCCAATCTCTCAGATCTGCGTATCTTCATTACGGCCTCTACCTTCTCAATCGCGTCGGGATGCACGACGACAGTCGTTCTATCTATCCCGATAACGAAATACAAGCGGCAGGAAGAGAATGCCTGATGTATCGCTCCTATCTCGAATTCACCTCCAACCGCCTCGCTATGACCAAATCGGCCCCAAAGTCGCTCACCAAGAACCAGACGGGCGCCCACCAGTGTCAGCCATCTGCCAACAATTCGCTCACCAACTGGCGGTATCTGACCGATCAAAAGCCCGACAAGCGCCCGCACGAGATCGGCATGTTCTGGTTTTTGGGTTCCTACTCTGAACAACACGAACCGTTGTCGGATACCATAGAGCGGCAGGTACTCCGCTGGCTGCCTTTCAACCTCCAAGCTGAATCAAGTTTTTCCCCTTCAGGACTGATGACCTTCATTCGTAAAGGGGAGCCGCATCCGTACAATTGGGAATGGCCCCCGCCCCGCGTACAATGTCCCACTTCGACCGACCTGGGATTCCAGAAAGCGAGCGTCACATCACCTGTAGGTTCCTCTTCTGCGATTTCTCCAAACTGATCCCGTCCGCCTCTCCGGCGCCAACCCACACAAAGGGCAAAGTGACCCTGGAGACCCTTTTCGCGTCTGCCTCCGCATCTGCCCCGTCCACCCTTACTTCCAACCTTGTTGACCCACCGCCTATCACCACTAAGGGCCTTGCCCTCCTTGATACTATCTTTGCTTCTGCCACACCGCCTGGCTTCCTGGCGCCAACACCTCCCGACTCCATCACGTGACTGGTGAACTCGGAAACCGTTCCCTCCACCTCCGTCTGCAGTCCCGTCCACGCGTCTCGCGTTCGCCCAAGCACACCAGCATATCAATATATCCTCTGAGCCCGACTCCTCTGAACCGATATCGCCTACCTATGCTGCGGCTAACTCATCCGCTCTCTGTTGCCCACAACGTCACAGCTCCTGCAGATTGTCATGCAAAATGTGATCTCCGCGCGACTCCGTATGCCTCCCAGTCGCACGAGTCGCATTCTCGCAGCGGCGATACGAGAGTGATGTGGAGAGCAGCGACGATCTGCATGAGGCCGACTCGCCAGTTGAAGAGCGACCGCAGCCGCACGGAAATTGGGCTAGGGGGCACGAGCCCGGCGACATCACGCCGCGCCCTCTGCTACGTGGATTTGCGTTGACCGAGAAGGTGCTTGCTACCCTACCTTCCCACCTGCCATCCCATCACTCCGCGGCGTCGGTTCTGCCAACTGCGGCTGTGTCCGTCCCGCCTTGTGTGCCAGCTCCAATCATAGCGGCGCTCGCTCTTGCGCCCGCGCCTGCTCCCACAGTACCCGGTCCTCGTATCGGCACCTCTCCCCTGCGCCTCGTACACTTGAGCCCTTCCATGAGGAATCGGTCCTTGGCCATACCCGCGCGCACCGCTCGACGACTGCGACGATATCGTCGAGCTCGACTTTGCCAACACCAGTGCACTCAGCGACGT
>Ga0307510_10008102_pt1 | contig 12513 bp, 12 predicted proteins | sample 12_EM_MG_FD_207224 | JGI IMG/M metagenome (GOLD analysis project Ga0307510, IMG submission 207224) | Populus trichocarpa ectomycorrhiza microbial communities from riparian zone in the Pacific Northwest, United States - 12_EM | ecosystem: Host-associated > Plants > Roots > Unclassified | place... | reverse complement strand
TCGTCACACAGAAGATTAAGAGAGCGGAGAGTCCAGACACACTCATCTCCGAATCCTGCAAGTACGACCGCGAGAAATTCGTTGGACACTAGTTTAGCGTTGGCTTCTTCGAAATCCATCATGCAGACCTTGGTAACCAACCGTCTCTTTGACTGAGAGAGAAGAACGAGGATAGGGTTAGGGCTTTCCTCACTCGACCGGCCCGGGCTAACCCTTGACAGCGAACCCCGTGTGCCCTTTGTGCCCCAATTAGTTGTTTATCAATCTCTCGACTTCGTCTGTGAACAGTTCCATTGTACGTCCGGGTCTCATCCCATCAGCCAATATTCCTGACTCATGACATTCTTGCTCATCCCAAAGTTATGACCCAACCCTCCGTTCACGAGCTCTATCAGCGCCTAGAGACAGTTGGAAAGGGTTCATATGGTTCTGTTCATAAAGGAATTCACCGCGCTACAGGAAACGTAGTCGCGCTCAAGATTATCGACCTCGATGCGGATGATGGTGACGATGTGGACAGCATTCAACGCGAGGTTGCCCTCCTTACGCAGCTTCGTGATGGCCCAAACATTACGAAATATTATGGCTGCCACCTTGATGGGCCCCGTGTCTGGATCGTGATGGAATTCGCTCAGGGTGGAAGTGTGTACAGTCTCATGCAGTCGTTTCCTAACCACTGTCTAGAGGACAAGTATGTCGTGGTCATTGTGCGCGAAGTTCTTACCGGTCTCAACTACTTGCACAAGTCCAATGTCATCCATCGCGATATCAAGGCAGCCAACATCCTCGTCACGGCGTCAGGGAAGGTAATGATCTGTGACTTTGGCGTTTCGGCACTCTTGGCGACAACCAATAGTAAGCGGAACACCTTCATCGGCACACCATATTGGATGGCACCCGAGGTTGCTCAGCCTGTTCCTGCATACGATACCAAGGCGGACATCTGGAGCCTGGGAATAATGATCTACGAGATGGTGAAGGGAAGCCCTCCGCACTTCCGCGTAGCCCACCTAAAGGTGATTCAAATGATTCCGAAAGTCAAACCCCCGAGACTAGCCGAAAATGAAGGAAGTAAAGACCTCCGCGATTTCATTCCTTTCGCCCTTACAGAGTCACCTTCTGATGTTCGTCAATCATTAACATGGTTCCATTGTTTGCTAAACGCTAACATTATACAGCGTCTGACTGCGGAAGACCTTTTGAAGACAAAATGGATCAAGAGTGCCTCGAAAACCCCAATCACTATACTCAAAGACATCCTCCTTCGGTACGATGCTTGGGTGAAAGCAGGTTCTAAACCCTCAGAGCTCTCAGAACCCCTACCCTGGGAAAAGGAGAGCGAGTGAGTGTCGACTCCATATATCCCACGTCAGCGGATGTTGATCCATTTTCCCCAGTCCTGACGAGTCAGAAACTGACGAGAACCCCTGGGAATTTGACACTGTGCGAGGGCGATCGTTTGACGCTTCGGGTTTGGGGACTCCTCAAGTCACTTTGAGTGAGGACCATGCATCTGCCACCATCAAGCAGCAACCATCAAAGCTCCCTACTTCTCTGCGTCATCTCTTCGATGTCGATGTCACGAGCGCCCCCGATCCGTTTCGCATACCTGGATTCAGCGCCGCTAGCAAGGATGTAGTGTCCAGCCTTCCTGGTTCGCCTGTGGCGCCACCCTCTCCTGCCACACCTGTTGCGCGGGATCGAGCAGCGAGACGGGCTTTGCGAGTAGAAAATAGTATTGAGGATGGGCCAAACCTAAGCACCGCTACATTTGCATTCCCCCCTCGTACTATTACCAAGGCTACAAAAGCGAAGGTCGGCGCCGGCTCATCCCCGTCTGATGATCAAATCAACTCGACATCCCCAAATCCTGTGCATGCCGACAAGCTTCCTGTCTCTTCACCAGCTGAGACCACAGTAACCGGGAGTAACGCCCCAGTACCTGTTTTCGTCCCATCGAAGCTGTCGGGACGTCGCGATGTGCGCTTGGATCTGGGCGACCCAGACTCGGAGGTTTCTTCCCAAGGATCAGGCCTTGAGGCGAAGCTCACGACCTTTAACGACGATAGCCCAACAGCGGACGCCAGGCTGGTGCCGGCGCTCTCGAGGCGAAGCCCTGCCTCTCGAAATCGGTCCCAAAGCACCGCCCAAGGGCTTCCACCTACCCCTGTCCTCGAACAAAACCCACAGTTACACTCCGATTTCCACTTTCCCCAACACTCGTTGCCATCTGATTCCAATCAACCAACGCCTTCTGGCCCCGGATCTCGACCTCGCGCTCGTATATCACCCACGCGGACCAATGCTTCTAATACACAAGTCTCCCTTCACAATCCTGCCCACTCCCTCGATGCGCGAATTTCAACTGGCCATCATATGCGGCCCTCTCCACCCAGTTTTGCGCCCCCTGTCCTGGGAAGATCTCGTTCTGCGACGCCTGCTGATGACATAACTCAGGACTCTCATGCAGGACAGTCCCCCAGCGGTCTCAAGCCCCAACAAAGGCCCAGCCTCCATAGACTTGCTTCGCTCACGGTCATCGAGGCGCCTTCCGGTGCTTCTCCTACGAAGACCACACCGAAGTCTATGAGAGGTCGGAGTGGCAACTCTGCAGGTGGTGTCGGCGATCTTTCCGGCATTCCTGACCTCAAGGACGTGTTGAAGGTTAATTTTCCTCGCTCTGTCTTCTTTACATTGACAAACTCCGTTCTCAGCCTCCCGCACTCACCTCGGAATACCAACTGGGGATGAATGACTTATTACCTCCTTCTCCAACCACGTTGTATACAAACCTCAAATCCTTCACGCCTACCCCAAGTCACCTCAACACCTCCTTCATACCCTCTAACGTCGCTCATTTACCAACCGCAAATTCTATGTTGTCAAACTTTGAGAAGTCCAACGGAGTAATCCAACCCCTGCCGAGTCCAGATCTCCACTCTGCCTTTCCTCCCCCTACATCTGCTTCGTTCCCAGCTACACATCGGCGTGACGCATCCCTTCCCTTCACCTACCCTCCCGTACCTCAGATCCGGAGGTTAGACTTTGGTTTGCTCATGTCTTCCCACGAAGAAACGCACGCCGAGCTCGAACATATTGTGGACGACCTAGTACAGTGGCTATCGATTGCCGAGTTGGGAATGACCCGACTTTTGGAGAGGGCCAGCGAGGACCGAATAGAGGAAGAAACGGAAGACACTGAGAATAGTGCCGACACGAAGTTGCAAGATGTTGATGACAACAAGAATGGGCTGGTACTGGCTGCCCGCTAACAGGATTTGTTTTCATTTCCTCCATGCATCTTCAGTAGCGCTAACTTTGAAAGCACTCCCCCGGTCAACGCACTGCAATGTATTGTTACCCTAACTTATCCGCTTCGTTGGTAATTTTGTCTCCACACAATGACGCCTGGACCATGTATATCTATCCACGAACTTTAGTTCCCCGTGATATATCCTTTCTCCAACAGATAATCCGTGATAATTTGAACAGCTTCTTTCACCTCACATTCAGCGGTCTTGATGTGCAACTCGGGATTGAGCGGTAGCTCGTAAGGCGCAGAAATTCCTGTAAACTCTGAAACACCCGGAGATATTGTTGATCCGAGGACAACGCACACAAACCTCGAACCCCGCACCTTTGATTTCGCCGGATCTTGCCTTCTTATAAAGCCCTTTCGGGTCGCGCTGTTCCACAACGTCGAGGGGCGCATCGACGAAGACTTCAATAAAGTTGAGACCGGCGTCCTCGTGGATCTTGCGAACAAGCGCGCGATCATCGCGGTAGGGCGAGATGAACGCGGTCAGCGTTATACACGCAGCGTCCGTAAACAAGCGAGAGACCTAAGTCCACGACGGCCACCAAAGAATGACTTTTATGGCAAGGCCGCGGAGGGGGTGGAGGGGGGAAACGGGCAAAGGGTTGGATTCCGAGGGACGCACCTCCCCGATTCTGCGGATGTTTTCGTTGCGGGACTTCTCATCAAATCCGAGATCTTTATTCAGGCCGAAACGGACGTTGTCCCCGTCCAGTCTGTACGTGAATTTGTGCAGATGGAGCAGATGTTGCTCGAGAGCGCATGCGATCGTGGACTGTGTGCGGGATGGTGAGATCGCCCGATATCCAAAGCGCTACGCTTATCCGACCTTGCCGCTGGCGCTGAGCCCAGTCAACCAGATTGTGATCCCCTTCTGTTGCAGGAGGTCCACCCTCTCCTTGATGTCGACAGATCCTAACGAGAGTGTGAGCGATCGCGCATCAATCGGAAGGACCCGACAAGCGCGAACCCGGATGGAATGTAATATTAGTAGCCATTGCCACGATGTCTGGGGAAAAAAGTGTTGTTAGTCGTGAAGGAAGGAACCGGTTTCGCACGTCACAAGTTTCACCGAAACCAATTGGCTAGAGCTCCTTTTTTTCTTACACGCAATCTCGAAAAGGAAGCCTATCGTTGGTGAACGTAAACTGGGCGAAATACAATATAACCATCATGGGCGACGGTCAATTGGAGCTTGGACGATACATATCGCGCAAAAAGCGAGGAGAACAACGCAGGGGATCAGATCGATCAGATTTAAAAAAAAACCACGCCCGACCCTAACAAATGACGCAGCACCTTCCCTCATGATTAGCGTCACGATCGCCAGAAACACTGCTCCGCCGTCTCGCGTGAGTAGCCGCCGAAACACCCTCACGCATCAACATGCTCGCCCGAGTTGCAGCCTCGAAGACATCGTCAACGCCTTCAATCTTCAGCGCCGAGCACTCCTTGTAAGCGCGCGCACCGATAGATTGAGCGACTCGCTCAGCCTGCGCTCGCGAGACGTATTTGTGAATATTCGGATCATGACTAGGTGGACGCAAGTCCACTTTGCAGCCCACAAGGATTATGGGGATGACAGGACCACATAGGGTACGCACTTCTTCGATCCACTAAGTAACCCATGGAATAACGTCAGCATGGCGCAAAGGATCGTGCACTTGGAAGATGGCATACTTTGACCGTGACATTTTCCAACGAGTCAGGCGTGTCGATAGCAAAGGCAATGAGGATCACGTGAGACTTGGAATAAGATAGAGGGCGTAAGCGCTGCGCAAGTGATTAGGTTCATTCTATTCGAAACGCTTAACATATGGTGGGTACCAACCTCGTACTCTTCCTGACCTCTAAGATGCATCTCAGCGTCGAAATATAGTGAAGAAACAAAAGACAACGTACGCGGTATCCCACAAAGCTAGGTGCACTGCTTTTCCATCCAATCGAATCTCAGCAACATAATTTTCGAAGATAGCTGTCAAATTAGGCAGACGAGCGTCTAATGATACCGCAGTCTTCTGTCAACGAAGAACAAACACACTTGGTTGCTGCGAGGGTGGCATGAATATTACTGGGTAAAGCACTTGAGGAGAGGAGGGCGCTCACATATTCCTTGGGAAATTCTCCGAGAGCAAAGGAACAAAGTAATGATGTCTTGCCACAAGCACCTAGGGATTCTGCTCTTCAGAAGGCGTCCAGGGTAGCACTGTGACGTGCATACCGTCGCCAACTATGACAAGCTTCCGTCGGAGCTGCACGGAAACGATAGTTAGACACCGCAGTATGGCTTGAGAAATTGCATACGCACTGGGGTTTGGGACGACATGGCAAGTTGGCCAGGGAGAGAGGTCTTTCAAAGACGTGGAGGGTGGAGCGGGCCAGGCAGACTTGGGAGCAAGCCCAGGGGAGGGGTGCAGTAAGCGAAAGTTCGTGAATATTAATGGGGAGTGAGGGCGCTCGGAGTATTTCGGGGGGAGAGTAATACCGGTGTTGAAGTTGCAGAGTGTTGACGAGAGGTGGTGGTTCTTGTACGGGGTGTACGGCACGGCCTATGTATACCGACCCGGAAGGCGGTGTTTGACAAGCCTCACCTTGCGGTCCCAAAAAATAATTCGTTATTAATTCACTGTGATTTTGAACAGTTGTCACTCGGTCAGATTGCACGTTCCCAACAACAAAATCCAAGATCATGTGTAGTGAAAACCCATCGGCTTGTGTGACCTAGGGGGTGAGCTTGAACGTACAGACATCGCGTGTCGTATTCGCATCGTGCCTTTTCGTACCGCAACGTGCTTTAGCGTTGGTGTTGGGTTTAATGCCGCCCATTCTTATTTGATTGCCGAGGCTCGCTTCCGTTATTGAGTGTCCATCTTGACTGATTTCCGCCGGGAACGATGTAGATTTATTCGGATTTTCCTGCCTTCAGGGTCCTAAGCCCTATTGCTTGGGACGTTCGATTGCCCTGTATGTTCCCCTCAGGCCTCAGGCCTCATGAGTCCATCGCACGAGGATGATCTTCCGTCCTCGGTATCAATGTCACCGCATTTTAGGGCAACAACGATGATTTGTGTCAATTCTTGACGTTGTGAGTGGCTCAAGCGCTCAAAGCTGGAGTCCCCCTTACTGCGGTGCAGCGAACGTGGCAGTGCAAAACAAACACCATTATATTGCAGTGTACAGCTAATTTCGAAGATTTTAGAGTCGGATGCAGAGGCAAAGGAAAAACTGGCCACTTGACGTTCAGTACCTACCTTCGTTAGTCTGTAAAGTATGTTGTTATCCATGGAATCCCTAGATGTTCGGGGCTTTATTAATAGCTTTGTCTCCGATGGTCTTTTCCTAGGTTCATTTCCTGCGGTTGTCAGCAGTGAGTCTACTTGATGGGCGAGCTCGAGCTGTTCTGCCTTTGGTTCTATCTTTTTTCGCATTCACTTACGTGCACCTCCGATACAGCACCCTAAGTAGCCCGGTAGATGAAACTGGTGTCATCGCATCTGGCTGCTATTTTCTTCCAATTGCGCTTATCATACGAATTTACCAACAACATTCCCATTTTGCAACAACCACGATTCTATGTCACACATGAACAAGAAAAATGCTGATAGAACGTGAATACCTTCAGAGACTAGTTAAAAAGTTGGCCATTGCGTGTTAGCCAACATTGATGGACCACCAAAGTAAGGCGAAAAAAAACGGTACCCAGATGAAAGAAAATGCTGACTGCACAAGACAAAGATAACGTGCGAGCATTTCGAAAGCTTGGCTGCGATTCCTTGTGCAATGTTCGCCGGTCTTATCATGGATCGTTCCTACAAACCCACAGGATGATCTTCTGTATTGCTTGAGTGACGTCCTCCGTGCTGAACGGCTGGCCCACAGGACAACAGTGCATGAAAAGCACCTTGGTTTGCACACCTTTATCATGTCGTGGAGACACCCGGCGAGACTCGGCCATGGAGCAATAATATGTGTAATCGCTGACGCAGTGTCCAGCATCCAACGATGAATAAAGCTGATACCACAAATCAGAAAAAATAAGGTAAAGGGAAGAGGGACTGCCCACCTCAACCCCTTGCTCTTTCATGACATGCACGAGGTGCTCAACATCGATCGTAGTGTGCAAATCCTCCGGGAATGATTCGTAGCCCTTGCCAAATCCACGAACGGGTTGGTCAACAGCCGGATCGATGGGGCCCGCATGCCCCACCATAGCCATACTGGCGGACGTGAGGCGCATCTGCTCGAGCATCTCCCCCTGGGAGGGTTCGAGAGCACTCGGCTCAGTGAGAAATTCGATTTTGGGTGCGTGTTTGTATGATGAATCCTTCAGACGGTATCCTGATTTGTGTGCCAGGCGCTCGATACGAAACGGACCCCGCCCTGCTAGACCGATGTGGAAGATAAAGTCATATCCGTTCTCCGGAGGTGGTGCTACTGTCGTCGAAGGCGGGTTGGTAGGTGGGATCATAGGAGGTCGAGCATGAAGACCCGTTACGGATTCGAGGGCGGCATCGTACGTGGGCGGAACCTGCAGAGCGGAAATGTGGATGTGCTGTGGGCCATTGGATGCAAAGCCGTTCGGATGGTCAACGTCAGGGACGATCTGCATGCGATCTGGGGAAGGAGGCTCCATGTCCAGAGGTATGTCCAGTGGAAGGACGACGTTGTTCAACGGGGCGATGGCGAGCCATGTTGGGTTCGAGGGGTGCCGTGGGGTGGGCTAACCTTAGGGCGGTAATGAGTATGATGAATACCAAGTAGATGATGAGGCGATTAAGTTATGACGGAAATGCATGCAAGACTCACGCCGTAACCGGTGAGGAGAACGCGCACAGCATTTTCTGGGATCTCGAAGGTTGCCACGCCTACATTCGCGGCTGGCATCACTCTGAGGGGTGCGTGTGTTGTCAGTCGCTTGATGAGATTGCAGGTGTGTACAATAACGTCCGTCCTTGGCGGATCGCCACCTGGCCTAGTTGATCACGTGTGGTCCACGCACGGGCCAAGTTGCTGTGCTGCTGTGCTGCTGATTCAACCAACAAATTACTGGAGGGATCGGTCGTTCATTTTTCGTCATTGGGCCCGAATCGACTTGTGGGCGATAAACCGAGTAAAACGTAGTGTATCGTCGTAAAATATGATAGCAAAGTGTGGCCATCCTCGGTTTGCGGTCCGAAGTACTGTCCTGATGGGGGGAGAGTAAGCCTGAGCGTCTTACTCGCTCGTACAGTTCTCATTTTGCCTGCATGTATTCCTCTTCACAACGTACTCCATTTCCTTTAAACCCCACTCTCCTTTCAGCCATAGACATCATAGCCACTCCTCTCTTCGCCAAGAGCGCGTCACTACAGCCTTGTCCGGCAGAAAAAAAACAATAGACGCGGTTCGTCACGCTAGAACAATGCACAACGTGAACAAAGGCCTCATGTTTCTACTCTTTTTATATCTATAGGCAGCCACGAGCTCACCGGTCCACCCCCCCCCATCTTTGTGCCCTTCATGTTCTTCTCTGTCGCCTGGCTGCGACTCATTGCTTTTTCACTCTTTGCTCTTCCCCTCGTCCGTTCTCACGAAAACGTCCTTTGTGAGTTTAGTTCCTCTATCTAAAGACGAGTCCTCACACCGCCTACTAATTCCGCGCAGTCACTTCCTCTGTATCTTATTGCGCTCCACCGGAGAACCTACTCGTTCAACAATTCGATGTTGCCTACTTTCCTTCAAATCATTCCGTGGTCTTCAACGTCTCCGCCGCATCGGTCGTATGTACAGTCCTTCTGTGTTGTATACCTATTCTTCATTTCCTCCAACAGCAAGCAAACGTCAATGTTTCCGCAAATCTTTTCCTGAACGTCTACGGCATGCATCCCGTTAATATAACCTTGGACATTTGTCAGCTTCTCAACGGCGCCCTCTGTCCCCTCCCTCTATATGTATTCAACGGCTCCGAGACACTCCCTCTTCCTCCTTCGATCCAGGTCTCTTCCGAAATCCCCCAGATCGCGTATAAAATACCCGATCTCGAAGCTTTTGCTCAGCTCACCCTGACGGAGGTGGGCACCGGTCAAGTGAAGGCATGCATACAATCCACCCTATCCAACGGCTGGTCTACCCACCAACCCGGTGTTGCGTGGGGTATTGGCAGCCTGGCGTTTGTTACCCTCTTCTCCGCTGCTTGGCAATCGTTTCTCTCCGACTCTGTAGCTCCCTTCCGCCTGCTCGATCTGCTTGGTCTCTATCAGACCATTGCCTCATCGGGCTTTTTTGATCTCAACTATCCCGTCATCTACCAAGCTTTCACACTCAATTTCTCTTGGGCGATGGGACTATTCTCTCAGTCACCGTCATCATCTATGCAGAACAGCATCACCAACATGCGGCACCTCACAGGTGGCAATCTCGCAGGTTCCACCGCCGATGGATCCGTCGCACTGGTCAACCGCAAGCTTAGTCCTTGGAATGGTGTATTTACTGCCCCAGAAACTCTGATTGCTGCCGCTCAAGCCCTTCCTCACATCGATTTGTCTGAGCCGGCTGGACAAGTACTTACACCCAGAAGTGCGACCCCTCCGACTGTCACCGCACAGTCCTCCAACGTCCTTGACGCAGGCGTACCCATTTATGTGAACACAGTTGGCATTGCCACGGCTAATGCGTTCATGACCGCATTCTTTTCTGCTCTCGTCCTTATCGCCATCACATTAGTTCTGTTCGCCATGATCTATGGCGTGATCGCCCTGTGCTCCCGCACACGTTCGCATCGGGTTAAAGCTCAATTTCCTACTGTTGCCCGCTCCTGGGGACTGCGGATCGTAAGTTCCTTGTACGCACGTCAAGACAAACATATTAATCGATTTTTTTCGTAGGCACTAATATCCTTCTTCCCATTGACCACGTTCGCACTATACCAATGGACCCTGAAGGATTCATGGCTTTCTATCCTTATCTCCGTCATCACTTTCCTCAGCATTCTCGGAATTGTGGGCTGTGCGGCCTTACGCGTGCTCTTATTCGGGCGCCGCTCATCACCGTGGTTGCTTGCCGAAGAACTCCCCACCCTCGAGCCTTTGTATGGCCAGTATCGCGTTCCACGATATCATTTCTTTTCGCTGCCCCTCCTGGCCAATTTCCTCCGCGCCATTCTCATCGCGGCAGCGAAAAATCACGGAACCGTGCAAATCATTTTAGTCGTTTGCATTGAACTTTTCCTCTTGGCTTCTTATATCACGTTGAAGCCGGGAAAGACACGCCCTGCCGACATTCTCGGCGTCTTCCTCGCCGTCATCCGTCTTATAACCTCTGGCTTGCTGGTCGCCTTCATTGAGCCAGTCGCTCTAGCCCCTATCCCGCGTGTCGTTATTGGGATTGTCGCCCTTGTACTTTTCTCGATCGCCGTCGTGGTGATGTTTTTCAATACCTTATGGAACCTCGGACTTCGGCGCCTGTGGCTCCATCGACGATTTGCCACTCTCCCAAGTCGTAGTTCAACATCAGAAGGGTCGCTCGAAAACGAAAAGGTGACGGAGAAGGACGTCGAAAAGGCCGAGTCCACCGTGACTTCACGTCCCTTGAATCCAACACCAACTCACAGTGGACCACGGGTCGATCCGGCGATGAACGCGCCCGATGTGCTGTCTCAAGTCACCCCAACGACAGCTGAACCTTCCAGCGCACATTCGACGGACACTACAGTTTCGTATGGTCTGGAGGTCCCGAGCCGATGGCGGACTTCTGTCCTACAGCCGCCGTCACGGACTGGTTCAGATATCGCTCATGGCGACGTTGCGTCGTCCTCACTACCTTCGCCTCTCTCACACAACCGACAATCAACCATTGAAGAGGCACGCGCCTTATAGCAGTGTCCCGAGTACGGACTTTTACATCTACATCACCTTATTCTGCTGCTTCGACACATTGGATTCTCATCCTAGAATCATTTTCATTCTATTGTTTATTATAAATACGGACCGACTGTTGTGATCCTTCATTCGGGTTTCATGGAGCAACATATCCACACTGATAGATCCACTATCGCTGCCACTTCTACCAATGTATATTACTAATTAAGCAATACTCTACGTAGAAATTTCTCTGTCAGTTCCTCTCGCCTGTTCATCCATGATGATGCCTTAGCCAGTTAAAAGATGTTTCAGAGGGCCTGGAACTTAATAGGCAAGACGGCGCGTGTCCAGAGTCAGTGCCATACCCTTCATTACAGCGTGCCAATGTGTGACGACTCGTTCGTCATCGTATGAATGTGCCAGATGAAAATTAAATAACTACGCATGTAATGAATCAATATGCGTTGCACGACAAATACTGTTCACAAATCGTCCCGCTTGACAACGCACGACAATGCGTTGACCCCTCTAGAACAGGTCCACATACCCCCGCCTCGACGAGATAACCCCGATGACCTTGCTCCCGAAGGAGAACAGATCTCCTCCCTGGGTTGCAACGAGGTCCGAGGCGCCCGAGGCAAGTTCTACGTCGCCACCCAATAGCTTTTCGAGGTTCGTTGACGCAAGCGCGAGCGCTTGAAGCTTAGAGATGCGACCGCCTGCCTCCAGCGCCGCCTACACGTGGGTCAGGCCATCAGTACTCGTCCGTCGCCACGGAGACAGCCGTTGAGTTAAGAACGACGATACGATCAATGCACGCACCCATCCCACATCGAAACGCGTGTTTCGCGCACTCCAGGCTTCTTCAATGCCAATGCCAACGGTGATACCGTGTGCCAGGAAAAGCGCAATTTCCGTCTCCTTGGAAAGTGGGGGACCAGGGAGCCTGGGAACAGGTCATCTCAAATAAAGATGGGGTCTGAGCCCAAATTGCAACACCCACAGTCTGCGCTGTTCCCACGTGGTCGGGAACGGCCGTGATGGCTTGACGATGATCCCGATGTTCGCTTCCGCTATTTCCTTCACCAGAAGGTGGGCTTCCGTCGCGCCGGCAATCGTCATTTGGATGGCTGCTCCCGTCTTCTCCTCCACGTCCTTCTTCAGCAGGATCAGTGTTGCGATCACGTCTGCACTATGCGCCTCCACCACGATCGGGATCACACCCTAACAGAAATTCAGCGTATAGGAGTATGCCGAGAGAAATGACAGACCCTCGCGGCATCTCTGAAAGGCTTAGAGGCGTCCGAGATGAAGTCATCTGGTAACGACAATAGGAGGTTGCGGAGCGCTGCGATCTGC
>Ga0307510_10008101_pt1 | contig 12514 bp, 8 predicted proteins | sample 12_EM_MG_FD_207224 | JGI IMG/M metagenome (GOLD analysis project Ga0307510, IMG submission 207224) | Populus trichocarpa ectomycorrhiza microbial communities from riparian zone in the Pacific Northwest, United States - 12_EM | ecosystem: Host-associated > Plants > Roots > Unclassified | place... | reverse complement strand
TTGCGGATAGCGCTAAACACTCCTGCAATTCCCGTACCAACAAACAGTAAAGTTGAAGGTTCGGGAACGGGAGCTAGATCTGCCTCGAACGCACCAAGATTGTCGGTACTGGTCAAGCTGCTGATGACAAGCGCTCCCGAGGTGGTCCCAAAGCTGTAGCTCGGTAGCGTGTAGTAAAGGCTGACCAATGGTCCCAGAGACGTGTCGCCCGCATAGGACGCGAACGCTCCATTGAAAGAACCCACTACGCTTGAAGCGGTGATGTCGTAGATGGCGGCAAAATTTGCGGAGCCAGTGATGAAGAACTCCGTGCTGTCGGTAAAGAGGGCAGAACCCAGGCCGGCAACGTCGACACCGCTTATCCCACCTGTATTGACGATGGAACCCGCTACTGTGGTCAGTCCGGTAGTATCCCCAAAGTAGGAGATAGTCACCAACTGATCGGTGAAGGTGGACGCTCCTAAAGTTCCAGAAGCATATGTGGAGATGCTGTAGGTAATCGGAGTGGCATGAGCCATTGCTTCGACGGCCAGGACTAAGAATAGTGTGGCAGATAATTTGAATTTCATAGCTTGACTTCTCCTTTGAAAGTACTCTGCAGTGGATTGTCTTGCCCAACTTAGAAATTGCTGGAAAATTGCTATATTTCGTTGAAATTTGTCTGAGCGTATTGCGAGTTTTATTCCGCGTCAACAGGAAAAACTGGAACGAGTTTGTCTCGCAATTCGCATTTTTTTGCATAAACCGACACTTAATTCATCTGTACAGATGCAAATGAATTCAGTAAGAGACAAGGCTGCTCAAGGCCATCTCTATGTGCTTTATTTGTGCGCTATTTGTATGTGACTGATTAGAAAAAGCCAGAGGTTTCTTCTACGGGGAGTGCTTCGAGCAGTTCTTCCTGCGCCAGGACGGCGTAGCGTGATGCTTTGATCTGAATGATGCATGTTTTTGCAATTCGAAAGATGCTAGTTATTGCCGCAATAATTATGATTTTTCTGTCAGCGGCAAGCCAATAGGCGATGATTAGGGTCGGCGTTGCCATGCAATCGAAGATAAGAAAAACCTTGCTGTTACGCAGCATTAGCAGATTAAGGCTCAAAGGAAAGATAGATGCGGTAGCTAATGTGCCGGGCAATAAGACGGCAATTACAGGCAATGCCGGTATGTATTTCGGCGGAAGAATGAGGGGGCCAACTTTTGGAATGAGCAAGATGGCAAGGCAGTAGGCCAGGATCATCGATCCGTAGAGCAGGATGTGAAAACGTTTGAAAAATGTAAGAAATACACCCTGCCGGCAATAGGGAACGATGCGTGGCAGAAATGCCGGAGCGAGATAAGTAGAGGCGATTTCGGGGATGCTTGCTAGAGTCATTGCCGAGCCGTAAATCCCTAACTGGGCTGGGTTAGCAAGTATAGCGAGAAGAATAATATCCAGTCGTGAGACCATCGCACTGAAGCCGTAAGTCGCCAGAGCGGTGCGGCCAGCTCGAATGAGCTTAGACGCTCCTTGTAACCCCCACCACCAGCGGACCTGCGTCAGGCGGATCAAAGTGAGTAATCCGACGGAAAACGCGAATACACTGCCTATCGCGTAGCAGGTCATCACTGAAACTGAAGATCGATGACCGTGGTGCATGACCCATACAACAAGTGAGATACGACTGGCCGTATTTAACAACTCGATACATGCGTAGGTCTTGTAGTAATGACGTACTTGCAGCGCAAGTTGACTGGAGCGCATGACCATCACCGCGGTGGCTGCAATTGACCATGCAAGAAACAGCGGACGAGCGCCATCTTGATGCAGGAGAAGCCGCCCTATGGGATGCGCGAATGTTACGAGCGCCGTGCCGAAACTAATGCATCCAAGCGCCTTGAGGCTGATAGCGGCACGCTCGACGGAGACACGGCTGTGGGAGTCGGCCTCCGGGGGGCTCAGTTTTATCACTGCAAGGTCAATTGCCGCTCCGAAGAGGCCATCGAGAAGAACCAGAAAGGTAGTGCATAGGGTTAGGGCGCCGAATTCTGCAGGAGCAAGAAAGTGAACAGCATAGATGTTGAGGAGAAGAGTCGTCGTCCCATTCGCGACCTTTGACAGCACCACGAGCAAAATGTCCTTCTTGATAAGTAGACGAAGACTCATACGGGGCACCCGCTGAAAAGAGTTTGGTTATGTCACGATAACGGAAATCACAGGATGACCCTATAAAGAAGTGCTCTCACGCTTTCCAAATAAATGGAGGCCAGGTGGTTCCAGATAGCTTTGGAACTGAAATGGCTTAAATAAACTACTAATCAAAGAAAGCTGATTGTTACCGCTGCCCGTACATGCTATAAGAGCTTCACTAGACGAATCGGCCAAGCGTATGTAGTGATTCATAGGGCCCTTACGAGGCAGGAGTCTTAATCTTATGTGCCTTCGAATGCTGTTCATGTCTGTGGGAAGACAGCTTTCGCTTGCTGCCGTAACTTGTTGCCTCGTCCAGCCGGCTTGCGGACAGCAGACCAACACGCCTGTGGTTGTGGGAGGAGCACCGGATACAGCCGCTCCTTATATCCTCAAGCCGGGGGATGATCTCCAGATTGATTTTTTCTACAACCCTGAGCTGAGCCAGCATGCGGTTATTCGCCCGGACGGACGAATTTCCATGCCACTGTTAGGTGAGGTGCATGCAGCGGGTGCTACCGTGTCGCGTCTTACTCAAACGCTGGAAGGCTCGTACAAAGAGCAACTCAAGCGCGCGAGCATCAATATCCAGGTCCGTTCCTTTGCCAATCAGGTTTATTTTGTGGGGGGTGAAGTCGCGCACCCTGGAACTTTGCCAATGCGGGGGCCAAATGTCACGGCGTTGCAAGCAATCATTGAGGCCGGTGGGCTGAAGGAGAGCGCGGCCCATAGTAACGTCTTTATCCTGAGGCGTGGAGTTACAGGGAGTATGGAGAACTACCGCGTAGGCTTGAAGGGAAAGAAAGATGCATTGTCGGAGTCGGCGACGTTTGAGTTGCAACCGCTCGACGTAGTAATTGTGACTGAGTCTGGCATCTCAAGAATCGATCGCGTCATGGAGCAGTATGTGAAGAAACTCTCCCCCGTGTTGCTGACTGGTGGGTTTACTTATCTATTCAATTCGAATTTGAACGTTCCTTAATTAGTAGGAGGCTACGTGAGAGATTCTTCGCTGGCTGCGCTTCAAAATACCAGGATGGATGCTGCGTCGGAGCGGTCCCAAATCTCGCTGGATGACATCGTGGTGTTTCTGCGCCGCTACTATGCCGTGATCCTGATCGTATTTGCGTGCTGTGTAGGCGCGACATATCTGACACTCAGCTTTCTTACGGAGCAGTACGACACCAAGGCGTCCATCATCGTCAAGATAGGTCGCGAAAATCTGGACCCGCCTTCGACGGCGCGGAACAATGTGTTTAGCACGGGAGTGCGGCACGAAGATGTGATGTCGGAGATTGAGTTAGTGAAGTCGCCTGCGTTGCTCGATCAGGTTGTGAACGAACTAGGGGTTGATGCGTTTAAAGACCATAGAGTGCCCCCGCCTGGTCTTATTGCTAAGACGAAGTACTATGTGAAAGCTGTGCTGCGATATGGCAAGACTCAATATAGAAATCTACTGTACCTGCTCTCGTTGCAAAAGCGACTCGATGACAAAGAGGCTGCAGTCGTGGAGCTTGGCAACGACCTAACTGCGACCTGGCAGAAAGATACGGACATTTTTGAAGTATCGCTGCGCATGCCGGATCCAGCACTCTCACAACGAGTCCTTAGCCAGCTTCTGCACGACTATCTACTTCAAAGGATTGACGTTCGGAAAGGGGCCGGAGTCGGTGAGTTCATGGAGGTAGAAAGTAATAAATTACAGGCGGATCTTGCTTCGGCGGAGACTACGGAAGACCAGTGGAAGGCAGCGAATGACCTGAGCTCCGTGAAGGACCAGCGTCCGCTGTATCTGCAGCAGATCCGTGATCTTTCGGTGGAGCACGATCAGACGCTGCGAGACAGCCAGACGGCAATGAAGCAACGTGATAGCTTGCAGTCCTTGCTCAAGACGACTCCGGAGAACATGAAGCAGTCTCAGCAGGAGGTCCCCAGTCCGGTGATTGAATCCTATCGGCAGAGACTTACCGTGTTACAGGCGGAGAGAGCGGAGCTACTCAGCAAGTACAACGAAGGCAGTACGATCATAGGGAACAAAAATGATGAGATAGAGCGTCTCAAAACTCTTATCCGCAGCGAGCAAGGGACGCAAACCTCTTCTGTCACTTTTACGGCAAACCCTGTACGACAAGAGCTAGAGAAAAAGTTACATGAGGCAGAGATCGCCATCTCTGGACTTCAGGCCCGCAGTCAGACCCAAAGCACGCAGCTGAGCGCTCTGAAGGGCAAGATGTCCGCGTTCGACATGGCCGACAACCATCTGCGAGACCTCGAACGCAACCGGGAGTTACTCGAGACGCAGTACATATCACTGGCTAAACGAAAAGGAGATGCCGATGTGACTGGCGCGCTGGATACCAGTCATATATCCAATGTCAGTGTCGTTACGCCGCCTTGGACCGATCCGGAGCCGACCTATCCGCGGAAGATGTTGTTGATGTATGTCTCGATTGGCGTTGGCCTTGTTCTAGGGGTGGCGCTGGCTCTCCTACTTCACTATCTCAACGACGATGTCAACGACGTAAAGGAAGTACAGGGCATCCTTGGAGTGCCATGCTTTGGGGTGATAGGAATGCCTGTCGGCGAAACCTCTTGAAGCGGGATAAGAGAACATTGCATTGGAATCGATGGTGCCGATCTCGAGCGGAGGGTTGCAAGTCTTCATCTACACTAGCCTGCCAGCTCGCTTTTTAGGACGATCCACTCAAACGAAGATCACTGAAAATACAGACTCGAAGATCCAAAGGTTCAACAATTTTGAGTTTGAATGAGTTGCAACGGGGGAGGAACTCGAACCCGACGGATTTCTCCGCTTGAACCTAAACCAAGTGCTTATGCGATTTTGGCCCCATGATGGTCACGCATCCACCGATGCCCCCGATCAATATTTTTGAGGTTGGTGCGAAAGGGGGGACTTGAACCCCCATGGATTGCTCCGCCAGATCCTAAGTCTGGTGCGTCTGCCAATTTCGCCACTTTCGCGTGGTCGTCCTAAGAACGATTGTATCGTGACTGGGGCGGGTATGGGTTTGGGAGAGGAGGGATGGTGTGGTTTACTAATTTCTCCAGGAGTGCAGCATGAGTGGGTTGCAGGTGTGCCAGGGATGGTTTGGTTGTCGACGCTGAGTGCGGTCTGCCCTCTCGTCGTTGTTCGTCGCCAACTCCAGCCTGTGTGAAAGGACCACTTATGCGCCTGTCTTCGTTTTTTTCGTCTGCTGCGTCTCGTTCTCGAGTTTTATCTGCTGTTTTGCTGGGGATTTTTGTGGGTGCTGCTGGGGTGGGGCACGCACAGGTTGCGTCAGGGGGGCAGGATGGGCTGACTTCGTTGTTGTATAAGACGAAGGCTGGATTGACGCTGAATTATGTGGAGCAGGGCAATCCTAAGGGGCCGGTGATTGTGCTGCTCCATGGGGCGGGGGACTCGTGGCACTCGTATGACCGAGTGTTTCCGCTGATTCCACGCAAATATCACGTCTATGCGATTACGCTTCGTGGGCACGGGCTGAGTGACCATCCGGTGACGGGGTTCAGTTCGGCTGATTTTGCGGGGGACATTCTGGACCTTCTGGAGGGGTTGAAGATCCATCATGCGACGCTGGTGGGGCACTCGCTGGGAAGCTTTGTGGCGCAGAAGGTGGCAGAGCTGGATACGGACCATCTGGACAAGCTGGTGCTGATTGGGTCGGGGCCAGGGTTGGTGAAGCCTTCGACTGCGAGTACGGTGTTGAGCGCGTTCAGCAAGCTGCAGGACCCGATTCCTTATACGTTTGCGCGGGACTTTCAGGCGAGCACCATCTACTATCCGGTGCCGGCGAAGAACTTTGAGATATGGGTGGCGGAGGCGGAGCGGGTTCCGGCGTCGACCTGGCATGGGTTGGGTGCGAGCCATCGGGAGTCGGTGGAGGAGTTGAAGAAGATTCGGGTTCCGACGCTGGTGTTGTGGGGGGAGAAGGACTCGATCTTCCACCGGGAGGATCAGGATTTGCTGGTGAAGACGCTGGTGAAGCCCACGTTTTCGGCGTATCCGGAGACCGGACATGCGCTGCACTGGGAGCGGCCGGAGCGGTTTACGCGGGAGTTGCTGGCTTTTATTGAGGGGCGTCCTGTAGGGACAAAGTAGTGGTTTAGGCGGGCGCCGCGGGAGTTGCGACGTCCGCCTAATTTTGTTGGTGTTACAAAGGATGCAACGCCACTAGAATGTTGGAACCGAAGTTTTACAGTTTTACCCTTCAGGCGCGAGACAGAGTTGTTTTGTGTTGGAGGTAGAGCCCTGTTGTCTCTCCTATGAAAAAGCCAGTTTTGTAGACCTTGCCCCGGAGTCCGGAGGTGGGGTGGTACTGCGAGGTTGACGAGGAGGATTCAGCGAGCTATGCCTATTCCGGTGGGATCTGCCCAGAGAAGTATCTTTATTGCGATTCGCGCGCTACAGCGAAATAAGCTGCAGACGATTCTGACAATGACCGGCATGACGATCGGGGTGGCGACGGTGCTGACGATGATTGCGCTGGGGAGCGGAGCGCAGCGGGCGATTCAGGACCAGGTGCGGGCGGCGGGAATGAACGTCATTATCGTGACATCGGGGAACTATAAGGGGGCGCAGCAGTGGACCTCCGATGGCGAAGAGGAGGAGCCTGCGGCTTACCATCCGCAGGGGCGCGATGCTGCGCGGTGGAGGACGGCGGTTTGGGACACGAGCATGAAGGCTCGGCTGAGGCCGGTGTTTGCGCCGAGCGACAATCCGAACCAGGCGATGGCTCGGGCTGGGGAGAACGAGGCTGGGCTGGGTGGGGCGACGACGCTGACGGTGGCGGATGCGGATGAGATCCGGAAGATTAGTGGGGTGCAGTACGTGTCGGCGGGGATGCATGAGAATGTGCATGCCGCGTATGGCGACACGGCTGGCTCTGGTACTACGTGGTTTACGCGGGTGCATGGGGACGATCCTTCGCTGCCGGGGATCAAGCGGGCGTGGATGTTTCCGCATGGGCGGTTCTTCAACGAGCGCGAGGAGAAGAAGGGCGAGAATGTGGCAGTGCTGGGCTCGATTGTGAGCCAGAAGCTGTTTGGCGATGCGAATCCTGTGGGGAAGACGATTGCGTTGCGCGACCAGAAGGTGGAGGTAGTCGGGGTGGTGGCGAGCAGTACCTGGATGGTGACGGCGGCTGCAGGGGACGATGAGTTTGATGCGATCTATATCCCGATCACGACGGCGCAGAGGCTGTTGCAGCGGCAGTATTTGAGCAACATTACGATTACTACTGCTTCGACGGGCGATGTGACGAAGGTGTTGAAGGCGACGACGGCGCTGTTGCGACAGCGACATGGGATTGCGGTGACGATGCCCGACGATTTTGTGGTGAGCAGTCAGGCGCGGAAGGCATTGGGTAAGGGTGGGATGCGGACGGACATTGCGAAGGCTGTGGTGGGCAATGTGGATGGCCTTGAAAAGGTGACGCTGGATCAGTTGGGCAAGACGCTGGACCAGGCGAGTCGCACGATGAGCGCGCTGCTGGCAAGTATTGCGGCGGTCTCGCTGATCGTGGGTGGAATCGGGATTATGAACATCATGCTGCTGAGCGTGACGGAGCGAACGAAGGAGATTGGGATACGGCGGGCGGTGGGGGCGAAGTCGGGCGACGTGCTGCGGCAGTTTTTGTTTGAGTCGATTGGGCTGAGCGTGGCGGGCGGGGTGCTGGGGATCTTGATTGGGGTGATTGCGGCGCATTCGATTTCGCGGTTTGTGCAGTGGTCGACCAGCGTATCGGCGGCTTCGGTGTTGATTTCGTTTGGGATCTCGGCGGCGGTGGGGATCTTCTTTGGGTACTATCCGGCACGGGAGGCGTCGCGGGTGACTCCGATGACTTCGCTGCGGTATGAGTAGGGTGGCGAGTTCTCTGGGACGAGAGAGGGCGGTTTGCGATACGATGAACTCAACATCATTCCAATCATTTGTAGTGCCTTCCGAAGAGGTGCGATCGCTTTTTGGGTTGCAAGCTCTGCCGTTGGCAGGTGATGCGGTCCAAGTGGCTCTATCCAAATATTCCCTCACCCTGTCGTGACGGATTTCCAGCATTTATCCGATTCGTTGTGATTTTCAAGATTAACTTTTTGAACAAGAGGGGTGTTCGGTTATGGGAGTTTCGAGACGCGATTTTTTGATGCGCGTAGGACAGGCTGGCGGTTATAGCGCAGCTTTTGCGACGATGCAGTCGTTGGGTTTGATGCCGATGAAGGCCGAGGCTCCGCTGCCGATTACGGCTCCGAGTGGCGTAGGCAAGGGCACGAAGATCGTGGTGCTGGGCGGCGGAATCGCCGGGCTGGTGACGGCATACGAGGCCCGCAAGCTGGGCTACGAAGTGACGGTGCTCGAAGCGCGTCATCGTCCCGGTGGACGCAACTGGAGCGCGAAGAACGGCGATGTGGTGGAGTTTACCGACGGCACCAAGCAGGGGCCGGCGCGGTTGCCTTCGGTGCATGGAACGATCCTGGGCTATTGTCGTGAGTTAAAGGTTCCACTTGAGGTGCAGATCAATACGTCGCGCTCGTCTTTTCTGCAGAACGACGCGGTGAATGGCGGTAAGCCCTATGTACAGCGGAAGGCGATCAACGATACGCGCGGGCATGTGAGCGAGTTGCTCTCGAAGGCGATCAAGGGTGGGGCTCTTGACCAGGACATTACAGCAGAAGACAAGCAGCGCATGATTGCGTTCCTGCGCATCTATGGTCCGCTGGACCGGACGAATGTGTACAAGGGATCGGACCGAGCGTCGATCAAGCAGTATCCGGGTGCGGGATCGCAGGACATGATCGTGGACAACGAGCCGATCTCGATGCATACGCTGCTGGATGCGAACTTCTGGACCGGCATGCTGTATGAAGAGGCGTGGGACTGGCAGGCGACGATGATGGAGCCGGTGGGTGGCATGGCGCAGATTCCGTATGCGTTTGCGAAGTCGCTGGGGCCGATTGTGAAGTACAACGCTCCGGTGACGGAGATTGCGAAGACGGCGAAGGGGGTGAAGGTGACCTATACCCAGGCTGGCGCAACCAAGACGATCGACGCGGACTATGCGGTGTGCGCGATGCCGCTGACGATTCTGCGCAAGATCAAGACGGACTTCGAGCCGGAGCACAAGCGTGTGGTGGACTCCGCGGTGTACCGGAACTCGTTCAAGCTGGCGTGGGAGTCTCCGCGCTTCTGGGAGACGGACTTCAACATCTACGGTGGTCTGTCGTTTATGGCGCAGGGGCCAAACCCGATATGGTATCCCTCGAGCAACCTGATGGCGGAGAAGGGCATTATCGTCTCCGGCTACCAGGACGACACGTTTGAAGACTTCTACAAGCTGTCACTGGAGGAGAAGTACGCGAAGTCCAAGGCACAGGTGGAGAAGCTGCACCCAGGCCACGGAAGCAAACTGGAGAAGCCGATCTTCTGCGGCTGGCGACAGGTGAAGTGGAACGAGGGCTCGTGGATCGGCGGTATTCCAGCGAAGGACTACGACATTTTGACTTCGCCTGATGGGCCGATCTTCTTCGCGGGCGACCATACCAGCCATGTGGTGGGCTGGCAGGAGGGTGCGGCGGGCAGCGGACGGCGCGCGATCCAGATGATCAGCGACAAGGTAAAGGCTGCTAAGGCCTAATTGCAGAGCCCGGGTTGATCCCCGAGCTTTTCTGCGTGCAGAACAACAGACCAAGAGGAGAACATGATGAAGATTGCTAAGTTGATGATGGCGGCGGCGATGTTAGCTGTTCCGTGTGCGATGCAGGCGCAGGTTGTGGTGAAGCATATCCAGACGGATACAGCCGCGATTGCGACGGGTGTTTGGGCTGGCGATACGTACTATTTGAGCGGCCAGCTTGCTTCGCCGATTACTCCGGCGGATGCTGCCAAGGGCACTGCGGCCGACTATGGTGACACCAAGGCACAGGCTGCGAGCGTCTTCGCCAAGATCCAGGCGGCGCTGAAGACGCAGGGGCTCGACATGAAGGACGTTGTGAAGATGACCGTATTTCTGGGCCCCGATCCGAAGACCGGCAAGCTGGACTTTGCGGGGATGCAGTCCGAGTATGTGAAGTACTTCGGTACCAAGGACCAGCCGAACAAGCCGGCACGCAGCGCGTTCCAGGTTGCAGCATTGGCTGCGCCCTGGGCGTTGCTGGAGATTGAAGTGATCGCGGTTCGTGGTAAATAAGTTATAGCTCTAACTCCGAAGTAAATCGCGAGTTAGGATAAGTTACTTATTTTGTTACAGAGAAAGAGGGCCTTGTGGCCCTCTTCTCTTTTTTGCTCGGTGCTTGTTACTTCGCTGGTGAGTTGAGAGTGGGTGGCTTGATACCGGCGACCTGCTGGCGTCTTGCCTCTGCTTCGACGGCGCGCATCACGCGGAGGAGGTTGCCTCCATAGATCTTCTTGATGTCGGTGGCGGAGTAGCCTTTCCCGAGCAGGGCGCGGGTGAGGGCTGGGAACTTATCGTAGGAGCCGAGATCGCTGGGGACGCAGCCTACGCCGTCGAAGTCGGTGCCGATGCCGACGTGGTCGACTCCTCCAACTTGTACGGCGTGGTCGATCTGGGCGACGACGTCGGCCATGGTGGCGGGTGGAAGCTTGGCGTTGGCTTCTTCTTCGAGCTTGGTAAAGGCAGCTTCACGGGCGGCGGGGTCAGCGATCTTCATGGCTTCGGCGAAGCGGGGGCGGAGCTCGGCCATGATGGGCTTGGAGGCGTCCTGGTAGCGCTGCGAGAGGTAGGCGCAATCGAAGTTGATCTGCATCGTGCCACCCTTAGCGGCGAGCGCCTTGATCATGTCGTCGGTCATGTTGCGGGTGTTGTCGGAGATGGCGCGCGTGCTGGAGTGCGAGGCAATGATAGGCGCGGTGGAGACTTCGAGCGCGTCGTAGAAAGTTTTATCAGCGGTGTGGGAGATGTCGACCATCATGCCGAGGCGGTTCATCTCGCGGACGACGTCTTTGCCGTAGGGGGTGAGGCCATTGTGATGGGCGACTTCGGCGTTGGTGATGTCACCCTGGGCGTCGGCCCAGTTGTTGGTGTTGAAGTGAGTGAGGGTCATGTAGCGAATGCCGAGGGCGTAGTAGTCGCGGAGCAGGCGGAGGGAGTCTTCGATGGCGTGTCCGCCTTCGATGCCCATGAGTGCGGCGATCTTCTTCTGCTTGTGAGCGCGCTCGATGTCGGCGGCGGTGGTGGCGAAGACGAATTCGTTAGGGTGGGCAGCGACGACATCGGTGCGGACAGTATCGATCATCTGCAGGGTGCGATTGGCGGAGTGGTTGTCCTTGACGTACGAGGCGTCGACAAAGACGGCGAAGAACTCAGCCCCGAGGAAGCCCTTCATGCGCGCGAGATCGGTCTGGCCGGTCTTGTTGGGGGTGGCGATGTCATAGCCGTCGACGGTGCGGGAGGGCACGTCGTCGTGAGTGTCGATGAGGATGGCCTCGCGGGTGATGCGATCGACCTGGGCCTGGGTGACAGGCTTCGTGGGCGGAGTGCGTGTCTGGCTGGACAAGGGGAGCGCGAGGAAGGGAAGGGTGGCGAAGGCCAGGAGTCTTGCGGGACGATACATTTGTGACCTTTCTGGTGACGAAAACTGGAATAGAGAGATAGATGCTTCGGCCGGGTGTTTGATTCGAATGCTAAAGGAAAAGGCCCCGGCAGAGAAAGCTGCCGGGGCCTGATGTGGAGCGGAGGGTTAGGAGAGCTGTGGGATGGCAAGGTCCGCGAAGGGATAGTGCAGGGAGGCGGCAGCCGGGGCGTCCATGACTTCCTTGTAGGCGGTGCGGAACTTCGCCATGTCTTCATGCGTGCCGACCGAGATGCGGACGACATTAGGCCAAACGGGCCAGGTACGTCCGATGATGACCTTCTTCTGCGCCATCGCAGCCATGACCTGGCGGCCGTTGCGGCCGGTATCGATCATGAAGCAGTTGGACTGCGAGCCGGGGATCACCTTGTAGCCGTTGGCGGTGAGGAATTTGATGGTGTCGTTGCGACCCTCGGCGATGTAGGCTTTGCGGGTGGGGATGAGGTCCTTGTCCTCGAGCGAGACGCGGGCGGCGATGGAGGAGGTGATAGCCATGGGGTTCTGGCCGCAGTCTTCCAGCTTCTTGAGGGTGTCCGGGTGGCCTACGGCGAAACCGGCGCGGATGCCGGCCATGCCGTAGATCTTAGAGAAGGTGCGGAGGACGATGATGTCCTTGCGGGTGCAGACCTGATCGACGACGCTCTTGGCATCGGAGAGGTGGATGTAGGCTTCGTCTACGAGGAGGAGGGTGTTCTTGGGCTTGTTGTCGAGTAGCCAGAGGATGTCTTCGCGGGAGGTGATCGT
>Ga0307510_10008100_pt1 | contig 12514 bp, 9 predicted proteins | sample 12_EM_MG_FD_207224 | JGI IMG/M metagenome (GOLD analysis project Ga0307510, IMG submission 207224) | Populus trichocarpa ectomycorrhiza microbial communities from riparian zone in the Pacific Northwest, United States - 12_EM | ecosystem: Host-associated > Plants > Roots > Unclassified | place... | reverse complement strand
ATAAAGTGACTAATCAAAAGTCTTGGTGATTCTCCCGTTTCACACCAAAAATGGGCTAAAACTCCACTTTTTAATTGTTAATATCTCACCAGAAACTAGATCTCCTTTTCCCAAACTTCTGATTTAAAGTCTCATTATCTGTACAATTCCCCATGATTAATTTCAAGTATACTCATCACCAACTGAAGGTCCTACTGGCTTGTAAAGTTCTACTATTTCTTGAAAATCATCATTTTTCGCTAATTTGCTAAGATAATTGCCCCAGCAACCACTCACCAACAATGTTCCCATCTTTGACAAGGTGTATCATAAGAAGGAAGTGTCAGGAGACTCTGTAAATAACTGGAGGATAATCTTGAGATATATAGATAACTACTTAGGTGGTTTCTGGAAAGTTTTCCATCCAAGTTTGCTAGAGGAACTTGGGTAAAAAACCCTTCAAAAGGGCAATTTTTGGTGTGAAAGGGCCCGATCACCAAGACTTTTGATTAGTCACTTTAAAAAGATGAAAAAAAATGAAAAAAAAATGAAAAAAAAAGCCCTCTATTTTCTTGGTTCTTTACGCTACCTGGTATTTTTTTCACGACTCCTGTACTTCAGAATATAACGTCTTCTATTCTGATATCCAAGATCCACGCCAAGAACCCACGAACCCTGACCCTGATCTGCCATTACGCGATCAGCCTTGACCTGAGATTGTCATCTCTGAACCCTCACGCTAAACGAGTGTCCTCGTTTAGCACCTTCCTGTCGTTGTGTGCCTTGGACTAACGTTCAGTGCCAAGACCTCGTTACACCGTGCTATTTTCAAAAATGAAAACACCAAGATATAAGCATGTGGTTGCTATCAGCACAGATTTTTTCAGTCTAAATAGCTGGCAGGGGGAGAAAGAGGCAGAGTGGATCCAATACCCCCTTAGCCGAATGGATGGGAAAGAGGTCGCACCATTCGCCCTAACCTACCGAAGAGAAATGACAGCAGAGTTAGGATACACAAAGCAAGAGGCATACGAGGTCTAGCATGTTTTCACAGAGCAGGCCCTGAGATGCTTTGGTTCTACCCATGAGGCAGAAAAAGATCTACGGGAGATAGGCTTTGTCAAATACCATGGTGATATCGCTGAATTCTTGCCGAGGATGGAAAATTTAAACATCCATGGAAGAATCACCGGAATAGCCATGAGAAAGATAATTGAACACTAACTCGATGAGAAAGCGTTACGAGAACTCACACTGAGAGAAGATGTCGACGAGGGGGACTGGTTGGAAGCCATCAGGACCGTTACCTAAGTAGGAGAAGACTTTAAGAAACAAAAACGTCTTCGGGAGGGGGGTCTCTCTGGGACTACAAGCGGCGTAAAACAGAAGTTTCCAGGACTCCAAGTTGACAGGAACGGCAAAGCGAGTAAAAAAGACATACTTGGCTGACGAGAATGCGGGTTACAAGTCAAAAAAGGCTTAGACAAGAAAGGTAGAGAAACAATGGTCAGTGGCAGTGAAGGGGGAGGTTAAACACATGGTGTGGATGGATGTTCATGAAGGCGTCGACCAGAAGATTGTTGATCAATGAAAAAAGTACAAAGAATGCAGACGGTGCGGAATGAACAACCATGCTTGGAAATGGAGACAAATGCGGGTACAAGTATCGGTTGTAGAATGCGGGCCTGCAATGACCAAACGACAGGGGTCATTTGCACTGAAGCGACGCCCACAGGTAGCCACTGTCACTGCAGATAGCCACAGAGTAAGCCCACGACGAGCGGCACAAAGGCCGCGAGTTTGGGCTTTTGAGGATAACGATATTCTATAAAAGTCATCTAGGTAGCAACAACAAGGGTGGTTGGGGAGTGAGGTTGCCGCCTCGAATCGGAAGACCTGCGGCGTACATGGTGTGGGAACCCCACCAGAAGGCTTAAAAAATAAAAAAGGGTTTTGGTTACCATTTTGATCAAATAAAAAGGGTACTCCGTGCTCACCACGGGAAACTTAAAAAGTCTTAAGCGAAGAAGGCGGTCGACGGGACTACAGAGAAAGAGAAGACAACCATAGGTCAAAATAAGGTTGAGTCGCAGGACAGGTGAAGGTGGGTCGAAATCTAGGGCAACCTGACTATCCCACAAGGGTATCAGTGTCAGGTAATAGATACTGGGAATGCCTTCATGCTGGATAAGGTACATATTTTGAGGAAGGGTGTCGGAGGAGGTCCCTTCGGAGGAGTTGGACCAAATGGATAGAGAAGGTAGTGTGGATTTGTCGCAGGGGACAGCCTAATATGAGGGATGAGTCAACAATAGAGGGAGGCATACCCTGGTCGCTAACTTAAGGGGTACGCTAGAGAACCACTCCTGTTATATGGGAACTCCTCGGCAGGAGGTAAAGACCGCTAGTAGTGGGTTGTCCAATATTCAAAAATTGGACACTTATTGTAAAACAGTTTATCTGAGGAGGCTTTAAGAGCTCAAACCGCACAGGCGCGGTAACAAACTCCCACGTTAGACAAAGCTAACCACGATGAAGTGATTTCATCAAGAAACGGACAAGAGCTCAAGACCTATCAAAAAACCTAAGGATTATGCATGCCCAGAAGGGAGTGCATTTATCGAGACCTAAGGACGAAAACACCTGATTGAAGTCCTTTTCCACTCCGGTTCAAACATCTTTCTCTTGAACCAAGAAACTGCACCCAGGCTAGAAATTCCGACCAAAGATAGACATTCTCCTCTAAACCCACAACCATTCACAGTGAGACTGGGTATACTGGAGGAACATATTATACCCATTCTATTCTATTGGAAATTGGTACCAATTGTAATGAAAGCATGATATCCTGCGAAATTGCCAATCCAGGAAAATATCATTTAAACATACCTTTCGGGAGGTGGAATCATGAGCACCCCCTAAAAAACATTGCAAACCCAGCGAAGTTGGTTTTTCAAGATACAAAATGCCGTGCGTATGTAGAAGATGCAGCAGTGGCCAATTTATACAAGTGGGACGAGACTGTGGCGTATGATGAAGAAGCCCAGGACGTCTGAAGAATAGGACGAGAAGAGGACAGGGGAATACAGGTGGAAGATCTGCCAAAACCCTACAGGCTGTACAAGGAGCTTTTTGAAGAGACAAAAGCTGAGATGTTGGCACCACGAAGGACTTTCAACCAGGCCATCAACCTCCAGGAAGGGAGCGAACCTCCCTGGGAACTGATTTACTGAATGTCGGCACACCAGCTGAACAAGCTGGATAAATATATAAAGAAAATGCTGGCACAGGGTAAAATTGTGGATAGTGAATTCCTATATGGAGCTTCAATCCTTTTTGTTCCGAAACCAGATGGAAGTCTATGACTATGTGTGGACTATAGGAACGTCAACAAGGTGACTATCCTAGATCAGGACCCCCTATCGCTCATGGACGAACTCAGTGACTGTGTTGCCTGAGGAAAAGTATTTACGAAACTGGACCTGAAAGAGGGATATCACCTTATTCGAATGAGAAAAGGTGACGAACATAAGACGGTCTTTCATACAAGGTACGGACAGTACAAATACAAGGTCATGCCTTTCGGACCGGTAGATGCTCCTGCAACCTTCCAGACAATCATGAATAAAATTCTAAAGGTGTTCTTGGGCCACGGAGTAGTCTTCTATCTGGATGGCATTCATGTATACTCAGAGAACATGGAAGACCATATCAAGATGGTTCAACAAGTCCTTAACCGACAGCAACATGACCTACCGGTCTCGTTAAAAAAGTCGGTGTTTTACAAGAAAGAGGTACAATTCCTAGGGTATATTATCAGGACAAGGAGAGTCACGATGAGTGATAGGAAAGTAAAAAGCATCCGAGATTGGGCCTAGGTGACGTCAGTGAAAGAACGGTAAATCTTTATTGGCTTTGCCAACTTTTATCGACGGTTTATAAAAGCCTTCTGAAAAGGTTGCAAACCCATGACTGAGACGGTAAGGGGGAGCCCTAAGGATTTTTACTGGGGAAGGGAGCAGGAGGAGGCATTTGAGGAGTTGAAGAGAAGGTTTACAACAGTACCAATTTTATCACATTTTTACCCAGGAAGGAAGAGGGTGGGCGAAACCGAGGCCCGTGATTGCCCACTCGGATATGTACTGTCTCAATACTAAATGCGAAGACTTGACCCGGTGGCATTCTATTCTCGAAAGTTGCAGTCTGCTCAGATGAATTGCGCTATACATGATAAAGAATTGCTCGCAATTATGGAAGCATTGAGAGAACGGCAGCGATACCTAAGTGGTGAAGAGAAACGGGTAACGGTATACACCGACCAGAATGGTATACAGTCCTTTTGACCAGAAAGATCTGGAATCAGCTGCAAATTCGATGGGCGCAGCAGTTACCCGACTACAACTAAAAAAGTAGTCTATTGACCAGGAAGTAGAGGTGGAAAGTCAGACGTATTAAGCAAACCACAGGAGTATGATCCTGAGGAGAGAGCTCATCACAGTGAACAGCCAATTTTGAAAACAGAACAGTTTCAAATTTCACTAATTCATCAAAGGCGAAGTGCAGTGACAGCTCTTTCCACAGAAAATGACCAGTCAACAAGCCTGAGAATAATGAAGCTCTCAAGCAAGGGAAGAATCCAACATAGAGATCACGATTCGTGGCTGGACATGACATCTATGGCCTGACAGATAGACTGGTACCGCAAAGGGACTGGTAATGGTAGAAATAGGTATTGGGATAGGATTGCCGGAAGGAATCAAGGGAAGCCTAGCTGCAAGAAATGGTATGGCTAGCAAGATGGGAATAGCAGTGGGGGGAGGTGTAATAGACGCAGATTACACAGGAAAAGTAAGAGTCATACTTCGAAATCATGCTAAGGCAGACTGCCTGTATCAAGCGGGAGATCGGATACCAGAACTCATAGTTGAGAGAATTGCCAATGCCGAAGACATGAAAGTTGACGAACTAGGAACAACAGAGCGAGGGAAAACACGGTTTTGAGCAAGTGACCTAAGCCTTAAGCGAGGCATCACAGCAAAAGAAGAAGGATTACGTATATGCTTTCTTAAAGCAGAATCCAATAATAAGGGATTCTTTAGCCTGAAGGATATTGGCTACCATCCTTGGTTGACACTGGAGAAAGAAATGCTATCAGGTGCTCATCTTAAGGCAGCCCTGACACAATCAATCAAGGATGCCTTTGTGGATAAGATTAAAGTGGCTTGGAAGGAGCACAAAAGGTGGTAGGAATGGGGCAGTGAACAAGTCATGTTGAGAGAAACGGGCAAAGAGATGCCGGATGAATAGCCGGAATCCAACAGGTTGGTATATTACATGTATCGATTATATAGCCCCGAAGACAAATCCCTACAGCGTGAGATAGCCTACGGCGGTTACGAGTCTTGAGTAGCGGGATACATCGGTCAAGCAAAGACAATGGAGATAGTTACAAGGGAATTTTACCGAGAAGGACACACAGACTAGATCAAAGACTACGTACATTCATGCCACAAATGCCAACAAAGTAAATCACCGCGGTGTGCAAAATACAGGCTGCTTCAACTCTTAGAAGTACACTCTACCACCTGGTAAACCATTTCAACAGATTACATTACGCATGTACCAGAATCTCAGAGTAAGACCCAAATAATGGTAGTAGTAGACTGGTTCACAAAGATGGCTCTCTTTATCTGCCTTCAGAAAATCCGACTGCAAAGGATGTTGAAGACACCATCCGTCGAGAAGTTGGGAAGCTTGACGGATTGCCCACCGAGATTATATCCGACATAGACGCAAGGCGTTCCGGCGAAGTCTGGGAATCACGGGGCAAAACTTTGGGAGTTAAGCGATGCATGTTGACCCCGTACCACTGGCAAACTGACGGACAAAGGGAAAGAACCAATCACGTGCTGGAAGGTTACTTACGAACCTTTGTCAACCAGTATCAGAACGACTGGTACCAATTATTGCCGTTAGCAGAACCTGCATACATTAAATCTGCAACCGATGCGCACAAGATGACCCCTTTCTTTCCCAACTACAGCTTTCACGCACCGACAGAGTGGATGAAAGAAAGGGAAGCTCAGAACCCCGGGGCGACAATGTATTCTAACTGGATGCAGGACATACATCAACAAGTGAAACAGACCTTAGAGGATACGTGGGAAACGATCAAGAAATATTACAACCGCAAGACAACGGAGCAACCCAACATCGGGCTCGGTGACTTGGAAATGTTTAAGGCAAATAACACAAGCACCAAATGAGTATCAAAGGGGGGGTGAGTCTGAAACTACATGGCCCTTTCAAGGTTCTAGCAAAGAAAGGAAGCCAGGCCGGTAAGTGAGAAATATTGCAAGGGTGGAAAATTCATGCTATGTTCCACGTATCCCTATTGGAACCTTATTGATCCTCAAAGTGACTGAGCAGCCAACAACTACCAAGGGATCGCAAAGATATTAAGGGAGACTTGGAATTCGAAATAGAGAGGATCGTCAAGAGGGAGATCATCTCTTATCTGGGAAAGGTTTGGGGACAGAATAAGGATATGACGGAGGTTCGGTACTTTGTGAAGTGGAAAGGCTGCGTGAAGGATGAAAATACTTGGGAACCCCTTAAGGCTGCGCAGAACGGGCAGCAAGAGGTGGAACGGTTTCGTAGGGAGAGCCCGGAGATGCTGGGAACATAAGAGGGCTAGTAACATAGAAGGTTTTTCATTGGTGGACCAGTAAACGCTGGGGGCTTTTAGCGCAACTATGTGGAGCTTGAAAAAGGGAATTAGATTGTATAATAAATATAGAGTATTTGGGACGAACACTGCGAAGAGGGGAGTACGTGTTAGGCACATGGAGTCCCAGTAATAATTGAGGAGGCAAAGTTCCCTTCTCTTGAGGCGCACGAACTTCGAAGCAAAAGAATAAGAACCCACTCCGGCCCTGGCATTGGAATGACGGGTGCCTGGCAGACGGCTGCGTCATTCCGGCCCAACACAAAAGAAGTGCATCATTGGAAGACATCATATAACAGCAAATGGGTAGTGGCCATCAGTCCAACCGGATCCTGTTTGCAGGATATATGGGGGAGGGCTTCGGGCACCTTGTGCAGGTGGAAGGAGAGGAATTGGATGGAGGCGCATAAAGATAGAGACACTCGAAAACAGACAGTCGGAAGCGTGGGTTGAAGGTAACAGGACGTTTTGCACACAAGTTAGGCCCTTCTTACCTTCAAAGACACGTAGGGTATGAAGGAGGTAACTATGCCCAGTAAGTGGATCGGATGAATCTACAAAGGACCTGTTGGTCATAGATGGAGTCCGAGGGAAAAAACCCAAACCTACGATCCTGAGGACAAGTCATGTCCTCAGGTGGACAAGAATACAACACGCGGGAGCATGCCAAATTCTCTACGGAACCAACAAAAAGAAGTCTGGCTGGCTTCTGTCCAGTGAGTTACACAACCTCTGAGAAACACGAGGGCAAGATGATTCGTAACCACTGCTGTCAATAGATAAATGGATGAGCTGACACCAGACGTGGTCTCCACACCATCAGGAGAAAAGAAGCGCGGACCGATAAGTTGACCATGGTTTTTTTTTGAGTAAATTGGTGTGGTAGAGAGTTTTCAAGGTCTACACGTGTTTGCAGCCACCAGGTGTTCGCAGAATAGTTAGCGAAATACTTGGTTAGTATAGAGTTAGCATGTATATCATAATTGCAGAGACGCACAATATAAATATCGAAACATCTTTGCTACTATTAGACAACACAAGGCCGGAAAAGAGATCTGATTACTAGAATAAGGTTTCTCGGATATCATTATCGATACTTCGAGGTTCTACAAGAAGTACGCCATTATATCTGGCCTATGATACTCATATCTTGCTAATGAGTTCTCCGATATAACAATAAGTAAGGTTCTAGCTATCAGAATGCCGCATGCTGAATGGAGCACCTAAGATCTTCCACGATCATGAATTGAACCCCGCGAAGGCGATAGAACGTGTCCTGCTGCATGTAGCCTGACAGGATTTTGCCAAACCTATGAGCCTGGTTGGGAGACCACCCTGGAGCACACTATACATATTCTCGCCACCCGCCTGTTGTTAGGTAGTGGCCTCAGAGTGTGGAATTCTGACAGCTAGAACCGTAATCATTGTTATATCGCAGAACTCGTTAAGAAGGCATGAATAATGAAGACTAGATATAATTGAATACTACTTGTAGATCATTAAAGTGTTGCTAAAGATAAAGTAGAAAACTTATTATATTGATAAGATTTCTTCTCCCTGGTTGTTGGTTAATAGTAGCGAAGATGCTTCGAGATTTATATTCCGCATCTGAGCAATCACGCTAGACATGCTAACTCTATACTAGCTAAGTATCTCACTAATCATTCAGCGAACATTACCTGGGTGCGAACACCCATAGACCCTGAAAGCTTTCTACCACACCTTCTTGCTCCAATGGTCAACTTATCGGTCTGTGCTTCCTTTTCTCCTGATGGTGTGAAGACCACGTCAGGTGTCAGCTCATGTGTTTATCCGTTGACTGCAGTGGTTACGAATTATCTTGGCCCCGTGCTTCTCGAAGGTAGTCTAACCAGTTAGACAGAAGATGGCTAGTCCTCTTTTGTGTTGAAGAGATGTGGTTGACTTTGGAAGATACGGGAGTCTGAAAGATTAGATAGATGCTTGTCGATGATTTGGGAGATTGAGATAGAATGGTTAATGATTTGAAAGAGATTAGATAGCCATGTTTTTCCTTTGTTTATCACGGGAGTGTACGGAGGAATAAAGGCATGGCAGGATAGAGAGATAGGCGTGGTGATCGACGGAAGGATCATGAAGTGGTACTTATGTTTTACTTATACACTTGTTTCGGTCATGAGGTTTTTGTTTTAGTTAAGAGCGAATTCTAAGAGCTGAGCGAGGTGTCTAAGTTCCATGTGAATTCTCTTTCTACCGTCTACCACTGTGCCAAACATAACCTGCCTACGCTAACAGGTTATGAGCCCGGGCGAATCGACGCCCTAGAAAGATTTTCACAACCAACGAAAGCGTACCCACGATCTCCGACCAAACCATAGCCATGAGCGAATCTTGTTTAGAGTCGTCAGGAATGAACCTGAAGTTCACTGTCGAGTTGTTGAACGACACCAACTATGAGCGGTGGGCCCGGGATATGATGATCTTGATTGCCGGGAAAGGATTAACGTTTATCGTGGACGGAATGGAGAAATACCCAGCGGGAGATTTGGAGCCTTTCAGTACTACAGCAGAGACCAGCACTACGAGTGCCTCAACCCCGGCGCTTACGAAAGAGCAACTCAAATGGAAATCGAGCGATGTAATGGCAAAAGCAGTATTGGCTAGCCATATGGAACCCCACTTTCGCCGATAATTCTCGAGTTCAGAGTCGTCCAAAAAGATGTGGTCGGCATTAAGGAAGGAACAGAAACAGACTGGCACGGAACACTTTCACCGGATCAATGATGATATCCGATCATTGAAGGTTGCCGATTTCCCTACCAGTCTCGCATTCAATGAGAAGTTCAAATCCCTCCTCTGCCATCTTGCACTTTGTGATAGGGCCGGTAATGGGATGAGTGATATGGAGGCAGCATATATCGTCCTGCGAGCATTGCCAACAGATGATGAAGCATGGAGGACCTTCCGCCATATTCACTGTAACGCCAACAAGCCACAACAACTGATGGACGAAATGGTAAAGCAGGAAAGCCGCCTAAAGTCGGAAAGAAAAGAAGGAGGAGCACCATCCGGGGGAGAAGTAATGTATTCCCAGTCTGATATTGCGCCGACGAGTTCCCTGAACGAAAAACCAAGAAGAGGCAATCTTCGGGAAAGCGGTGGGCGTGATATGACGATCATATGCTTCAACTGCGGTAAGAAAGGTTATAAAAAGAAGGAATGCTGGTCAAGAGTTGGAGTAGCCGGGTCAGACTCGGGTAACAGAGGACAGAGAGGAAGAAGCTGAACTACAAGCAGAAGACGTAATACCGGTAATGGAACCGGAGATGAAAAGCAATCTGCATCGGCCATTTGGAGCTTCAATGGAAGCATTGGCAGCGACTATATGGAAAGCCCCGGCCAGCCAGAGTTGGATGAGAGGTGGTCGATCGATAGTGGCTGCTCGAACCATGTTTCCGGAATTCGATCCTACTTTACAAACTACCAATCGTATGCACCAGGGGAAAGAACCGTCAATGTTGCCGATAAGCGCAACCTTGTATGTCAGGGAATCGGAACCGTTGAGGTTATCGTATGTCTACCACAAGGGACGAGCTGTAAGGTAGCTATTGAGAATGATCTTCATGTAGAGGACTGCCGGAATCTCCAATCGCTCGGTCAATTGATGGAACGCGGGCTGGAGGTCAAGATTGAACCCGCAATGGGATGTCACCTATTCAAGGCTGAAGTTCTTATGGGAACTGCGAGGATGCAGAATCGCCGATTCCTCCTCGATACGCAATCAAGAAATAGCCAGAATGAAAGATCCGGTCGCAACGAAAGTATCTTCTTTAGAGCAGAAGCAGAGACGGATAATAAGGATAAGAGATCGAGTCAGGAGCTATGGCATCGACGATTAGGTCGTATTAGTTATGATTCCATCAGGACTATGAAAGAGGTGGTTGTGGGTATGCGGGTCGAAAAGTATAGTGAGAAAGAAAGAAAGGAAAGATGTGAGGACTGTGTGCGGGGAAGTTTGAGCTGCAAACCTTTTGCCTACCGACAACACACAGCAACGAAGGTTTTACAACATATTCACAGTGACGTTTGCGGACCAGTCGAAACCGCCTCTCTAGGCAAGGGGCGCTATTTTCTTCTCTTCACTGATGAGTATACAAGATATACAACCGGATATTTTATGCAACACAAGTCCGAAGCCTTCGATTACTTTCTTGAATTTAAGGCAGATGCGGAGAAGGCTACTGGCAAGAAGATCCAATCACTGAGAAGTGATGGCGGAGGCAAATACCAGTCGAAGAAATTTCTTGACTGCCTGCGCATACACGGAATTCGGAGTGCGTGTACTACCCCATACACCCCTCAAGAAAATGGAATTGCCGAGCGTCAAAACCGCAGACTCATGAATAAGGTCTTAAGCATGATGTCTAGTGTGAGTGCACCCAAGGTGTTTTGGGTTCTTGCCTGTGAAACCGCCATCTACCTCCCTAATCGTTCGCCTTGCAGCCCACTCAAGGGTAAAACTCCATACGAGCTCTGGTTTGGGAAAATGCCGAACATCAGTCATCTACGAGTCTGCGGATGTAAGGTCATGTACCGGGTACCAAAAGAGCATCGGAAGAAGTTAGACTACAAGGCTACGGGAGGGGTATTCGTTGGATATTGCTTAACGTCGAAGCACTACAAGATTTACGATCCCAAAAGCCACCGGTTAATCACAAGTCGGGATGTAATTCTCTACAAAGATTGCGCACATTGGAGGTTAGCAGTGGAGATTCCATCAGAGAAGAGTGCGAGCAAAGAGGAAAAGCATGTGCAGGAGTATGGATTGGAAGATTTGTTTGGGAAAGGCTTAGAGACAGAGAAAGAGGAGGTAGTCCAAGCAGAAGGAGAAATATTACCCGCCAGTTCAGGAACGATTGGGGAACCTGTTTGTAGGCATAGGGGACGAGTCCCAAGATCTGGGAGAGTAAGTACGAACTCAAATCTGGGGCCTAAGCTTTCCCGGGAAATGAAAGCTTTGCCATCGAACTTGGGAAAAGCATGGGAACCGCGGAGACACATTTTTCAAGATGAATGAGCTGGAGACAATGAAGTGGCTGCGGTAGAATCTGACTTTCTTGGAATGGTGGAGGCCGGTCGACAGTCCGTGGAGGAGGCAATCCAGTCACCGGAAAAAGATTTATGGATGAGGGCAGTTGACGAAGAGATAGAGAATCTAGAGCGGCTTAAGACTTGGGTCGTGGTGGAAAACATACCTGAAGGCAGAAAGGCTATTACATCACGGTTGGTTTTGCAGCGAAAGTTGGATTCTGGGGGAGACCACGAACGATATAAGGCACGTTTAGTTGCCCACGGATTTAAACAGAAACCCGGCATCGATTTCTTGCATACCTATGCCTCTCTGGTTTCTCTTAGTACTATTCAATTAGTGTTGTCGTTCGCTGCTGCCCATAACTACGAAATTCATCAACTCGATGTCGTTGCTGCATTCCTGGAGAGTGAGATCAAGGAGGAGATCTATCTACAGTTGCCATTAGGTTTCGGGATAGTAGGTGGGACTATACAGGACGCAAGTCTTTATAGAGTTGCATACACTGGCAAGCGTGAGCCAGTATGTGTTCGCATTTTGAAAAGTCTTTATGGTCTCCGCCAATTAGCACTGAATTGGTATGGTAAGCTGGATAGTGAGTTGATTAGGAATGGATTTAGAAAGAGTGACTGGGAGGCTGGTGTCTACTATGAGAGGGAGTTGGTTCTTCTTGTATGGGTGGATGACATTTTGCTTGTTGGGGGGAGAAGCGTGGTACAGGCAACGAGAAAAATTCTCGA
>Ga0307510_10008098_pt1 | contig 12516 bp, 16 predicted proteins | sample 12_EM_MG_FD_207224 | JGI IMG/M metagenome (GOLD analysis project Ga0307510, IMG submission 207224) | Populus trichocarpa ectomycorrhiza microbial communities from riparian zone in the Pacific Northwest, United States - 12_EM | ecosystem: Host-associated > Plants > Roots > Unclassified | place... | reverse complement strand
CGTAACGGCGACGACGTAGACTCGGCACGGCCATGCCGCGCAGCAGGACGTCTAAGCAGGCGCAAAGGGTCTGCGTGTGCAGAGGCATATGCGTTGCGTTACGTGCGTTGCATGCGTGTAAAGGAACCCTATGCATGATACAACCGGCAAAACCGTCTGGTAAACGTTGCCCACGCACCGTTCGCAATCCCTGCCGCGTCCTGCCGGACGCACGCAGCGTCCAACCGGACCCTAGGCACCACGGGCATGTCGACAAACTCGTCGCCGAGGTCCTCGAACGTCATGTCATCGTGCTGTGGCTCGTCGGAAGCAGCAACAAGCGTGTCGCTGTCACCATCGAGCCCGAGCCGATCGCCATCCCCGTCTCCGTCTCCGTCCCCGTTCGCTTTCTGCACGATCGTCCAGCCGTTCTTCGTCATGGTCGTGGTCGTCGTAGGCGTAGCCGTGGTGGGAGGAATCGAGATCGAGTCCGCGTGGGAGGGGTATGAAGAGCCTGTGGGGCTCGGCACGCTGACGTGTGTGTACGACAAGGCGAGGGTCGAGCTAGAGCTGTTTCGCGATTTGCGCGGGACGGGAACGGACGCCGTCGCCGTCGTGGACGTGGAAGTCGCGCCCGACGGCCGAGGATGCGCGGGCTGGTTGTGCGAACGACCCCAGACGGACTGGGAATTTGAGGCCGCCTCCGAGTCGGATGCGCTGTCCCAGGCATCATCTTCGCCCCACTCTGTGATCGAATAAGAAAAGTGTGAGGATGGATTGAGGTTGATGTGGGGCCTCGTTGGAGGCGGTCGAGCAGCCATTTGGGTTGAGGACACCGCGGTGAGCGGATGAAGGAAAGGAAGAGAGAGACTGTTGCAAGGCGAGAGAATCGAGACCCGTGACACTCAATTAAGTACAACATCATAAGCATCACGAACAAACATGAACACGGGCACGCCGAACAAACCTGGGTGGTATTCTTCATCGTAACGCACACCTCCCCTTCGCTCTAGCACATACCATGGTTAACCAATCCTCACTCTTTATATTCTACACCCGTCCTACTTCGGGCCGCGCATGCAGCAGTACCTCGAGGCGAAGCTCTACTCGGACGTCGAGGGCATCTGCCCAGGCCAGTTCGGCTTCATCATCGCCGTCGTCTCCATCTCCGACATCGGCAATGGCATGGTCATCTTGGGTAACGACCAGGCCGAGTTCATCACGCGCTATCGCGTGATTGTGTTCAAGCCTTTCAAGGGCGAGGTCATCGACGGCGTCGTCCACAACGTGACACGAGTGCGCGTCAGCGTGAACGGTCACTGAACGGCCGCTCTTTATTAATATTGTGCCTCCTTGCTTCCTAGAATCCTAAGTGAATCCTATTTCGCCTGCCGGTTTACCACGGTCGCGCGTGAAGCTGATCCTTCCACACAGATGGGCATTTTTGCAGAGGTCGGCCCTCTGAACTGTTTTGTCTCGCAACAGGTACCCAACACGTTCCACTACTCATCTCTTTGTCAAATCCCAACTCCCCTCACCCACGCGCCCGCGCTGTTCCCCTGCGCCGCTCTTTCGCTTTGGTGAACTCTTCAGTTCCTCCACCCTGACCTTAAGTTCGATTCATCATTGAACCTACCATCCTACACGTCCCAAGGCCAGGTAAGCCCTACAACGACGCCCTTCTTTCCTCCCCATTCCCATTTTCCACGTCGACGGTGACGTCGCTTTCCCACTCCTCAACAAACATTTATGGAGAACAACACGAAAATGTGCATCAAAATCATTGGCACCCGCGTAGACGCGACGGAGATCGTGCGTAATACCTCCACGGCTTTGACCCAAAATGTCACACCTTTTCCCTCTTCTACAGTTCGCAATAGGGACAGTCAAGGAAGATTACCTTGGCGTAATCGAATAACCGAACCTTTTTTCGGTTTTCATTCTTATTTTTCTGGCTCTTGCTTTTGTTGTCCGTAGAGGTCGAAGAATAGCATTGAATTTCCTTCATGGTTACTTCGCCCAGCTTAACATCTGGCTCAGCACTAGTTCAAACATGAGATATGAGAGTACAGTACAGATACGGATCCGAATCACGTGCAACTGCGCATCCAACGACCAACGACAAAACAAAACACAAGAGAGTCGTTAAGGATCTAAGGAGGGGACACGAGAGCCCAGGGCTGACAGTACAAGTATACAGGAGTCAGGGCTGGTTTTAACAGAAAGAGGGAATCTAATATACTTGAACACAGCATTCTAGGGATAACTAAGTGATGTGATAAAGTTGGTCCTCGGTTACTTGAACGACGTACACCTCAAGACCCCCGCTATCAAACAAACCCTTGTCAATCGTGAAAGTCATCTGAGCATTCTCAAAGACCACCACGATGATCCGTATCTTCAAATCACCGATCTCGAGCCGTTGCCCAAGTTCACGTAGCTTAGTAACCCCCTTTGACGCGAGAGTATGCTTCTGCCCAACTGTAACCTGAAATGCACTGAATTGATGGGAATTGGGGTCGTAAATGAAGGAATCGCATGAAGATTGATTGGGAGCAGTTGGCTGATAGTAATAATCGGGAAGGAGGCTGTCTATTGGGTGTTTCCTATTGAAGAAACGTCGCGTTTGTGGGGATAGTGTAAGGGTTTCGGATTCACAGTCATTGAGATGGTCGGCCGTGAATTCGTAATTGACTCTTTGGCACTTGGCGGTTATCCGGTAGATTGTGAAAGTTACGCCACCAACGCACAGCTCATGAAAGGCTGGCTCGAAGAGACCTCTTCCACAGAAACTCAGAAACTCACGGCGCTTGGTTCCCGAAGTAAAGTCCTAAAAAGTTGGTGGTGATTTCGCCATTGTTCCTTCCTTCGAATCCCGCTCCCATAATAACTGACTGACGATGTCGGTCACGATTCCTGTCCTCGGGGCAGCTCTATTGTTTGGTTGTGGCCCAACGAGGACGACCATATGGGAGCCTTTATCCATTTCCATGCCTTCCGTTTGCCAGGTCAGGATTTCCGTGAGCGAATTCCAACTCATTTGTTTGATCTTCCTGCGAACCGCAGAATTGTATTTACCGAGAGTGTCGTCGTGGCAGAAAGTGTAACAATCCCGGGCTGACGGTCCGTACATTTCAAAGAAGTTCTCAATATCTGCCTCTGTGTGACCAAACGGTTGAAGTTGACGACTGGGATATCATATAACCAAAAGTGACAAAAGACGAGATGCTGGCCAAAAATACTGACGCTTGAATAAGTTCCGCTAAACTAAATGGTTTCATGAACCAGAAAGCAACCGGTCCCCTGTACCGCATTATGTTGTCCCATCGAGAAGCCTTTGGAGAGGACGCTATGACGGTAAAGAAGGGGGATGACTGTATGAAGACTGCAAGCTCTTCAACCCATGGACTCATGTCGACAAGTGCCCACGTATCCTGATGTGCACTCTGGCCGGGATCCATAAACAAGGATGCCTGTTCCACTTGAAATCCGTCATTATTGAACAGAAGGACGTAGTCAGAGTGGTTCTGAAAGACGGTTGGCTTTTTATCGAGGAGACGTTTGACTAAAATGTAGTACAACAATATGGTCTTGCCTAGACAAGGCGGAGTATATATAAGTACCCACGTTTGCCCAACGGAGCCCATGGACCTACCTATTCCAGGATGGCCGGCAATAACGACGCCTCTATTTTGTCTTTCGCTTGTACGAAGATTCTCGATGTATTTCATTGCCTCATCATATTCGCCTCGTATCATCACGTCGCCGATGCCAGAAATTACCGTGGGTAGGTGCAGCACGTTCATAGTTGCCGGAACATCAACGCTCTGGACAGGGTTGGGATCGCGTTGGACAGAAATCTCGAGAAAAGGATCCTTGTGGTCTTGCCACAGACTCTCCCAGAATTGTTGCAGTTTCGCCAAAGCCAAAGTATGAAGACTGGCCTGAGAGGAAGTAGGGTCGTCGGCCAAACGCAGCCGCTTGTGAGGGGATTCATCCCGTGGAACTGGTACGACATTAGCGGAATGGTTGTGGCTATTCATGTTTTGCCACTTACTCGGAGGAGGAAGTTGAACAAGGATATTAAGATGGAAAGAGGTTGGTGTTAGTGTTTGGAAGGAATCTTCAACTTTATCAATGGGATCCAGCTTTTCGGCCATTTGCGACAAACCCAGCCCTAGTTCATTAAGGCGTTGGGCAAGAGTGTCAGAAGGCTTGACGGGTATTTCCTCCTTAGGCTAAAGTGATGTCACTCATAATGTCAGAACAAGTCACTAGAAATAACGCACTTTCCAGAGAACGAGTTTGTATGCCTTAAGGTTGGTTTTGATCGTCTCGTTTATTGTGGCTTTCAATTGGTCAATCGTTAGAGTCGGTGATGCGTCAACAGAAAAGGAGATCTCTTCTCCGTCGACAAGGCACCAAAGGGTGTACTTTTTACCAGACATTTCGGTTTTGTTCGTGGTCGTAGTGTGCGTTAGGCGCTGGGCTGATTGATCTGCCAGTGATAAAGGGGCGGGCGGCTGTGAAAATGAGCGGAACTAGCCAGGCTCGGAACCAGCCGTTCCGGTTCCGCTTCACACTCCGATTATTTGTGTTTTGCACGTGATGCAAAAATTCGATTTGTCAAGTCATGTGCAAAACAAAACACAAATAATCAGAGTGTGGTGTGAGCACAGCGCATGCGCAGTACATAATTCACCCCATAGGGCAGTGTACAAAACACAAATAATCAGAGTGTGGTAGCACAACACAGTACATAATTCACCCCATAAAGCAGTGTGATAAACATCCCTGCCATCATACAGCTTTACAGAGGCATTCTACACACACCACCCGGACCTCCGCATTACTTTGGTACACATATAAATGGCGGCGGCTTATGTCAGCCAGTCCTCACACTTGTAAATTGGCATGCTGCAGGAGGACGTCCTCCGACCAGCCGTAGTAGCTCTTTAGCTTCTTGCCCCACTTCTGCAGAGTGATCGGATCGATCGTGCTTTCCGGGTGAGCTGTGTCAAAAGGGTATTTTGAACGAGAGAGTTGAGCTTCGTAAAATCCAGAGAATGAGGGCAAGAGCAGTAGAGCACTTACGCTTATGGAATGAAATCGATCGCAATGTTGGATCGGGAGGCTGGAAACGTACGCTCGACCCTGCGGTGCTTGCATCCACCTCGAATCCCATGTCGATCATCACCTTGACAAAGTGGTCCCACTTCATCGGCGGTCCACCCTTCTTCGCGCTCTTGTCCGCATTCAGAATTTGTGCCAAAAATCCGGCGCTCTTCCGGTTCATCTTCTTGAACCACGCGCCGAGGTTCCGCTTCTCCTTCGTCGTCGTCTCCTCCTCAGATGACTGGGGCGCGGCCTCCTTCTTACGGCTGAAACGTGAAAAGAAGCCCCCCTTGCTGCTACCTTGCTCCTCGATCGGCCGGAGGCTTGATGGTTCTACGCGCGTCTTGACTTTGACTTTTTGTTCCGTCAAGTTCTCCGACTGCAAATAAGAATGGGCCGACTGAGCGCGGGTCTGTTCCAATGAAACGGTGGACAAGCTGGCGAACATCGTCGTCGAGCTCGATGCCGAACTCGGAGGAGGTACGACAGGCTGACGTTTTTCCGGTTTCTTTTTCTTGGCTTCTGGAGTCGGTGGGGGCGGAGGCAGGTGCTCCATTATGGGCGGAGGTGAAGATAAGATCGGTGAAGGTGGTTCGATGATTGGTGAGGATGGCGGCGGAGAGCTGGTCTCGGGCCCATCAACTACTCCTGCAGCTGGCGCAGGCTTCTTTTTCTTCTTTGGTTTTTTCTTTTTCTTCTTCTTGGCTACTTTGTGAGGCGCATCTTCATCCTCGACTTCCTCGATAGTTACACCACGCCCTACACCTGATGTGTATCCAAGACAATGAGGTAAGTCTTAAGGATATTTAAGATGTGATCAAGGCGTACCATCTACGCCTTGAACACTTGTGGACGGCCTGGAGAAAGTTTGGGGAACCTGTGTCCCAGGCCGATTTGTTCTGAGCCGGGGATTCGAGGAGAATAGTCGGCCTAACAACAATCACATTTTGGTATTCATCACATGAACAACGCAATTTACCTCGGAGCGCCCCAAGTGCTTTAAGAAACTGGTTGTCGTTCGATCGTTTGTCGAAAACTTTCTTCTCCTCGAAAATATCTGGGTGCGCGCTGGCGATATCCATCGCTTCGCGTAGAAGATCCCGCAGCTCTGCCTCCTCCTCCTCATCGTATTCGCTTGACTCTTCGTCGTCGTCATCAGAATCTGAGGGTACATCGTCGCTTTCGTCGTCACGATTCCACATGGCCCCAGCGGAATCGATGGAAGAGTCTGAAGCAGCCACTAGCCCGGGTAACGACGGATCCGAGTCATTCCCATTCCCATCCGGGACTTGCAGGGTCGCGCTGCCACTTTCGATTCTCGGCTCTGGGAGGACTCCCGACGCCTTGGTATTGCGCTCACCGGGCGCCGCCGTGGTACTCCATTGCGGGACACGTAGAAATTCATCCTCTACCCGCCACAGCGTGTCCAAGTCCATGTTCGTGACGGCTTTATACGTCTGTGGTATGCATCAGCGTAGCCATTCAAAGGGTTTCAAACATGCCCACGTCGTTAATACGAGCCCACATAGCATCCGCTACATCACTCTCCTTGGTCTTCCTCAGCGGGAAGATCGTACTGAGATTTTTTCCCAGTTTCCTCGAAGCCTCCTCAGAGAGAGATTGTGCTTCAACCCACCAACTTAACTCTTCGGGCATGGTCCGTGACTGATTTCGCCATTGCTCGCCTCGTGGGCCAAGAAGTGGCGCCTCCAGCGTCTCTTGCAGCTGCAATGCAACCTGGTTTTAGCGTCGGCAGGTTAGTGAGACCGATGTGGAGACGGCATGGATATTTACGGCGAAGTCACCGAGCGCGTCGAATAATGCTTGTGGAAAGCGTTTTGTTTCACGAGGAGCTTCCTGCGTGGCATCCTCTAACATGCGCGCCAAAATATACTTGGGATATTGTGAGTTGGGAAGACAGAGCTCAATGACAATCGAGTCGACGTAGGACTTGTAGGCCTCACGAAGGGCGCTCCAGTCAAACATGTACTCGGGGTTGTTGGGATCGTTTTCCTCGTATTTCTTGAAATACATCTTGAAGTGCTCTGGGAGAGGAATGATGACCAACTCGTTTCGAGGGGATTCGGACAATGCACACCAGCCGTTGTCGCAAGTAATGAAAACCGTGCTTGGAGCGCGTCAATGAGAGCGCCAAGGATGTCACACACGACGAGATATTCCTTTCTCAAAGTCGGTTTGTTTGCCAGCTGCGACCGAATTTGACTGTTGACAATGCCTCGTTGTTCCAAGAGTTCGAGGCGGTCTCGAACAATCTTCCAAGCAGAGGCAAGCATATACGAATTATGTACCCTAACCAATTTTTAATCAAGCAGGCGCTCAGCGGAGCGCTGAGGGAGAGGGGTGGAATCCCCTACCGAGTGCTAAGCGCATTGACCAAGGTATCCCAGTCGGCCAAAAGTTCTTGGTGTGTAGTTCGAGGCGATTGAGAAACGTTAGAATGGATCTCCTTCGCGAGCTCGTAGTTAAACAGGTCTGGGTCTTTGAGCCACTTGATGCTATCGACATGAGCTGTTAGATCGGAGGTGAATACTTGAGGTTTTGGTGAGGGTCATAGAACGGTGCGCACCACTATATTCCGCATCTGCCGTGCTGAGGAGCCTGTCGATGTTGAACGGTGCAGCAATGGCATTTTTGGTCGACTGTGCAAGGAGGTCCTCTTTTGAACGAGAGAGCTGGGTATTCGATCAGTGGTAGACCATTGCTGAGCGGCTTACCTCCCAACAACTCGAGCTTCTCGCGACCGATCGGTTTCCTCAGCGACATGAGCTCCCCCGTGCCCATGGCGCCCTGCTTTCCGTTGCGCAACACGAGCGCACGAGCGGTGGAGGGCAAAAGGCCATTCTCGTCGAGGCGGCTAGGGTGTTTGACTTGGACTTGACGGCTCCCGACTGGGACAAGATCAGTGCGTTTGGATGGAGTAGCCGGGCCAGGCAGTGGCTTGGACACTGGTTTCCTGGGAGGCATGCAATGGTTGGCTCAAGGAGTGGAAAGTGAAACGAGGCCTAGATGCCGAGAGCCTGAGGCTGTGTTACTTTGTCGGGCCGCTCCGCCTGGAATGAAATGAATGAGATTAGATGACATGTACGATACTCACAACATTCTTCCACCCTTTTTTCGACGGTCAGCGAGATCATGCGTATGTATATTGCTGTGTCGGATCTTAGGACTGGATGGCCCTGACTGTCTCCATAGCTCCAAGTTGTGGGGGGGACTATCTAATGACTAAATCAGCTGGTGAGATCGGCCGCGGAATAGTAGAGCTTTGATATCATCCTGCACACGTGCGATGTAAAATGCCGGAAAAACTCGATAAAATACTATCCCCGTCCCCGTCTTTTCTCCCGCAACACGCCCCAGTTGCTGCTCCTTTGTTCCTTTCTATCCTGAGGCCCTGCTGGCCAGGTCTCCTTGCCTTTCTCCTCTTTTGTTCCTCTGATACACTCATTCAGCCTTGATGGCTGCTCTTAATGTTTCTGGTCCGAAGGTTCACCCCTGTGGTTATTAAGAAAAATGGCTAATTTTCTTTTCATCGGATTTAGTTGATGATACCTCTCCTTTGATTTCATACAGCCCTGCTGGTGCATGGATTGACTCACCTTCGAACGACACGAGCGCTCAGGTACGTCCCTTAAATAACAACGTAACATCTTGGCTTTCCCACGTTGATTCCCATTACAGTCGTACTCCCAGAAGTCATGGCACACATCTTCTTCTCATGCTGCATCCGCAACTATTCACTTTAATGGCAACTATGATTCCCAGGACTTCATACGTTATCTGACCTGGTCCTCTAGGGACCGGAATATGGTTCATTGGCGCGAAAGGGCCTACATACGGCCCGTATGACGTCTCCATTGATGGGCAGTCTGTAGCTGGTAGCGCATACTCTCAAAATGCGTTATTCCAGCAATTTCTCGGTGGCCGATCTGGTCTTTCGAATGGACCCCATACAGCCGTGTTATCCAACACGGGCTCTGGTTCTCCCATCGACCTCGACTCGATTGTCTTCGAGACACTGATCGGTTCTGCTAAGTGCGTTTTTACACCCCTTATATGCGTAATAAGTCGAACTTTCGCCTGTAGCGAAACGATAACAGCGACGACATTAGACGACACTAGCCCTGACATAACTTATTTGCCCACACCCAAGGACTGGGTTTCTTTAGAGACCCAGGGAATATATAATGACACACTTCAGTACGTTCTGCATTCTCGAGCATTCAGTTCCTTGTGCTTATGTTCCTTTACTACTAGCTATACTCAGGTCGGAGGAGCACATGCACAGCTCATATTCGATGGTGGTGCAGTTGCAATATTCGGGACAGTTTCGCCCGACCATGCGAACTACACTGTGACTATGGATGGGGTTACACAGTCGTTCCAGGGTGGTTCAAATGGTCTGACCAGCCAGCTGCATTTTGGCGTGAGTACGCTGAGCTTACCTTCTGCCGTGCCCTAATACTCTCATCACTTGGCAGACATTGCTGGTCAGTTGGACTATAGTTGAAGCTAGGTTGTTTGATTGACTCCCTTTCAGTACTTTACAGACGGCTTGACATCCGGCTCACACAATCTCACGTTGACCGCGGAACCGGCGCAGTCTGATCAGAACAATGCTAGCAAATTCCTGGATATCGATAGGATAGTTGTGCTCAGTACTTCCAACGGTACTACCACCAAGGATGATAGCGGAATCATCGCTCAGCCAAGCCCAGTACCAAACCCGATACCAAGCGCGGTGGGCGGCATTCAAACCCTTCAGGATAGCCCGGGATCCACTCAGCCACACCATTCCAAACGGCCCAGCGTAGCTCTCATCGGGGGAGTGATAGCGGGCATGTTCGTGCTGCTCCTACTCATCACACTCGTTATCATTCTTTTCCGCCGTCGAGGTGGTCAACGTGGAGGTGGTTTGCATCCGATACTCTCCATTCGGGTTATCCGGGAGCCCAACACGCCGAATCTGCCGATGCAGTTCCCTCCTCCATGGGGAATGTCTCCACAAAGTCCGAATACCTTCTTACACCCCAGTGATCTCGAGAAGGACATCGGGTCCCCAGCGCCGAAGGGATTTGAAGCAAAAAATCCCTTTACGGACGATGCGCGAGTGGAGTTGCCGTCGGTGCCAGAAATGGGCGTGATACGGGCCGGAAATGGTGATTGCCGGTCAGGCAACGGAGTGGCAAAAAAATGCAAGTGCGTCAGCGTCAGTAAAGTTGATGCGCGTGCATGATCTCTGACAAGCGACAACTACTATGATTGTTACTTGATCATCAGCGGCCAACGGCAGGCACTCGCCCAACGCGCCCACCTACTTTAGAGACTCTTTAGAGATACCGCCTGACAGAAGTGAATGCCCTACGGGATGGACTGGGGTGTGTAAGCATAAGTAAAGACGTTTGGTTCATGATGGACCCTTTTCACTTGCGCATACGATGGCGTGGAAGACTGCAATGTGGCCCAACCGAGGATGTCGTGAGGAGAGTTGGTCTTAGCGATGGTTGTTAAGCGACGGGTTGGGCGGGCATGGCACAGGCGTGGGGCGTGGGCGAGGCGTGGGACAAGCGACACACGGTTCCTGGTAGTCCACTACTTGTACTCGTCTCCTTTTCTTTCCTCCTCATCATTCTCCGTGCTTTTCTTCGACCGAGCAGAGCTCCCCCCTCTCTTTTACTCTCCTTTCTTTCCTTTCGTCCCCGGAGGCGCTATTTTCCATCCGAGCGGGGCTCAGTGCGGTTTTCCTTCCACAATCCATATACACCTCCGTGTCCAGGTGGCCACTATTGTTCCGAATAGTTCTTTGCTCTCATCTTCCCTCCCCTAACAAAAGCCACCCTTACCTTCCCCCTTACACAACACCAACATCATCCCCGTAGCTGGTCTTCGAAATGGGAAAATTCATCTGGCACGAACACGCTCGCTACGTCTCCATCACGGCTACTGTCTGTAAGTTGGCAACCCAATCTCTTGTCTAAAGTCGCAGCCTAAAGGGAAAAAAAAGACACCGTCTGGGCAGCCTACTTTGGGCTGGTTTATCGTAAATTCTTTTGGGACTTTGTTAGTGGTATCAGGCGCAACCCTGGAGGTATACAGTACGTGCTCAAACCCTCCCCATTCTACCTGTCCCCTGAATCCCTCTTTCCTATCCCAGACCAGCGAATCAGGATGCGTTCTTTATTGCTATCACGGTCAAACACCCAGTCATTCAGATGTTATCCTTCATCCTCGGACTCGTCATTCTCGCGTTCGAGTATCCCGCGCCATTTATGAAAGGCACTGCCGCATATCGAAGCTTGGTCGCAAGGGTTGTACTGTTGGTTTTCCAAGTTTTCTTCGCTATATTGTTCTACCAGGTGGGTTTTCGCGTCGCATTCCCGTTGTTGCGGAATGACCGAGACCGGTTTCTTGTAAGGGGACAAATGGGGCAGTATGGTCTCTTGTCGCCATCTGTGGTTACGCACGCGCTATAATGTTAGGGGAAGTGATGAACGAAGCAAAAGACAACAAAGCCGGGAGGGAGCGTGCTTGAGATGGCCCACTGGTATACCCGCCTGACCGCGCGCACGGCTGGGTCCTGCGTCGGAGAAATAGCCCTCTTTGTTCTCTTTGTCTTTACTTTGATTTCTTGTATTAAAACACGCACAGAGATGGTGTCTGTAATTTTACGGGATGACTCTGCCGTCTGAGGTGTTGAAGACAAGGACATAATAAACCATATCATAAAGACGGACTTTTGGGACCAGCTTGGTAACGTAACCATTACTCGCACCTCGCACCTCGTCCACTCGTGACCTGTCCTCTGTCCTTCCATCATCTCACGTCGTCTGATCTCGGGTGTCGCAGCGTCGCGGAAATTCATGTCCGCTTCGACGCCGTCTGCCATCATCTCGACCATCCGGCCTGCCTTTGACAAGGGCAAAACGTCGGGCGATCTGTTGTTCTTCCCCTCGCAAGTTCACACGCACAACGAATTGGGCATCGACGTGGGTCCAACATAACACTTCCCCCCCAGACCTCATAGATCCGCACGCATCAGTGGTAACGATTCGTTCTCTGCGTATTCCTACTAGTTCGAGATCAGGCTATGTCCGGCGTTGCTACACAAGCCCGATCTCCCGATCCCGCACTTTGAGGCTGACCGCCAGAAGGAGAAGAGCGCGGACGTGTTCAAGCCGCCGTACAATCCGAACCTATACATCGGCGAGTTGAAGGATGAGGAACAGAGTGCCGGATATGTCGTCCTGGTCAGTGGGTGATCTCATTTGTCGCCATCATCATCCCTGTACCTTTTCCGAGAATATGAGCCGACTCTTGCACCGTTCCCAGCTCAACAAGTACTCTGTCGTCGAGGAGCATTTCCTCCTAGTCACCAAGGGTGCGTTATCATGACCCCACTTTGCG
>Ga0307510_10008097_pt1 | contig 12517 bp, 12 predicted proteins | sample 12_EM_MG_FD_207224 | JGI IMG/M metagenome (GOLD analysis project Ga0307510, IMG submission 207224) | Populus trichocarpa ectomycorrhiza microbial communities from riparian zone in the Pacific Northwest, United States - 12_EM | ecosystem: Host-associated > Plants > Roots > Unclassified | place... | reverse complement strand
TGGCAGCTGGCGTGGCATGTCGGACGACGCCATGTCCATCCCTTGGGAGGGTCCCTTCGTCGCTTCGAAGCGTGCTTAGAGGTGATGATTTCTTGGTTCCATGAATGATTTATCCCCACCCCATCTCTCCCATTCAACCCCTACCTGCATATGCACCTATTCCCATATATCTTGCGTCGCCGTCTCAATTGTAAGTATACATACGTGCTTCTGCTGACATCCATCTAAGCTACGCGTTGGACCCGTTCCCATTAGCGACAACGCTGCAGCGAAAGGATTTTCGTTATTATGTACTATTCTCCCGATCCAACCTCCGACTCTGCGTTTGCTCATCTTTCTTCCACGCGCTACGATATCCATGTCATATCCATATACGCATACATATATACTGTCACACGCACCCACACCTCCGTTATGTATCTCGTAGAAACCTTCTCTAGCAGAACGCGGAGACTGCCATACATGTAGATAGAGACTCATAATTCAAACACGACAACCGGCCACCATCATCATCATCGAAAAAAAAAGAGAAGTGAACGAAACTTCGGATAGCGTGGAGACGGACGAAGCGTGAGTTGCGGGTTCGCTTCCGCTTCGGATACACTACCAGTCTGAAGATAGACAGGTTCGCCCTCCGGTCCACTCAACTGGCAGTGGGGTTTTTTTCCCTTTACAATAAATCTACATTTATACTGGACTGACGCTAAGTACAGTCTGAGTTTCTGAATCGTACGCGGAAAAACGATGATACAAATAGGGCAGGAGCGGGGTTATGGGTTCTTTATACAGGTGTGCATCTGTGGGTCATCTGACCCAGAGGTACAACCAACGGGCAGTTAGTTGGGTGAAGCGAAACAAACTGTCATACCGCCACGAGCAGCCGCGTCGGACATAGGCCAGCTCTGAACTCCCGCGGGTGAACTCTGGCAGCATTCGAGCGGAACGAACCCTCGAATCTGTTGGGTGTTGTGCGGGGTCATACCACCTGGAAAAGTTGCCCCCGGTTAAAGGAAGCGACCTGACCCCGACATAAGAGGGAATGAGATTAATGGGGCCATCATGAATGCCCTTGATAGCGGCGCTCACCAAAGCTCAATTGCACCCTTGGTAAAGCGCCTCTAGTTCAATGCCCGTCCATACATCGCGTACTCGCGAGGTCGTGGCGGATAATCACATGAATGCTTCTCCGACGATCGCCTCTGTGCCAATGACAGGCTCATACCGTTCACATGGTGGGATATGTTTCCAGGCTTGCGGATGACACCATGCTGCGGCTGAGACCGAGACGAGATAGAATCTACAAGGGGAGCACCGAACCGTGGTGTCGTGCAGGGTGACGCATCCGTGGGAGCGAACCCAGTGGATGAGAAATCCGTCCAGGTTAGTACCGTCCGGTTTGCAGGTCGGGACTGGAACACGGCATGATGAACATTAGGAACACAAAAGAACGGAAACTGAGGCGTACCGTCTCCGGGTTCCTTTATTCTTCGATTCTGGGCCCGCGAAGACCATCGCTTCGAGTTCGCCCTGCTTGAGTTTCGTTATACTCAGGGACCTCATTTCCCCAACAACACCAGGTTTTCCCCGACCAAAATTGTCGGCGTGGCTATGTCCTGATAAGTGTTAGATGAAGCGATCGACGGATTCGGTGATTCGACGCCCGTAGGAGGATGGAAATTTGGGGCATATCCATATGTGTCCATGTACTAGCGCGGAGTCAACTTGAAGGTTGGTAGGCCCACTCGCTCCCAGTCGTGATATTGTGCAAACATGTGTAGGAGGTGAGCCGTCCCACTCGGAGGTCCTGTTTCCCGACTTGCCGGAGTCTTGACGAGATTAAGCGCATAAATGCGGATCTCCTTCCTTACACAGACGACGCTTACAGTCTAGGATCAGTGGCAGGATAGACTTTAGTTCCTCGAAGGTCTGAAAGGATGGTTATGCGACCGCAACCCCAAACTTTGGTGGGCGCGGACACGCCAAGAGACGGAGCGCCACCGTGTCTGCTGCCAAACGAACCAAACGACTCGGACTCGTTGGGGAACAAAGACGGTAGGTCATGCCACAATTCGTTGGTTGGACGAAAGAATCGGGTATAAGTGTGATGGAAGGTTGGCGCAGCGGGCCCAAGGCGGAAAGGAAGGTGGTCTGGAGAAGGAGAGAACGTTGGAGGGGTGGGCCCAGGAGATGAGGAGTTGGTTATGAGGCGTGCGAGGAGAGGAAGGATATTGATAATAATCGACCGGAGAGGTTGCTACAAGGGCACGATGAGCATACAGCGACATGTAGAATGGGGGTGATAACCCAACTGAAGACGCACGACAAGTTCTGCGGGGAGGAAAAACGGGCCACCTCATGCCATGTGTGCTCAGTGTCCGGCGTAGGGGCCGACACACAAGTACGGAAGGATGCTTGGACGAGGAAAGGCGAGCGCCGGAAGAGTTGACATCGAGGGCGCGAGTAGGAAAGAGGAAAGGAGACGTGTGCCGAGGACCTTGCTGATGGTGTAGGTGAGGCGGTCGACCCCGTCAACGCCGGGGACAATGTGGTGGTGGTGGGAGAGGTGCAGTACAGTACAGTATAGAAACCGTTCTGTCTTCTCTTGCTCCCGTTGGCGGTGACCTGGGGCGCTCATTGTTGGCAAGGGAACTGCACACATCACTCGGCAAAACCCGAGATGCACTGTGTGTTGACCAGACGGCATTGACAGTTTCCAAAAACACGCAATAGTGTAATATCGCGCCTGGAGCGCTTCTGGAAAGAAATAGAAGAAAATAAAAGAGGGGCAGATGGGCACAAACACCGTTCCCGATCAGACGGACACACAGGGTCGCTGCAGGTAGATGGCTGGTAGATTGTGTTTCTAGGAGGGGGAACTGCTATCGAGAGTCCCTCGGTGAGAAAGGCGTATGCAAATATTTGTCTTCATCCCTTTCCTTCTTTACAAGAATGGTCCTGCAGGTTTCAGCTAAGTACGCAGTAGGGCTCTCTGCAGGTTCGGTGGGCTTCTATCATTCTATGACTTGGGTGAAGAGGAAATCGTACAGGCCGGGGGTCAAGGGATTGAAGGGAATCGGCTGGGCAGGTGATGTGTGACCAAGCTGCTGTGAAGAGTGAAAAGAACACCTGACCCCCACGTTTGATCAAGGAGGCGCATTTGCCATGTTCACCCGGGCATCTAGTATTAGCACTCCTATTCCTGTCTTTCTATCTTCAAACCATTGAACACGCAAAGTCGGCTGGCCATTTCTGACGGATGACAGAATGGGAAATGGGCTCTCCAAGCCATGATGGCAGCGTAGATCGTCACATGACAATGGAACCGTACCCGCTCCATGTGTGGCAATGGCAAACGTCCACCCAAAGTATCACCTCAGCATTGATGAGGAATTTGGAGGCTATACACCCGGCATGGCCATCGGCGTCTTTTCAGCCCAGGGCACGAGGCCGCAACGAGGCGCAATCCCAAATACAGACCGCCTCCCCCTTTACTTACTTCGTCCACAGTCAACGTCCAAAGTCTCTCACTCCCACTAAGCCCGAAATTCATGTTGTCGATACCTAATACGACCACCTCTTCCTCCAACTTCACAGCTCTCTTTGATGTCGCTCTCGCCAAGTACACCAAATTTACCGGCACAGATCTCTGTAATCACCCCCTTGCCGACATGATCGATAGCTGCGAGTCTCCGGATGCGATCCTCGCCATGTTCCAAGAGCAATCCCGGGCATTCGATGAGTTCAGGAATGGTGATCCAAAGTTGATCAAGTGGCTCGCACCTCTTGTCCATGGGTTGCACGCCATATCCACCAACGCAGTCACCAGCGCCGGTGCTAGCCTCGTAAACCTTCTAATTGCGGTGTCCTATTAACGAACGTAGTCTAACCTCTTGCCTCTAGGCATCCCCCCCTGCAAATATTCTTTTTTCTGCGATTGGCATTCTCCTATCAGTGCGTGTAACTCTCACATCCTCTAGTTGGCTCGTAATCGATAATATTCGCGTCTGCCAGACGGCCAAATACGTGAGAGAAAGCTACGACGCCCTTGTCGACATCTTCGAGTGCATTGAAAACTTTGCGCGTCGACTCAAGATCTATACCGAGATCCGACCCACACCAGCGATGACAGAGATGATGGTCAAAATCATGGTCGAACTGCTGGTCGTGCTTGCTTTGGCGACAAAACAAATCAACCAGGGGAGATTGAGTAAGTGGTGGCATCCTTTCTGGTGATCTCTTATTCTTGACTGGTTGCAGAGAAATATGCCAGAAAGCTATTGGGGGAGAACGACATCGAATCAGTTCTTCAGCGACTGGATAGACTGACCATCGAGGAGTCCAAGTTGACTGTTGCCCAGACTCTCGACGTGGTTCATGGTCTGGTCAATAACATGGAGGTGGTAATGGAAGGTGCGCATCACATACTCATATAGGTTTGTACTCGAAGCAAAGCAAATATGGTAGATGGGAAGGCATCGACAGACGATATCCGACAAACTCTCGGTAAGTCTGGGTGACGCGTGTAAATCACTATAATTTGTGACCTTGTTCGCTAGTCCTTATGCAAGAGCTAGCAATGAAGGTAAACAAGATTGAACGTTCGTCCTCCCCACCCAGTATTATTGGGTATATAAGCTAAAACTTCTTGGAAGGTGACCGATTACAAGACGACGTTCGACGTTGGTTGTCTGCACCAGATCCATGGACGAATCACAATATCGCTCGCGACGCGCATCACCATGGCACTGCCGAGTGGTTTTCTAAGGGCGACGTTTTTGAGAAATGGAAATCCACGGGAGGTCTTCTATGGATACATGGCCTTCGTGCGTGGATCATCTTCCATGATCATTTGTCTACTCCTGACCGTTTCGTAGCTGGCTCGGGAAAGACCGTCCTTTCGTGGGTATCATCACATTTCCTCTTTCAATTTGCATTCAAATCATTTATCAGCTCATCGATCGTCGAAGAGGTCCACGACATGCGTCAAATGGGATTGGCAACAACTTCCATGTTCTACTTCGATTTCCGGGATCGTGGAAAGCAGGATCTCCGTCACCTACTGTCGTCCATTCTCGTCCAGCTATGCGGCTCGTCTGACAAGTTCTCTGAAATTCTCTCCACCCTCTATCAGAACCACGATCGTGGCACCCGCCAACCCAGTGGAGACGCACTTATGGAATGTTTGAAGAGCATGCTCAGACTTCCAGGGCAGGGCGCACTTTATCTCATTATTGATGCCCTTGACGAATGCCCGAATTCCTCCGGATACCCTACGTCACGAGAGTGTGTCCTGGATGCCATCCAAGCCCTTGCCGAGTTGCGACTTCCGCATGTTCATTTCTGTATCACTAGTCGGCCCGAGATTGACATCAGAGACATTCTGGACCCCCTTGCGATCTACAACATGGCGCTTCATGATCAAGCTGGACAAAATCAGGACATCATTGACTATATCAACCATTTTGTTCGCTCTGACCCAAGGGTGCGTCGGTGGCGAGAGGAAGACAAGCAAATGGTCATCGAGACCCTGACAAGGAAAGCTGGTGGAATGCAAGTCATAACTTTCCTGTATATTTTATATCGACGGCTTACATCTTTCCAAAAGGTTCCGGTGGGTCCACTGCCAGATCGAAACTCTGCGTCGGTGTTTTCCGCCGAGTATCCGACATATTCTAGATGGATTGCCTAAGACGTTGGACGAAACATACGAGCGGATCTTACTGGAGATCGATGAGGAGAAACAAGTCTACGCCAATCGGCTATTCCAGTGCTTGGCCATATCAATCCGCCCCCTTCACGTAGAGGAACTTGCCGAGATTTTTGCAGTTCTTCCTAACGCAGAGTCAACTCCGGTTTTCGATACCCGTTGGCGCCCTGAGGATCCGGAAGCATTTATACTTTCTGCCTGTTCTACATTGGTCAAGATTATCGATACTGAGACCTGGGGTGGAACAACAACAATAGTACAATTCTCACATTTCTCAGTGAAAGAATACTTGACCTCTGGTCGCATTGCAAACTCGGCACCTGTTTCCCACTTTCAAGTTCTCCCAAAATCGGCCCACACCTTTCTCGCTAGAGCATGCCTCAGTGTCCTCCTTCAACTGGACTCCAGCATCGACGAAACCAAGATTAAGAACTTCCCTCTGGCTCACTATGCGGCAGAGAACTGGGTGGATCACGCCCGTTTTGAGGATGTGTCGTCTGATATCAGAGATGGGATGGATCGCCTCTTCGATAAGGACAAACCACACTTAGACGCCTGGATCTGGGTTCACCGCATAGACATGGACGACAACGTGTGCGACCTTGACATGCAGACTGCTCATCCGGAACCTGATGCCGTCCCGCTGTATTATGCTGCGTTTTGTGGCTTCCAAGGTCTGGTAGAGCACCTCCTTGATGTGCATCCACAAGATCTCAACGCTGAGGGCGGCTTTTGGGGGACTCCGTTAAATGGGGCGTTACACAAGGGACATCTAAATATTGCACTATTTCTACTGCAACACGGTGCCGACGGAGAAATGCGCGGATACAAGGGACAGACTGGATTATACATTGCATCATCCAGTGGATACCCCGAGATTGTGCGGACACTAATCGATCGCGGTGCAAACTTGAACGCAGTGTGCAATGACTGGGATGAACGTTACGGCGTGGAGTGGACTCCACTACATGTGGCGTCGTTCAAAGGAAGACTAGAGATTGCAAGGATGCTATTGGAATATGGGGCAGATGTGGACTATCAGGACAGTGATTACAGGAGTCCACTGCACATTGCATCGCGTTGGCCATACGACGACGTCGTTCGATTATTGCTCGACCATGGTGCGGATCCCAGCATATTAGATTGGTCCGGTGAAACTGCCTTGGACGTGGCGGCATTTCGTGGAAACCTCCAAGTTGTGAAAACGCTACTTGGGCATGGCCCAAACCCTCTTGCCCGGGACGATACGGGCAAAACGCTATTCGAGGTTACCGAGGAACCTCGCCCTTGGCAAACAAGTCCACACTTCCCGCAGATCAGGCAACTATTATTGGAGCACGCCGGCGGGAGTGGGTATGGTCCACGGGCATAGCAGGTTGCGGGTTTCAGAGGAGGCTACTTTACTTATCCTTTTGTATTCTGCAGGTGCATCGCATGGCCATTTTGTACGATACAAGTCTATAATGTACTCCGAAATGGGGTGTACGGCGTCCCTCGGGCCTCGGTACAATGTTACGGTGCTGTTCAGCAAACTTCAGAGTTCAAGTTGCCGCGGCCCCACGCTCGAGTTGCTCGTTCCGCGTATTCTGTGTTCTCACATGCCTACCAGATTCAAGTACATGGATGGGCAAGCGGCGCTGTGAGCGGAGAGGCTCCGATAGTCTCTGACTGGGGTCGAGCCCGCGTGGGCACATCCGACCACGTGACATCTTTCCGTTTGCCGGCCCTGACGCGTCCAACTCATCGCCGTCTTCCTCTCACACTCGTCCTAAACTCGTCCTCGCCCACCCCCGTTGCTACATTGCTACACGATCGACGCATTAACCATAGCGGCCGAGATGCTCTCCCTCGTCGTTCAAACCTCACGGCCATAGACCCGCGGATCGCCAAACCTCATTGGCCAATGTCACAATCACCTGCCGCATCGAAAAATCTACTGCTCCACGTAGTCCTGTGGACGTCACACACGGCCCCTTGCAAGTCAGGCTTCTGTCTGGACCCCACCACTGTTTAGAAAGGCTGTTACTGTATATGGGCTCATTCAGCTCACTCCTCGTACGTTTCTTTACCTCCCCTGGCTTTAGCGCATCTCTTCTCCATCCCACCATTGCTTTTTTCTACATATCTTTTACCATCGACATCGCCGTACCCCCCTCACCCTTGTCGTCCACGCCCGACATCGCACTCCTAGTTACAACTCAATAAAATGTCCCGTATTTCAGACACACCTGCACCCCCTCAACGTTGCTGTGCGAGTCTGTCGCCAGCAGGATCGCTTTGACATTCGTAGTGTTGGTTTTTCATCCTGTGCGTAGAGTACTTGTAATCTATCTGCTTCGAACCTGCGTATATCAACCCCTGCGCCGGCCTCGTCAAAGGCAGGCAACTGTGGCCACTTTTGTTTTCGTGTGCTTTTGCTCTCGTCCGACGGTCTGACGACAAACAGAGCCTGCTGTGCCATCGTTCGTCTTCCTGGTTTCGCGCTTTTGTGTTTTCGCCCGCCGTTCTCGTTCGCTTCAGCCGACCGCCTTACGCGTCGCCACCGCCAACCGTTCTACGTACGCTTCGACACCACCGACCTCTATGCTTGCCATCGCCAGCCGACTTCTCGTCTCGCCAATGCTTCAAGACTGCTTCGCTTTTGCCTCACAACCCTCGCGTCTCTCTCACTGCCTTCGCCTCACCGTTCAACGCCTCTCGCGCGTTCTTGCTTGATCGGGATCGCGGCCCGTTTCCTCAAGAACTATCTTCGGACTCACCAGCTAGGTCACCACCCAGCTCCCTACAGTTTCCACGCTCGTAAGTTCACGATATAAGAGGAAGAAAATGGGGGAGAGAAAAGGATGACAAAACACAGAACTAGAGAGAGAACGAAAGGCGCGAGGATTCAGGCCGCCCAATTCAAGTGCGCCGATGAGACAATACGGATAAAGATCAGAACAGGGAGGGAGCGAGATGTTGACGATGAGAGCTTGGGATGGGTGTTGCACAAAGGCAGAGTTGCCGACTGGAAGGGGGTGAACTACAAGCGAATCGCGCAGCGGGGAAGGAGAACAGAGGCCATCGATGGCTGGCCAACCAGGAGGTCGAGAGGTGTTTAGATAGGTACGTAGTACTTCTACCTCCAAGGCAGAGTCCGTTAACGTACTATCGTACATGGGTGTAAGGACGAAAGGGAGGGTGAGCCGGCACGTTTCCAGGCTGCATCTCTTCTACTGAATTTATGGCAGAAGCAGAACTCCTCAAAGGACTGGAAGATATATCCCCATCATCTGCGAGGGTATCACCAGACAGGTGGGAGGTTCGCATGACCCAGGACATCGGGTGTGATCGGGGACGGACCTGAAAAGAGACGATCATTTTGGTGGATCAACCGACCAACGTCAACGCTTGGCGACGATCACGGAAGGACACCGATATGCCTCGCGTGAGCATTGTAGCCGTTACCTACGGTAAACCAATCTGCTGGAACAAAAGATGACTGAACTGGTTTCCTCGCGCGAGGCCTGGAGGAGGGTCGATTTTAGGGGAGGAAACCCCGAGGAAGTAGTTGGTATTGGTGATCGGCCGGGCCGGACTATGACAGGCAATGGGCCGGGCTCCGAATCGCGGCGACGCGTCAAGTGGAATATCTTTTCACGACGGGCAAGAATGGATAATACATGTCTGCTTATAGTCTGCTTATGGTCCAATTAATGTCTAATAAGTTGACCTCTCTTTATGGTCACCTTATTTTAAATCAGAATACTTGAATAATTAAAAATTAGAGGCAGATCGGAAAAACCCTTCAGGCTCAATAGTTTTTCCCCGGCTAAATAATTATTCCAAGCCTGTAACATGCAGTTTATTTTAAATATCTTATCATATAAGCAGTACTCTTCTAATTGGCCATTTAATTTCTAATTGTTCAACTATTCTTATTTAAGATAAGGTGACGGTAAAGGGATGTCAATTTATTAGACATTAATTGGACCATAAGCAGACTATAAGTAGACATGGCTTATCCATTCTTGCCTGTTGTGTTTGGGGGTTGTGCTGCCAAACACCAGCCTGAGCGACGGCGCGATCTCCCATCGACTTTCGCAACTCCAACTCTGGTAGGTTAGTCGCGCCTCAGTTGCGGCGGAGCGCCCCTCGAATACCTTGGGCAGGAGTGACTCTATGTACATGGTGCCCCCGTTCCTAGCATACTACGGGGTGACGACAAACAACGAGTCGATGCTGCAGGAAGCCTGCACACAGGTATGTATTTCTCCCTATCTCGATGTGAGTGGTCAGTGAGGACAAAAATTGTTTAGATTAGGTTGTGCCGTAATTGCCCCTCGGATGATTGGATTGTGGAAGCGTGTTGTTTTGGGTTCAAGCGGAACAGACGCTGGACATTGCTCGACTAGTAGGTACATCGACGTTTACGGTGCGTACTAGATGGGCTAACGTTAAGCAGGAAATAGTTGGGCAGCGGGATGGATGCTGCGGGTTCCCAGAACACTCAGAGCTTTCTGAAAAGTTCAGGAGTCAGACCAAAGACCTTGGAAACCGGGTGGCGGAGATACACAGCGCTCTGAATCATTATCTAGTGCGTACCCCCCTTTCTACTCTAAACGTTTTTGTTAACGAGTCGAGTTACCCGATATGCACACCACAGCGACCTAACGGGCTATTCAAGAACTATGCAAACATGACGACGGGAAACAGCACGAGCAATTTCGATGACGCATCGAGAAGCGCGCTGCTCGCAGCGTCTGTCTACCGCCTCGTTCTCCTGACGGGCAACAAAGAGTTTGTTCCGCGGCGATCCTCGCAACGAACCGTACAATGACCCCAGCGACGTTTTCCCCCTCATTCCCGTCCTCAACAGAGCAACCCTCTCCCCGTTGTCGGACGCGTTCGCGAATTCACCGCACTTTGCACTAGACTGCTGGCTTTTACCGTTAGTCGACCCGCTGAACGTCGGTGCAGAGGAAGGTATGAGCCCGCAGGGCGGGATGTTCGCGCTTATGCTCCATGCGGCGTGGCGCGATTCCGCGGCGGGTAGCCCCGGCGCGCCCCATTCTGCGGTGCCCTCCCCGGGGAGGGCATGGAAGTTCCGCGAGGGTGGAGTGCCAGTATTGACAGTAGCGGGGTTGATCGTGGCTTACACGTTTGGCAATCTCTTAGTCTTTTCATGCTTCGGAGTCGCAATTACACTGAATATTAAACCATGTTCCTCACACCTTTTTTATATTTGGCTCCCACGTTGACTGCACATCCGCGACCGCGACCGTGACACGCACTGAATGACTATTTTGGAAGCGAGGTTGGAGGACAACGAGTCAGTTTGAAGTTATATATGTGCCAGACAGTTTTCAAGTACGAAAAGGGACAACCGAGGAAATTGAAACCAATTGTAAGCATAAGAGCAGACCGGGGAATCGAGGGAATCGGGACGCACACAGGGATGAAGGGATGAAGGATGAAAGGAAAGGGATGCGCGAAGGGAGAATAGAACGAGGTGATGCAGGCACGAGGCCAAAGGTAGTATAGTACAGGTGCCAGAAAAGGGGAACGAGCGAAATACGACACCGGAGAGACATGCGGGCCGTAGGGCCGCACGGCGATGAGACAGGGACGTGGGCGAGGCCGCGAAGGCATGCGCAATGTGCTCTAGCCTCTAGGCGAGGGGAAGGGCTTTAAGGTGAAAGTCTGGAGTTGGGAGGCTGGACAGGAGTGACGGCGAGGCGGACGGACGACGGGGGAAAACAATGGGAGGATTGGCAAGGTGATGCGTACGGAGTGGGGATCGAGCGGTGGTGGTGTTGGCAGGATGAATGATGAGATAGAATGCTAGGAAGGATCTGGACAGGTCAGCAGGAGGCAGAGGCCGGGGTGCACGAGGGGACGCTGAGAACAGGCCAGGTTCGGTGCTCACGAGGATCAACTCATCGTCAGCAAATACCCTCGTATGCGATGGTTTAGCGGGCGTCAGTGGGTCACGCCTCACATCGGCAGGAAAGACGTTTTTCCAGAGACGTCCCGCGCACGCGGAGCCCCTTGGTTCCAAGAAAGACATGGGTTGAGTGCTTCCGGTTCTATAGATATACGGTAATCAATATTACGGGTAAAGATATGGCAAAGAAGTACCACTTACAACGTTCGACTGCTCTCAAAGTCGACTTGCAAATCCCCAGCGATGAGCCCCGAACAGCATTTGCCTCAGCAACTGACAAATAGTAATATGAATCACCCTGCTGAGCGACGTAGTCATTGCTTCGGGTATAGCGAAACGGACCGGATCACGCTGTAGGTATTCTGTACCTAGAGCAGCGCATGGAGTGAAGCAGAGGAGCAAATGAAAACAACCTGGTCGAGGGAGCTGTCACCGGAAGACTCGGAGGAGACACTGAACTTAGCAGTTGCTTAGCAGATGGAAAATCCATGCAGGGGTGGTGACACGTGACACAATCATCTAATGAATGGACCGGCCGGACCGCCTTATGTCGCGGTATGCCGCGCTGCCGCTGAGCGCCGAGCACTGCCCGAGCACTGCCCACGGCTGGGCTGGGCAAACCCCAATACATATTTCTTTCCCTTCACCTCCTTGGTCCGCAGTCGACGTCCTAAATCTCTCACTCCTACTAAGCCCAAAACCCATGTCATCGACACCCAATCCAACCACCTGTTCGTACAAATTCACAGCTCTCCTTGATGACGCCCTCGCCAAGTACACCAGACTTACTGGGAGAGATCTTCGTGATCACCCATTTGCCTACATGGTCGATTGGTGCGAGTCTCCGGATGAGATATTAGCGATATTCCAAGAACAATCCCAAG
>Ga0307510_10008096_pt1 | contig 12518 bp, 7 predicted proteins | sample 12_EM_MG_FD_207224 | JGI IMG/M metagenome (GOLD analysis project Ga0307510, IMG submission 207224) | Populus trichocarpa ectomycorrhiza microbial communities from riparian zone in the Pacific Northwest, United States - 12_EM | ecosystem: Host-associated > Plants > Roots > Unclassified | place... | reverse complement strand
AAATGGCATAGTCAGCTTAAACGCAGTTAAACAAGTTTATTTTAAGATTTTTACATGAAGCTAGTGGGATAAATGAGAGACTTATCTGGATAAAACATACTTCATTGTTGCTCTTACCTTCCTATTATCATTAAACATAGTTTAATATAATGCATCAAGTATGACATCAAACAAGTTGAAGTAATTCAAGTTGCCTTCATGTACGACAATAGTGTTGGGAGTGAACAACACACATTTTAATGTAATGTCACTTGAGGTTGTAAACGTAGCTAAAGTATGACAAGATATTGGTGTTATTTACTTGTCAAAGAACCATCTCATCTAAAAAAAACACCATTATATTGTACTTAATTTTATTAGTTAAATGATGTGGTGAGATTAAGATTCTCAACTACTCGATTTTTAGATTATTTCAACTCAAAAACTTAAATTATTAGATAAAATATTAAGATATGATTTATATTTTTTTAAAGATATGATTTATATTTTTTTTAACACTACTTAAGTAACATACATTGGGTACCATATTTTTCACAGTTTCTAATGAAAAGGAAGTAACCAAGGGTGGGTAGGACACATCATTGACTGGTGAGGTAAAGACCTTAATATGGTGCCAAAAGACTCCTGATGTGTAGTGCATTGTGTTAGGATAATGGAGAGAAAAGAAGCTCATCTCTAACAACTCACCTAACACGCTAATTCAGTGGAAGAATTAGTGCCACCGAAAGAGGAAAATGAGCTAGATTGCTTTTCCACTTCCTAGCCAATCTTGCCTATAAATAGGCATTAATAAAGAGTAACAATATAAGCAGAAAACAAGAGAGAAGTGCGAGCAGGGAAAGAGAGAGAGGGGCTGCCACTGGTAGCAGCCCCTGCTGCCCTGTGTTGCTGCCCTGTGCAGCAATATGCATGAGAGAGCATGGGAGTTGAGTTGAGTGAATGTGATCCTTCTTTTTCCATGGATGTGTATTTTTATTTTTCTCTAATCTCTAATAATATTAACTACTTAGTGGATGTAGGTGATTTGTTGAACCACATTAAACATTGTATATGTCTGCTTTGCCTCTAACAAACATTGATCAGAACATCCACGATCCTACCAACAATTGGTATTAGAGCATGGTGAATAACGATGTTTGATCTATGCCTAGAAATGAAAGTGGTTTAAATATGTTTTTGGGCATAACATTGTGAATAAGAGATCGAGAGCAGTACGTTGGTGAAAACAATGTAAAAAACTGACATCGAACATACCCACGTGCGCCAAATAGAAGGCTGCCCATGCACATTGACGCGACTCATATGCACTTATGCATCTTCTTCACCTGACTTATACGACTCAACGTAAGACCAATTGACCTAGCCTATATAGTTGACACAAAACAAAGGATGATGTCATCACTACATAATCATGACATCAACATGCATAATAGACATGCATGTCAGAGACCAATCAACTAACATGTTAATAAAGTAGGTCCCACCAACCATATCAACAAGCCAGGAGACGATTCATGAGCCGAGGGATATAATCTAGTGTGAGTGATCCTATATACAACTAGATTTATGATTGAATTTGGGCCATCCATCAGGTTATAATTGTTTTAATCAAATCTTAGTTGTCTGGAATGTGATTTCGATGATTTCAGACTTGTTTCCAACTAATTTGATTGTTTCGTATGCAATGGTATGGTTTGATTGTTGAGACTTAGACCAGAGTGGCAATAATGATTTAATAAGAGAGGTTTCTTGATAAGAAGGCATTTAATGGTTACCATAATGGTCGAAGGAGATAAAGAAGAAATAGTTGTACATGTTAGCCCAATTATATATGTTGAATTGCTAAGTGAGGAATTTTATTTGCCTTAAAGTAAGGTAAAATCGGGATACTCTGGACACCCGATCATGTGAAATGTGGAAGATCAGGGGTATAGACTGGAAAATAATAAAGACCAATCTTGACGAATATAAAGCACTGGTAGTCTCACCAGATGTTGAGAAATAAGATAGATAACTAAAATATTCCAGATCACTTATAAAGGAAAGTTGCAACAGAGCTAACAAATAGTTATATATATAGAAAGATAGTACGATGGATAAATATGGTTTAAGAAGTTCTATCTAGGAGATTAGGTTTTAAACATGACTAGTGTGACCCCTTTGATATTTCTTAGGAACTTGCCTAGTTGAAGGATTATCCACACAATACTATTTTCATCTATGTAATAGTTTGTAATGAAATACTTGAAGACTATCAAGATGACAACACAAAAGAACAATTGGGTTCCACATGTTCAAGGATCTGATGGAGTAAGAGATTTCTCTAAAAAAGCATGATTTAATGATTGTGATTTCTTAAGGGTAAAATAAAGAAGAGTCCCTTATAATGGAAGAGAAATACAATAAGATAAAGATAAGGATTGACACCCTATTTTAACTCGGACAGGTGTTGTGACAGGATGAGTTGATGCCAAATATAAACGAGGAATATAGAAATCCCTAGTGAATAGAAATTACATAAGGGCATACGAAGATTATGTAGGAGTACCTACATAATCCAACGTGGTAATGTAATGAGACAAAAAGTGCACTAGGTTGAAGTGGTCCCAATAAAGCTAAAAAATAGAGACTATATTAAGGCTGTACAACAACACGTCAACAAAAAGTCTCCATATTATTGATGAAGACAATAACAAAGACCTTTATGATGATGCAATGATAGGAAGAAGAGTTATTGCATATACACTTAATTGAGAGGGTGTGAACACCTGTGCTAAAGACAAAGACACCAAAGAGAAAATTAATGTAAATAAATTTGTCAAGCATTCCGAGTGAGCGGCTGCAAGCGTGATGATGAAAAACACATAAGCTTTAAACATAAAAATCGAGATAAAGGATTACAATAAGCATACCACAACTATATCTTTCTATGTAAATAGTGACATCAATCTCTTCCATAAGTGCATATAGTCGTAGATAATCTTAGAGCCACTTTGAGACATCCTAGATAAAAAAAGATGCAACCACCCTATGACGAGTGAAGACACCTTGAGAGAAGGTGTGAGGGCCATAATATGAGCCCAAGTTTAGATCACCCGATAGCCGATGTTATGGTAGAATATGAGTGGATAAATGTATGGATATCCAATGGAGTGACTATGATGAGTATGAAGACAAATGTTGAATTGATTTTCATGGATATTGCCCTCATACTAATGATCAATGAGTTAGAAAAACATTTGCTCTTGACAATAAGTGGATGACTTGTGGAGCACTAAGACACGATTGCTAGGTATGAGTAGAGGGCATATGCAGGTTCTGGAAACAAATTGACTTTTGTTAGAGTAGTATGCTCGATAATAGCACTATAATACTTAGAGTATAAAGATAAATGTAGATAAACCTTTAATGGGATACCCTAATGGTTAAAGGTGGAGAGCTAGTTATACTTTTACGACTAAGAGAGAGAGACTTAAGAAGTAATAAGACATGGTTCCCAGGGTATAGAGGGTAGATGCAAACTCTTAGATAAGTAAACTCTTGGAAGAGTGGGAGCTCATGCTCACATTGTGATACTCAAATGATAATTGTCGCCCTTAAAAATAGAGATTAAACTTAATGGTGATGGAGAGATCCCACTATGATGTCAAGAAAAAAACAACCAAAATGATGCTCAAGAATACACAATAAGCATAGGCTAGATGGAACACTGAAATCAAGTGAGAGTTAGCCAAGTGATGGTAATTTAAATCAAGTGGGAGTTAGTTGAGTGATGATACTCAGATCAAATAGGAGTTAGCCATGATGATGAGAACTAAAGTCACGTGGAGCTTCGAAAGGTCTTCAAGGATAGAAAATAGGTGTAATGCCTTTTTGCCTCCAAGTGGTAAATTATTAGGATAATAGAGAGAAAAGAGGCCCACCACTAACATCTCACCTAACACATTAATTCAGTGGAAGAATTAATGCCATTAAAATAGGGAAATGAGCTAGAATGCTCTTCCATTTGTTGGCCAATCTTGCTTATAAATAAGCACCAATGAAAAACAACAATATGATTAGAAAATAAGAGACAAACATGAGGATAGTTGCCAAGGGCAGCAGCCTCTACTGCCTTGTGCAACAATGTGTGTGAGAGAGAATGAGAGTTGAGTTGAGTGGATGTGATCCTTCTCCTCCATGAATGTGTATCTATATCTTGTCTCTAATCTCTAATAATATTGATTGCTTTATGGATGCATGTGATTTTCCAAAGCACATTAAACATTATGTGTTTCTACTCCACCTCTAACAAGCATTAATCAGAACACCTATGGTCCTACTAATACATTGTGCAAGTTCTGTATTGCTGGGATAATATATTGTGTATAATTTCCTGGGATAATTTGATTTCCAACTGTAATGTATCGAAAATGGATATCAGGCTAGTAAGGTTTAATAAACCTTTAAGCTTAATAATCTGTTACAGTATAGGAGTTGCGTTGTTCATCATTTTTCTCATTTTTAACTCCATCTAAAACTTGGATTCTAGAAGAATATAGAGCTTCCAATGTTAAGAAATTTTGTTCATAAGTCTCATCTATCCAATTCCATGAGATTGTACATTGAAATTATATGTTTTTGGTGATGGTATGTTGTTGCTTAACTTTCTATAACATTCTCTTGTTGGGTCTATGAAACTGCCTAATTAAGAAAAATACAAGTATGTTAGCATTAAAGAAAAAACTAAAAGGCTTGGTCATTCATTATAGATAAAGACATGGATCTATAGATTGTAATAGTGAAATGATTATTTTGTTATTCTCAAACACAATAAAATAACTTGCTAATAGGAGGGTAATACGATCTTTTCTATATGATTCATTGGTTATTATTAGATTGACTGAGACAAATTGATTTTTTTTCACATTTGTTCATAATTGTAAAATGACTTAATTATACTTAAAAGCAAAAAATAAAAATATTAAATTAGAATTCAGGGCTTTTCAATCCTTTTCTTTTCTTTTCTTTTTTCAACATAATGAAATGATTTAATTATCATTCAAATAAAAAAAATATTATGTTGACATCCGAGGGATTTTTTGTATTTTCAACCTAGTTTTTTTGGTTATAATAAAGTTGATTAAGGGTCAATTTGGTATTTTAATAAATATAAAGTATTATTTAAAAAGAAAAAATGGTTGAGTTGGAGGCGCCTGCGCCATGGTCATTCGACAACCAAACAATGGCTTATAGGGTGACACTAAGATCGTCTAGTTGACCCCACCATCCTTGGGCGACAATATGTCCAACAGATCTTTGGTTTGACATTAACAATCTTTTTTTTCTTCCCCTCCTCGATTTCCATATCTAACCCTTCAATTTCTCAAAGCAACCCTTGAATTTATTTATTTTATTCAAATTTGGTTCATATTCTTTTGTTTACTATTTGTTTTATTTGAAAAAATTTATAAAATTGAATTTTTTTTTCAATTTCATCCTCAAATGTTTTTTTATCTATTATATTTGGTCTTCATTTTTTTATGGATATTTATTTTATTTGAGATAATTTTTAAAATTATTTTTTTATGATTTCAACCTCCTTCAGTTTTTTTCCTATCAATTTTTTTTCTTATTTGTTTATTACTATTTTTTTTACTTTGACAAATTTCTTAAACTTATACTTTTTTTTTTCAATTTTATCATTCAACATTAAAATTGGTTAGGAACTGAGCTTCTTGATTAAGTCCAGATCTAGGATTTCATGGGTTACAAGTTTGGGAGATTAATTTAGGTCTACGAGATTTACTGAGGTTTGCTTGCTTTTTTCTTTTTGTATTCTCATGTTCTTTCAGTTTCATCTTTCAATATTTATTTAATTGATTAGACTTCTTTTTTTATTTGTTTTTTATAGAATTTTCACTAATTTTGAAAATGATGCGGGTTATTTCGGATTTTTTTTGTTTGTCATTCGTTGTTAAATTGATATTAAAAAAAACAATTTTATTTTTGAATAAAACTAAATTAATTGATTAAATATAAGTATGTGATGCTCATTTTATGATAATTTGTTTTGGTTTGCTCTTCGGGTCACTTCTCTGACAGCGTATGCAATTTCTTTCGGTGTTGACATGTAATCTTTTGCAATGGAGTTAGAATCATCTCAATAAATTCTTCATGGTGGTGGGGTGGTGTCCAAATAAGAGCGATGATGAGTTCTCAACTGGCTTTTTTTCATTCTCCTCCTAAGTATTATTTTCTATAGTTAATTATTGTTATTTTTTGTTTGCTTTATTTACTATTGATGCATATTTTTTAATTATATTATTAAATTAATCGAGTTTATTAAACTAATTCGAGTCAATAACTTGAATTTTAGATTTTTTTTTATTTTTTAAAAATTCTAATATCATCTAAATATAATTTTTTTTTTTTTTTAGTTTAACCTACCCTTAAGATAGCGCGGGCTATCTATTATACAGTACTAAAAGTATAGCTGTTGAGTGTGGACCAGTGCCCTCTGGTACAGGTTTCTAATCAATACCAAAACTTGGTGGGGCTCATTTAGCTCTGAGAGCCAGGCAAGGCTTTCAACAGGCAGCTTGGAGTAATAAATTTGTAAAGGTTAGACTAATCAGAGCTCAATCGTATTTAGTTCATTGTGAAATAACTCATAATTAGAAGCTCATTTCATGCATTTTATCAGCAGAGAGTGGAATATGAGAAGGCAGAGGCCTCTACCAGGATAGCATAACAGCACATGCTGCATAATCATACAGAACTCAATATTTCACAGGATCAAGTTACTGGAGTTCTACTAACCTGCAAAGATTGTTCCAATCGTGAAAAAGAGTGAGAAGCGACAGATTGATGCAAAGATGAGCCAAATTGATGCAAGAGACAATGAGCAACATAATGTAATCAAGCCTCCTACAGTTGTCATGCCAGACAGGTTTTCTAAGTAAGATGGAATCTGAAAGAGAATGGGGATATCTCAAATGCAATATTATTGCTCAAGCAATTCATATGTTCTTCACAGGTTGCATTCTGCGCTTGCAGGTCTTTGTATACTCCACAATTCTGACAGCGGAAACAAATCAAAGTTTCGTAATATTTAACTTTATTTGATGATTCAGGTAGGAGTAGGCAAACACATCGACATACTCGCGTAGCAGTGAGATCAAGTTTTTCCTTTCACTAGCAGTGCTTAGAGCCCCTGCATCACTGACCCAAATTCTACTTCCATAGAAACAAGTGATAGGCCGAAACGCCAGAAACTTAGCACGGCAAGAACCCGTCGTGCCTTAACCATTATCATATACAGCAAACAAAAATTGTTTGAATGCTCCCTTCTCTGTTGCATTTGAATGAAAGCTCAGCTGCTATAGAAATAATGACATTTAGGCTTTAATTGGGGATATGTGAAAATTTGATTCTCACTTCACAGCCAAGAGGAAGATGGTTCAGACATATAAATAAATTGCTTCATTATGAGTCTATAGTACAAGGCAATATCCATAACTATTGAAAGAAAAATTCACTCAGTACCATCCCCTCTCATCCTGAGAAAAGTCTGGTGAAAAAGTTTCCAGAGTTGGCCTTCTCCATGCATTCTACATGAACATATCTTCCCAGCTTGTCCACCTGCCTTGGGTCACCGCTAGTATCTTTCTTACAGACCTTGCACGTTTTGTCGACCCAGCCTTCTTCAACATATTGCCCGTCCACTGATTTCATGATATAATAAAATTAGTGATTTAGTGTAATTTATCATACGAGGTGTTTGGAGTTGTGATTTAAGATACAAGAGCCGTTTTCATTTAAGATGCAAGAAGATGAAAGGATATTATATATATATATATATATATAGCACACACAGCAACATAGCTATAATTTAACATAGTTATCTGCAGAAAAAAGAAAGAAGTCCCCATTGCTGATAATCTGTCCGATTTAATTATAAATTGGTCTTTAATCTTGAGTGGCAGGTACTTCATGCATTAGTTCTGATGATGAAAATGGGAATTGTTGGCGTGCAGGTAAGAAATTGAAGCGTGGAAGAAAGTGAACCAAGAAGTGATGCAAAACCGTGACCTTCTTGCATTCTTTTACTCAGTTTGGTTCAATTCTCCTTGAAGAAATTTGATGATAAAATCTGAACAAAAAAATGAAGTCCAAAATGAAAAGAAACATACCATCAACGTAGGATTTAAAGAAATCCTTGTATGTCCCTCCGATTTTTCTTCTAAGAGCACCATACTGCAGATAATTAGAAACCAGTCACCATACACTACACAACATAGACTATTCATTAAATCCAAACTATCTATGATGAACCAATACTAAATCTCTTGTATCAACTAGAAGCTGCGTATCGTGCAACGCATTTTGAGTGAGAAATGTTAGAATACCTGCTCCCTTGTCATTCTGCCACCAGAACTGGTGTTTTCTCTAGCCTCCTCTAGAAGTTCGGCATCCTTGGCAGACCGAACTTGAGAGAAATCTAGAGCTTCAGCTACACTGCTAAACAAAGATTGCTTGCTCTTCTTGGGCTCTTCCTCGTTACCACTCTCTGTTTTAGCTGAGATTTTGAAGTTGAAGCTCTTGTTAGGCCTATAGTTAGACAAGTTCTGAGCTACACCAACATGTGGAGGGAAACAGTTTCGTGAAGGTGACAAGGGAAGAGTTCTTAGTCCCATTTTGCTTTTCTAAATTGTATCCCATTCCACAGCTATGAAGGTTGCTTTTATATCTTAGTGTGGCTTTGTTTGGTCTGCTAAGCAGAGCCACTTATTTACATCAAAGTGCAAATTGCGCATAGAATGGCTGCCACTCAAAAGGCTTGGTGGTCAGAGTAAAACTACGTGGCCCTTTGCCAAACGAACAAAAATGAGAGGAGTTTTGCACTTTGCTCAAACATGTGAATTATTAAGTATCTACTAACTAAATTGTTTCCTCTCTTCTCTGAAAATGAAAGCAGAATCTCTCTCTACGCACATGTGTTTGTGTGTACGTGAAAATATCATTATAAAATCAAATATTAGTGGTTAGCAAGGATTAGGATTTTGCATGTGTCTTGTTATCTTTTCGATGATTCAAAGAACACCAAATTCCTGGTAATAATTCATTCCTTATTGAATAGCAACCACACAACCAGATTTAATACAGAGGTTGCACTTGAGAAGTAGTTTTTCTTCTACGATTTAATCTTCACCCTTTTCTCCTCTCTAGAATCCGGCCATCCAAACCCAACAAACCAGAACTTTACCCCAAGAAACCCTAACTGTCATCCTTTAAAGACTTCCCATCAAATCTTTAACCTATTTCGAAGTTGTTTCTAAACCCTTCTCTGCTCTGACCACTGCCTCTGATTTAGATCTATGGTGTAAACTGTGTTTCTTTAATTTTTTATTTTTTTTATTTAAGATAATTTTTTTTATGTTTTCAGATTATTTTAATGTAGTGATGTCAAAAATAATTTTTTAAAAATAAAAAAACTTTATTTTAATGCATTTCTAAACGAAAAACACTTTGAACCGCTACCGCTACCACAATTTCAAACACACTCATCTTTGCCCATTTCACCTTTTTTATTCACCATTTTCATAGCATTTTCATAGCTAATCTATGTCTAACTTCTCTTTTTCATTGACCAATAATAAACACATTGATGTTGAGATTCTCTTTTGGGTTCCTTAATTAGGTTGATGGGTGAGTGTTACCGGTATCACCGTTGTTAATTAACAATGTATCCAATGAAATACTAGAATTTAGATGAAGATTTCACACTCATACCATTTAATTCAGGAAAAATCAATAGTAGAAATTTAAATAGAAAATATTAGGGAATAGTTAGCTAGAGATTCAACTGAATCCAACTCTTTCGTTTACTCATCTTTTGAGTTTATTTTCCATACTTTTCCATTCCATTACAACTGCCTTACATAACAGCACGTATTATTTCCAAGTAAAAAAGGAAATAAATACCTTATACTGTCTTCTTATTCTAATTCTAGAGAAAGCTAAACGATGTGCAACACCAACTACCAAACAATGCACAGAAGGCTGAGTGAATCGATGAGTTGTAAGTTTAGTGAAACGGTGCGTATGAGACAATTAACTTAGTAAAACAGTGCGCAACATAGGCTTGGCTTGCAACGGTCATGATATTTAAATTCAAATTGCCAATGTATTTTTCTTCTTCTCTAGTCACTTGTGACAATTCTTTCCCATGAAAAATTCTTTGTCCTTAAAGGTTGAACTATGAAAAATGTAATGTCAATTCATACGTGAACTCCCAGGTGGCATCAAATGGTGGTAGTCCCTTCAAGTGAACTAGAACTTGGGTCACAACTTTAATTTGTTCTTTCTCCATGCAATTCATCTATCTAATATAGTTTGTGGTTGCAGGTCAGGTGCCTGGGAAAAGACTAGGAGGGTAATTTGCATTGCGTGATTGCCCATGTGTTTCTTGAGCTAGGACACATGGAAGATGAGATGAATTGTAGTTGAGGATGACAATTCTAGCTTGTAGGCCACACTGTCAATTTTGTCAATCACATGGTAAGGCCTAAAGAACTTAACGACTAACTTTTTATGTCGATCTGTTAATGCTTTATCATTTGATTCTACTGCAGAATCTTTAGGAAAATAGAGAATATGTATTGGAGGAGGGAAGCCATACAATATTTTATAGGGTGTTAGTTTAGTAATAGAGTGAAAATTGATGTTGTATCACTATTATGCTAAAGGCAACCATCTCACCCATTGTTTTAGACAATCCTTAGTCATGCATCTCAAGTAATTTTCAATTCATTTCTTAACTATCCTAGTACGTGGATGGTAAGCAGATGAGTAGAATAGGTTGACCCTTTGAATGTTGAACATCTCTTTTCAAAATCTTCTATAAAACATTGGATCTCTGTCACTGAATATAGATGCTGGCAACCCAAGTAGTTTGTACACATTGTCTATAAACAATTTAGCAACAGTAAGAGCTGAATCTAGATGACTTAGGGCTATGCAATGTGCATATTTACTGAATCGATCTATCACCACCATGATGACATCTTTCCCTTTAGATTTAAGTAACCTTTCCATAAAGTCTATACTAATATCAATGAATGAAGTATAAGGAATAGGTAAGGGTTGTAAGTCCAAGAGTAGCCATATTCTCATACTTATTCCTTTGATAAGTGGTACATTCACACATAAATTATCGAATGTTCTTTTGTTGCCCTTTCCAATAGAATAAACCTCCCACCCTTTTAGAAGTAACTGTCATTCCAGAATGCCCTCTATTGCTGAACAATGATACAATAAGATCAATTTATTTTGCAATTTAGAGTTATTACCTACCACCACCTTTCCTTTCCTGTTAAGGTGACCATTGACCCAAGTATAGTTGGGATATGAGTTTGTAGATGTTCCTAGATCTTGAATGATTTCTTATATAAAATAATCCTTTCCCAATGATCTTCTGATTTCTTTTATAATACTAGTGGAGGTGGTAGACACATTCAAAGCATAAAGTTCCTTGCTAGAGATCCTGGAAAGGGTGTCTATTGCCATATTTCATCTTCCTTTTCTATACTCTATCTCATAGTCATATCCTAGGAGTTTGACAAGCCATAGGTGCTGAGCGGGGGTGGCCATTTTCTGGTGCAAAAGATATTTAAGACTCATGTGGTTTATGCAGATTTTAAAGTGCCTTCCCCACAAGTAATGCTTCCACTTAGCAACTACATGTATGATATCCATCATCTCCCTCTCATATACTAACATAACTTGTTGTTTAGGACCTATTAAATTACTGATAAAAGTAATTATATGCTCTTCTTGTACAAGGACTGCTCCCAGTCCAATTAAGGAAGCATCTATTTCCACCACAAATATTTTGTTCAAGTCAGGTAAGGTTAGTACTAGGGAATTTGTCATAAGTTTTTTTAGCTGATTAAATGCCCTTTTAGCCTATTCATTCCATGCAATTGCATCCTTCTTTAACAATTGTGTTAGTGACTTGTAAATGACCACATAACCTTTAATAAACCTTATGTAGTAACTTGTCAGCCTTAGGAAACCCCTTAATTGCTTCAAGTTATTTGACAATGGTCAATTATGGCCTGTATTTTGTAAGGGTCAATAGCTACCCTTTTCTTAGAAATAATACTCGACTTACTCACTGCAAAAATTACATTTACTAGCAATTGATGTGCCCTCAGTAACTACAAAACAGTTCTTAAGTGTTTGTAGTGGTTTGTAAGTGTCTGACTATACACTAGAATATCATCAAAGAACACTAAAATGAATTTCCTGAAATGTTCTCTAAAAACCTCATTTATTAAGCTCTGAAATGTAGCTAAGGTATTTGTTAGCCCAAAAGACATAACTAAAAACTCATATTGACCACCGTGTTTTCTAAAAGCTATCTTGATTTTTTCTCCTAATGCCATTCAGATCTGATGGTATCTAGACTCGAGGTCAATCTTAGAGAACACAACTGTACCCATTAGTTCTTCTAACAATCCTTCTACCATCGT
>Ga0307510_10008095_pt1 | contig 12519 bp, 10 predicted proteins | sample 12_EM_MG_FD_207224 | JGI IMG/M metagenome (GOLD analysis project Ga0307510, IMG submission 207224) | Populus trichocarpa ectomycorrhiza microbial communities from riparian zone in the Pacific Northwest, United States - 12_EM | ecosystem: Host-associated > Plants > Roots > Unclassified | place... | reverse complement strand
CGACCTTCGACTCAAGCACCGTCAACCCGACTTTCGTCACGCAGAGCACAGTCCTCAAAGCGATCGTCACCGGTTCGAGTCCAACCGGTACTGTGACGTTCAAGGACGGCACGACGGCTATCGCCTACGCCAGCGTGAATGCCTCCACCGGCGTGGCCAGTACAACGGTGAGCTTCTCCACCGCCGGGACGCATGCGCTGACCGCCGCCTATGGTGGCGACATCGCCAACGCGACCAGCACGTCCGGCGCATTCACACAAACCGTCAATGCCCCCGGGGCGACGACGACCGCGATTACCTCAAGCCTCAACCCAGCCATTGCCACGCAGAACACAACCTTGACAGCAACGGTCACTGGCTCGACTCCGACGGGTAACGTGGCATTCAAGGACGGCACGACCACGATCGCCAACGCCAGCGTGAACTCTGCCGGCGTGGCCACCGCGACGGTAAGCTTTTCTACGGTCGGGACGCACTCCCTGACGGCGGTCTACGCCGGAGACATCGGCAATGCCACCAGCACATCAGCTGCGCTCACACAGACAGTCACTGCACCCGCAGCGACAACGACTGTGCTCACGTCGAGTCTCAATCCCACGGTCGCAACGCAGAGCACGACCTTGAAAGCGACTGTCACCGGTTCGAGTCCCACCGGCAGCGTCACGTTCAAGGATGGAACCACCACGTTGGGCAGTGCCTCCGTGAGCGCAGGTGTGGCCTCTCTGACGACGAGCTTCTCCACGACCGGCTCACATAGTTTGACCGCCGTCTATGGTGGCGACACGCTGAATGCCACGAGCACCTCGGCGGCTGTCGTCCAGAACGTCAATGCCCAGGGAGTGACCACAACCACGACACTGAGCAGCAGCGTCAACCCCGTGTTCACGAGTCAGAGCACCACGCTTACCGCAACGGTCACGGGCTCCGGCCCGACGGGGACTGTGACGTTCAAGGATGGCGCGACCTCGCTGGGCTCTGCCACCGTGAGCGGCGGCGTGGCCACCCTGACCACGAGTTTCAGCACGGCAGGGACCCACAGCCTGACGGCGGTCTATGGTGGCGACATCGGCAACACCACCAGCACGTCGGCTGCGGTGTCCGAGACGGTCAACGCACGCACGGCGTCGTCGACCGCGCTGGCCGCCAGTGCCAACCCAGCGTTCCTGAACCAGAACATCACGCTCACGGCGACTGTCACGGGCTCAGTTCCGAGCGGGAGCGTCACCTTCAAGGACGGAGGTACGGCGATCGGGACGGCCTCTGTTTCGGCCGGCACGGCAACGCTTGTCACGACCTTCACCACGCTGGGCGCACACAGCCTGACCGCCGTCTACGGGGGCGATGCGCCGAATACGGGCAGCACCTCGGCCACGCTGACGCAGAACGTCCTCCCTGGCAACCTGACCTGGGTATTCGGATACGACGCGAATGGCAACCGCACAACCGTGACCAACCCGCTCGGAAACGTCACCAGCAACACCTACGACTACCTCCAGCGCCCGACGCGCGTTGTGCAGCCGCCACCCGTGCCTGCAGCTGCGACCCCAACCGTCAACATTGGCTATGACGGCCAAGACAACGTCACAAGCGTCCAGGACCCTCGCAACCTCACCACGAGCTACTCGCTCGACGGTCTTGCCAACACGACGAGCCAATCCAGCCCGGACAGTGGGAGCACCAATGCTACCTACGACGCTGCCGGCAATCTGCTCACGAAGACCGACGCACGTGGCAAGACGACGACCTACACCTATGACGTACTGAACCGCGTCCAGACGATCGGCTACCAGACCGGAACAGGAACGGTTTACGAGTACGACGGCGGCGCGGCACCATACCCGGGCAGCATTGGTCAGTTGACCAAGATGACGGATGAGTCCGGTGTGACGACATTCGGCTTCGATGCGTTGGGGCATCCGACCAGCCGTTCGCAGCTGATCGGCGCCAAGTCGCTCACCACGACCTATGCGTGGGGTACGACCGGTACCGCCACCAACAAGCTGACGTCGATCACCTATCCAAGCGGTGCCCGCGTCAACTACAGCTACGACACCGCGGGTCGGGTGATGGGCTTGACTGTCAATCCCCCCAACGCGAATGGCGTTGGCACCAACACCGGCGCCTACCTCAACATCCTGTCCGGTATCACTTACAACGCCGACAACAACATCCTCGGTTGGACTTGGGCCAACAATGCGCCATACCAGCGTACCTACGACAGCTTCGGTCGACTGAGCAGCTTTCCGATTGGCTACCCGCAGGGTACAGGCATCGCGGCTGGTCTCATCCGCACGCCTGGCTACGACAACGCCGGTCGCATCACCGGTTACAGCCACAGCAATTTGAGCGGTGCACAAGCGACCTTCGATCAGGGCTTTGGCTACGACGCGCTCGATCGACTCGTGCAGCAGAGCACTGGCGCATCGACCTACGGCTATGCCTACGACGCCACCGGCAATCGGACAAGTCTGACAGTTGGCGGCAACACCTATGCCAACACGCTAAGCTCGACCAGCAATCGTTTGACAGTCGTGCAGACGGCCGGTGCGGGTGGGGCGCCCGTCAGCAACAGCCAGACCTACACCAATTCGGGCAGCCTGACGGCCGATGGAACCGTCACCTACGCCTACAGTGACCGTGGTCGCATGAGCAGCTCCACGGTTGGGAATCAAACTACGGCCTACTTGTACAACGGGTTGGAGCAGCGCGTGAGCAAGACTGGCGCGCTCGTACCCACCGGTGCGGCCTACTATGCCTATGACGAAGGTGGTCAGATGATCGGCGAGTACGACGCCAATCTGGTCCCCGTGGCAGAGACGGTCTACATCGGCTCGATACCGGTGGTGGTGTTGAAGGAAACTGGGACTGCGGCAGCGTCCACGATCCAGATCAGCGTCGGCAATGTCTACGCCGATCAGATCAACACGCCCAAAATTATCACTCGCAACAGCGATGAAGCGATTCTGTGGAGATGGGACACGACTGAGGCCTTTGGCAGCTTGCCGCCTCAAGAGAATCCTGCGGGGCTCGGGACCTACAAGTACAACCAGCGGATGCCGGGGCAGGTCTATGACCAAGAGACGCAAAACTTCTATAACCTGAATCGAGACTATCAGGCTGCGACAGGCCGGTATGTTCAAAGTGACCCCATCGGGTTGGGCGGGGGCATCAACACCTACGCATATGGCCTAAATCAGCCAACGAGGTACACCGATCCGAGCGGCCTGATCGTGCCGCTCGTGATTCCCGGCCTGTGTGCTGCAGGAGGGTGCGAGGCATTGATCGCTGGGGGTCTAATTTTGATGACTCCGCAGGCGCGGCAGGCGGTGGAAAGAGCGCTGTCGGAATCCAGGGACCATTGTTGTTTCGACTACAAGAACGTCTACGAGGGGAATCCGAAACACGGTGCCGTGCCCAGGCAGGGCACGCGGGGAGGAATCTCGCCAGAGCCGGTCAATGGACAAGCAGTGCTCGCAACTTCAGTTCCTGCGGGTACGGCGAGGATTGGCCATGACCCTGCAACCGGCCAGGTGGTGATCTTCCGGAATCACCGCGTGGACGAACAGAATTGCGTCAAATACTGGCATGGCTACGTGGTGAGCCAGCAAGACCTCAGGCCTGAGCAATGGCGCGCGGGCCGAGATGCCGACTTCCCCAATTGGCCGAGAAAGCCCTAATCATGGATGCGGAAATCGTAGAGACTTCGATTCCCTTCGAGCAATTCAACCTCGACTTCCGAGTTGAGCTGGCAGAGTCCATCGAGTGGACCAAGTCGTTCGATTCTCCGGACGTTGAAGGCTACGTCTTTGCTGCGGGTGAGATATGGCTGAGGTCCTCAGAGGAGATCACGCTGCTCATCGAGAAAGAGCCTGGTGCGAACCTGATAGCAACGCTATCCACGCTGAAGCACACAGTCTGTTCATTGCGAGCAATAACAGGTCTCGAAGAACGAATTCCCCTGGGGGGCTGGTGCCATTGGATGCGGGGGTACTGGGACCGCTTGAATTCTGATGCGAGTGCACCAGACGATGAGGCGAGCTACAACCTGTTGATTCCGGCCTTGTTGATCGATGGAACGAGTGGGTGGATTGCTGCCTATAGATACGGAGAGGTTCCGGTTCTTGAAGCCGGGACTCGAAGGGCATCGCTCAGTGTCTGGTCGAAGTTCGATTCCGAAGCTCTGAGTGCTTCGATCGACGTCGCCTGTCTCCGCTGGAGCGACGCTATTCGTGCGCGCCTGTAGCACAGTCATCCTGCGCGAGCTCAATGGTGCTGAGTGCGAGATGAGCCCAGCGCCTTGCGTCCTTTAAAGGTCGCACGGATTCGAGAGCTTGACGAACACCAAGACACACCCTGGAGAGGGTAGGCTCAGGAATCTGAGGGGAGACTGCGGATCCAATGTGCACGCAGCTTACTGCGGTTCCGTGCCAAAGGCGATGCGGTGGCTTCCAGAAACCAGAACGATTGGCGCCTTCAAGTCAGGCGATGTTCAGTGGCCCCCTAAAAAGACAGCTCGCCAGAAGCATCGACGCCCTCAGGCGCGTCCGACAGACCACAGGCAGGGAGTGAGGACCATGAGAGCACCACCGCCCACCTGCCACGGTGTTGTCACTACTGATTCATTGCTGTCGGCAGATATATGAACTCGCGCACCACGCCCCCAGCGCTTTCCGCCAACGTGACCCTCACACCGCGAATTCGACCATCGGCAGCCACGACCAGATCCCACTCCGGCCTCCCCGTGAACGGATTCGCGTACACGGTCCGAAGATGCCTTCGCACGGTCACGTACCGCCGATCCTCGATCAGGTCTTGCAGACTCGATGGGTAGACCTTCGCCGCTCCCGGCGTCGCCTGGTAGTAGCTCCCGATCGCCTGCGTAAACTGCCCACCTATCCATTCGAGCTCGACCATCTTCTGTCGTCGTGCCGACGTCACCCACACCTCCGACACTGCTAACAACCCGATCCCCAGCACTGCAATCGCCGCCAGCAACCACAGGTAGGTGAACCCTCTCTGAGCACGCGGCCCGACCCCGTCTCTCGGATGGAGGCCCCTCACCATGTCGTCAGACTCGTTCCATCCCGGGCCAAACCGGTCGCCCCGCTCTTCACGTCATAGACCCCCGCCGTGACCCCATCCGGATGCGGCACCAGCACCCAGTCGGTCGCGGTGTCCGTCATCGGATCGACCGGCACGGCTCGGATGTAGCGCTGCTCTACCAATCGCTGCAGCGAATCCGGCAGCTGCCCGCGATCACCCCTGAACTTGTCGATGGCTTCCCTGAGCATGCGCAGGTCCGTGCGCAGCGTGGCCTCCTTCGCGCGATCCACCGACTCGAAGTACCGCGGCGCCGCGATCGACAGCAGCGTCGCCAGGATCGCCATCACGACGAGCAGCTCGATCAGCGTGAAGCCCGACCCACGCCTTCCAGATGTCGCGTTCACGGCCGCCTCACCATGTCTTGTAGGCGATGCCATTGAGCCCCACCCCGGTCGACATCGAGTGCACGTCGAAGACGTCCTTGCCCGGCTTCGGATCCTCCGGCGGACTGGCGTAGCTGCGTGGACCCCAGGTGTCCGCGTCGGCGACCTCCACCGGCGCGAACGGATCCCGCGGCAGCTTCCTGAGCAGGTACAGCTTCTTGCCCTGGGGCGACCTCGCGTCCACGACACCGCTGACCAGCACCTCAAGACTCGGCGGGTAGCCCGACCCATCGGCCGCGCGCTGGATCGACCCCAGGTCCACCAGCTGCTTGTACGCATCGATGGCGGTCCGGATCTCCCGCAGCGACCGCCTGAGCTCTTCCTCCTTGGCCCGCTGCTGCGACAACTCCGCGAGCGGGAACCCGATGCTCGCGAGCACCCCCATGATCGCGATCACGACCAGCAGCTCGATCAGGCTGAAGCCCGAAGCGGATCGCGCCCCAGCCATCACGTCCCCGGCGACGTCGGGACCAGGCTGGGCGGCACAAGCGCAGGCGGCTGCGCCGGCTGAGGCGTGTTGCTCGGCGGCGGCGCAAACTGAGGCACGCTGGGTTGCGGCATCTGCGGCATCGGCGCCGAACCCGGGATGGGCGCAGGCGATCGCGGCGGCAGGATGGGCGCGTTGGGTTGCCTGGACGGCTGGTCGCCCGGCGCAGCACCTGGCCGAGCGGCACCGCCGGTCTGCCCCAGCTGGATCGGGCTGGCGCCTGCAGACGCCTCGGTCCCCGACAGGAACTCCTGCTGGCCGATGCCCGGCACATCCAGGCTGCGCACGATGTGCGGCGTGACCAGCAGGACGATCTCGGTGCGCGTGTCGTTGTCCTCCGCCATCCCGAAGAGCCGGTTCAACAGCGGCAACTCGTTCAGCCCCGGCACCCCGGTGTTGGAGTGCGACCGATCGCGCTGGATCAGCCCGGCCAGGATGTTGGTCTCACCGTCATGCACCTGCAGGCTGGTCGACGTGTTGCGCGTGCCCAGCCGGTAGGCCTGCGTCCCGCCGGTCAGCGTGATGGTCTGCGTGATGTTGGAGACCTCCAGCGCGATCTTCATCGACACCTCGTCGTCCAGCGACACGGTCGGCTCGATCTCGAGCTTCAGGCCCACGTCCAGGTAGCTGATGGACTGCGAACTGCCCACGTTGGCGGTCGTGGTGGTCGTGATCACCGGCACGCGCTCGCCGATCAGAATCTTGGCGGACTGCTTGTTGCGCACCCGCACGCGCGGGTTGGCCAGCAGGTTGGCGTCACCGGTCTGGCTCTTGAGCTGCCCCGACACCAGCGGGTCGCTGGTGTTGAGCTGGACCATGCTGGAGTTGCGGGTGCCCTTGCGCAGCTCGTTCAGGCGCAGCTGCCCGGCGACACCGTCGACCCCGATCACCGTGCCCGACACGGAGGTCGGCCACTGGATGCCGATGTCCAGCAGCCGGTTGACGCTGACCTCCATCACCTCCAGCTCCAGCATCACCTCGGGTTCCGGAATGTCCTGGGAGGCGATCACCTTCTCGGCCAGGCGCACCACGTCCTCCGAGTCGCGGACCATCAGCATGTTCAGCTTCTCGTCAACGATCACATCGCGCGCCTTGGCGATGGTCCGGACGACGGCCGCAACCTTGCTGGCCTCGGCGTTGCTCAGGTAGAAGCTGCGGACCACCATCTCGCGGTACTCGGCCTGCTTGGCCCCGGTGTTTGGGTAGATCAGCAGGGTGTCGCCGTCGAGCACGCGGCGTTCGAGCTGGTTCGTCGCCAGCAGCAGCCGCACGATGTCCTCGACCGGCTTGTTCGTCACCGACAGCGTGACGCGGATGTCCGGTTTGACATCGCGCTCGATCATGTAGTTCAGGCCGGAGGCCTGCTTCAGCGCCTCGAAGACCTGAAGCAGCGACGCGTTCGTAAAACTCAGCGTCACCGGCACGCGGTAGGCGGCCTTGAGCTTCGGGTAGATGCCGAGCTCCTTGCCGGTCACCTCGGCCTGCTGACGCAAGAGTTGGCGCAGCAGCGGCCGGGCCCGGCGCTGGTTCGGGTTCTCCGACAGCACCTGCTGGGTCTTGGAGATCGCGCCTTGCAGATCGCCTTGCTTGGCGGCCAGGGCGGCGTCATCGAGCAGCTTGCCGTGACGCTCGCCGGCCGCCACCCGCTCCAGCCCGCCGGCGACGCGCTGGTTGCCCGGATCGAGCCGGACGATCTTGTCGTAGGCCTGGCGGGCCGAGGCGAAGTCGCCCAGACCGAGCGCCAGATCGGCATCGCGCAGCAGGCCGTTGACCGCAGCCTCGCGCTGCGTGTAATAGCTGCGGCGGTAGTCGGTGTTGCGGGGGTCGCTGTCCATGGCTTCACGGAGTTTGGTGAGACCAGGTTCGGTCTGGCCTTCCGCGAGCTGCGCCTGACCGTCGCGGTAGGCCTGGTAGCCGGTGCAGCCGGCGACCAGCATCAGCAGCCCCACGACACACGCTGTCGTGGTGACACGATGCCAGCGGCGAGGCAACGGTTCAGAGCGAGTCGACGTCATGGGATCGCCAAGGTCACGTGGTTCACGAGGGTCATGGATTGGTCCGCAGCGCAAGGTTGGGTGTTGGGGGAGGCCTGGGCACGGCCAGGCGCACTTCGCGTTTGGTGGCGAGATGGATCAGCACGATCTGCTGCGCGGTGATCGAGTTGACCTGGTATTCGGCCTGCAGCGTCATGCCTGGCCGTGCGAGCACGGTGCCCGTCGGACTGGACAGGAACACGCCAGGCGCCTTGCCATCGTCCCAGGTGCCGATCACCTGGTAGGGCATGGGCGGTAGCGGCGGCTCTTGCGCGACGGCGACGACGGGCACCGGAGCGGGAGAAGGAGAAGTGGGCTTGCCCTTGGCAACGACCACCGGTGGGACATAGGGCGGCGGCGGTGGCGGCCGCACCGCAAAGGCGTCGCCCGGTGTGTCGAGTTCGTCGCCGCGCGCTGCCTTGTTCGCGGCAGGACGTGCGGCGGCGGCGACCACCTCCGGCTTCACGGCCGACGACGGCTTGCGAACGATCGCCTCGGCCACGGCTGGCGCCGTCTCCCTGCCCGGTGAAGGCGCCAACACCCGCAGGATCGCGAGCACGACCGTCACGGCGACCAGCCACCACAGTCGCGACTGCTTCATGGCGAGCCCTTGGTCGCCACAGTCGGCGGGGTTGCATCCGATGCCAGCGCCCCGTCCTGCAGGAACACGGCCAGCGCCAGCTTGGCTTCGACGTCGGCAATGTCCGCGTTGGGACGGCTGACACTGAACTCGCGGATCGTGAAGGCGGGAACGGCTTCCTTCAACTGCACCAGCATGCTGCGGAGTTTGGGGTACGGACCCTTGAGGCTGCAGCGAACTTCCAAGACTGCAGGTTGGGTGGGCGTGGCCGCAGTGATGCGGTACTCGGCGGCACGCCAGTCGAGGCCGTTGCTGACCGCGGCCTGCTTCATCTGGGTGAGCAGCAGCGGGACATCGGAGGCTGGTGGCAGTTCGGGCACGGGTGCTGGGGTGGGAGCGATGGCAGTGCTCGCCGCGGCAGGCGGGCGGGCCGCGACCTCGACGACGCGCGCTTCATTGCTCTGCAAGAACGACTTCTGTGCCGACCACGCCAGTGCCATCACGATGGCTGCCGCGATGAAGAGCGCAATGCCCGTCATGCCTGCCCACCCGATCGATTGATGGAGACGCGCCAGACCTACACGAAGGCCTTGCACCGGGCTGATCCTCAAGGCGCTCATGGCGCCACCCAATGCGTCACGGCGCTGAACTTCACTGCGCCCGCGCCGGCGGGCAGGTTGGGCACCTGCTCGTGCGACACCAGGACGGCCGGCTCCAACACGCCGCCGATGTCGAGGACCTGCACATACGCCAGCGCGTGATCAAAACTCGGCGCCTCGGCATCGAGCTTGATCAAGCCCTTGGACGGCTCTATCGTCATCGACAGCAGGAAGACGGGGTTCACGGTCGCCGACTCGATCGCCCGCAGCGCGGGCAACCACGGCCGCTGCAGTTCGCTTTGCGCCTGGAGCCAGCGGCGTTGTGCCAGTGTGGGCTCGAGGGGCGGCGGTGGTGCCTGACGCGCCTGCTGCTCGGTTCGAGCCTGTTGCTCGGCATGTTCCGCAGTCGCCCGTTCGGCCGCCCAGCGTTGCTCGCACCACAGCGCGATCGTGAGTGCGACGAAGCCGAGCGCCAGCAGCGCCCAGCCGACTCGCGGCGGTTGCGGCGGGCGCAGGAAATCGACGGTGCGGCCGTTCATGCAGACACCCTGGCAGGAGGCGTCGGCTTGGCGGGCGTGGCCAGCGGACTGCCCTGCTCGCTGAGGTCGAGCCAGGCGAAGCGATCGCCCGCGCGCGCGGCCCGGAGCGCCGCGTACCAGCGGGCGGCGGCGATCGGATCGGTCGTCGACTCGATACCCAGGCGTGCACACTCGGCGTCGACCAGACGTTTGAGCGTCGTCTCGTCACCGGCCGAGGCCGCGCCCGGGTTGAACCCGACCACCTCGTTGGATGCGACGCGTGCGACCAGCGTGCGGTCCTGTTCGGGCCAGAGGAACCATGCTGAGGTTCGCGGCCACCGCTTGGCGATGCGCAGTCGCTCCATGCCCCAGGCCAGGGCCGGGGTCATGGCAGCCCATTCGAGCCCGGCGGCGCGGCCTGCATCGATCAAGGTCTGCTTGAGCCCCGGCGGCATGCCGTAGGCCAACGCGCAGCGGCTGCCGGCACGGTACTCGATGCGCAGGTCCCAGGCGGTGACGGGATCGAGACTGTCCGAGTGGTGCAACCCGAATCGATGCCTCACGAGCGCATCGACCTGAGCCGACCGCAGCAACGCAGCGCCGGTGTCGACGAGCATCACGGGGACCCAGGCGGACTCCAGAACCAGCGTGATCGGCAGAGCGGGTGCGCTGGCATAGAGCGTTGAGACTGCTTCCGCCAATCGTTGCGGATGCGGCGGTGCATCCTGGGGCAATGCGTGTGCCGACACCTGAGCCAACGATCCGTCGACAGCCTTCCAGCGCTCGACCGCGTGCCTGCCGATGCGCAGGACCTCTTCGGCCTTCGGTCGACTAAGCGGCCACACGATCGACCTCCTCGAGCGTCGTCATGCCATCGGCCGCCGCGGTCAGCGCCTGGTCGCGCAGGCTGCGCCAGCCATGATGACCGGCCTCGGCCTGCAGTTCGAGTTGCGGCACGCGCTGCGCGAGCATGGCCTTCAGTGCCGGCGTGAGCTCCAGCACCTCGCCGAGCGCGAAGCGGCCTGTGTAGCCGGTGCCGCGGCAGTGCTCGCAGCCGACCGCCGACATGAAACGCGCCGGTCCGGCTCGCTTGGCCAGGACGGCTTGCAGCACGTCGTCGCCCGAAGCATCCGGTACCGTAGCCGGCACCGCACAGTGCGGACACAGCCGCCGCAACAGACGCTGCGCCAGCACGCCATTGACGGCCGACGCGAAGGTGTATGCGTCGATGCCGAACTGGTCGAAGCGTCCCACGACATCGAAGACGGTGTTCGCATGCACCGTCGTGAACACGAGGTGCCCGGTGAGCGCAGACTGCACCGCGATCTGCGCGGTCTCGGCATCGCGGATCTCGCCGACGAGGATCTTGTCGGGGTCGTGGCGCAGGATGGAGCGCAGGCCTCGCGCAAAGGTCAGGCCCTTGCGTTCGTTGACGGGGATCTGCAGCACGCCGGGCAGCTGGTACTCGACCGGGTCCTCGATCGTGATGATCTTGTCGCGGGACTGGTGGGTCTCGGCGATGGCTGCGTAGAGCGTGGTGGTCTTGCCCGAGCCGGTCGGGCCCGTGACCAGCAGCATGCCGTGCGGCTTGCGGCACAGGCCTCGGATCTGATGCTGGGTCGGGTCGTCGAAGCCGAGCTTGGCCAGCGTGAGACCGGCCAGGCTTTGCGCAAGGTGTTCGCGGTCGAGGATGCGCAACACCGCGTCTTCGCCATGGATGCTGGGCATGATGGACACGCGCACGTCGATGCTGCGGCGTTGGTAGCCGATCTGCAGCCGGCCGTCCTGCGGCACGCGGCGCTCGGCGATGTCGAGCTGGGCCATGACCTTGATGCGGCTGATGGCCTGGGCGGCGAGTTCGGGGCTGTCGATGCGGCGCATCGCAGTGAGCACACCGTCGATGCGGAACTTGACGGCCAGGCCCTTGGGGTCCATCTCGAGGTGGATGTCGGAAGCGCCCGTCTTGAGGGCGTCGTACAGCGTCGAGTTGACGAAACGGATCGCCGGGCTGTCGTCGGCGCCGATCTGGCGCAGGCTGAGGTCTTCGAGGGCAATGGCGACTGCTTCACCGTCGGATGCGTTGCCGGTGGCGCCCAGGCTGGCCAGCGCGGTCAGGCTGCCTTCGGACTGAGCGAGCCAAGCGTCGAAGGTGTCGGGACTGGCGAGGTGGACCTCGATCGCGCCGAAGCGGGTGCGGGCCCAGGCCAGCTGGTCCGTGTCGAAAGGATCCGTGACGATGAAATGCGAGCTCGAATCCGTCGGGTCCAGCAGCAAGGCACAGCGGCGGCGGGCGCTCTCGGCGAAGGGGAGGCGGTCGAACTGATGCGCCCAGGGGCTGAGGTCACTCACGCGCACGACGTGCTGGTGCAGCAAGGTGCCGAGGTCGTCGATCAGGGTTTGCGGGTCGGCAGCGTCGGCCAGCAGGGCCTGCAGCGGATCACCGTGGTGGTCGGCCTGCAGGCTGGCGATGCGTTCGCGCAGCGACCCTGCAGGTCGGACGATGACACTCGCACCCGCGCTCATTGGATGGCGGACGCGAGTTCGAAGATCGGCAGGTACATCAGCACGACGACGATGCCCACGCCGACGCCGATCAGCACCATCACGATGGGCTCCAAAGCGCGCATGGTGCGCTCCAGCGTGCGGCTGACGTCGGCCTCGTGGTAGTGCGCGATGCGGGTCAGCACGGTGCCGAGGTCGCCAGTGCGCTCGCCGGCGAGCATCAACTGTTCGGCGACCGGGGTGACCATGCCGGCGCGGGCGTGGGCGGCCGAGGGGGACAGGCCTTCGCGCACCCCTTGTTCGACCTTCAGCCC
>Ga0307510_10008094_pt1 | contig 12519 bp, 12 predicted proteins | sample 12_EM_MG_FD_207224 | JGI IMG/M metagenome (GOLD analysis project Ga0307510, IMG submission 207224) | Populus trichocarpa ectomycorrhiza microbial communities from riparian zone in the Pacific Northwest, United States - 12_EM | ecosystem: Host-associated > Plants > Roots > Unclassified | place... | reverse complement strand
CCATATCAGGTGCATCCGTCAGGAACCACTTATCGATAGCTGTGACTGTATTCCAAATCATCTGGTTTCAACTGTTTCAGAATGGCGAATATTATTTGCAGCGTGGAATCAGGGAGCGACTGGAATCCCTGGACTTATCAATGGGCTCGCCGCGTACAACCAGTGTTGAATTACAGGAAGCGATGGCTTTCTTTGGAACGCCCCGTCCCCCGGATCCCGTTCCAACACCCGAAGAAGTGCTCGAGGCCACTAAAGCCAATCAGCCGGCGACGGATGACGGTTACGCTTTATTTAGAGCCCTCGAGCAAGCAATCCCGTCTCACCGAACGACTCGGAGGAGTCGGCTGTTGATGACTTCACACTTGCCATCTTCCGTGGTTGCGGCTACACTAGGTGGGGGGTTGTCCGAACGAGAAGGTACATGTCGCGGAAATGGCGGTCGGCCCAGGACAGTCTTAGCTAGCATAAATTAGATATCATACCTACCTTACTGTACAGGCACACAGGACAGGTGCGCGGCACATTTCGCTTAGTAATACAGTTCAACTTGTCAGTCACCACCAGTTCCCACTCGCGCGCGTTCGCTGGCGCAAAATACACACTCGCTTTGCTGTTGCTAAAATTGCTGTGCTGCTACAGTACATACCTTCCCTTATCTGCGGCGAAATTAAACACGCCGAGTTGGACGTCGACAACAACGGAATTATACTACTGTAGTAGGACCAACGTTGCAATATGTCACTGGCGATAATAGTAAGATTGGACAGGGAGATTTGGGACCTGGAATCACCCGAGAATGCAAGCAGCAGGAGTCCACATTCTCTCTCGATCTGTCGCGTTGCTAGGGCTGCGCACCGTACCGTATACGGCATACGGCCGTATATTGACGGCTGTTAATAGCCTGTTATACGGTATGAAAATAACCATGACCCGTACCGTAAACCAAAAACCAAGACAGTCGATGGTACGGTACGGCCGTCATCCCTATGTTCTTCCTCCCACGCAAGGCTACTACGACACTCAGTACATGGAACGCCCTGCACCCGACTGCCGAGGTAGGAGGTAGGCTGAGGACGAACTTGAACGAACAAGGCAGGTACGGATACCACACTGTCGACCTCCCTGGTGCGTTTCCTCCTTCTGTTCCTTGTCCGTCGTTCTGATTTCCTTGTCCTTCCATTCTTACTTCGACCATTCGCTCCCTTCTCTCTTCCTCTGTCAAGCCCCCCCAAATTTCATTTCTCCGACATCCTTTCTTCCTTTCCGAACGAGATCACGTCCGTCGGCGTTGCCGAGGTTGGTCACGGTGACTTTGAGGACCTCATCATGATAAGCGTGCTGGGCTAGTGAAACCGTTGGCGAATTACTGTCCAGACAGTTCAGTAAATTCCCCACCTGTCCTCTTGGGTGACTCCCCAAAGTGCATCGAGTCGCAATGCCGTTGCACCATGATTGAGCTTATTCTACGGGTCGAGCTACTGTGTACCAGTTGCTAATGGGGACCATGTTCAAGTTGCAGCAATGCACCCCCGGAAATGCGTACCCACGCTACAAGCTCCGTCACCAGATTGAATAGTCCTTCTGTGATGGAGTGATGGTTCCTCGCGGTCTAGGGTAGTCTTGACCTGATGCCGACCCTATCGACACAAACGCGGTACGGCGTTCAGGAAGTAATCTCAGTACAGGGGTGCTTCGGCCATCTCAACGTTTTGCTAATCTTGGATGGCACGTAGCACATTTGGTACGTGTGATCCGCCGCGCACAAATCTGGACCAAAAGGTCTATCACTGCGGTAGTACTACCATTGAGCGCTTATTGAGCGCCGGGAGATGCACGTGCCTAAATGTATTATTTTCCTCGCGCACGCTCTCTCTCTTTCATCGTCCCATAGCTCATATGTTTGCCGGTGCCTCGTTATGATGCCAGGTGCGGTTAACTAGCTTCATGGAGAAAGTCCCAAGCCGGCACCGGCTTCGCTCTGAATGAGGCGTATCATCTTCAATGCAAGGTCATATCATCGATGCTTATGGATGATTCAAATGAGTTGCATTCCAACGCCGCTGTGAGCATCGCCTGCCTCCGAGTCGGGAATGATCCAAGTCAGGGCTTTGACGAACTCATCGGTACACATCTTTATCCCCAAGGTTATACATCAAAATCAGCCACGGATTGCGGGGTTTTCATTTCACAGGCGCGTGGGTGCGCATCACAACAGTGGAGATCCTACTACAGTAGTATGCGCTGACGATAGATGGAAGGCGCGTGAGACAATGGCTGCAGACTCCTGAGCGCCCCGAATTGGCGCCATCTCGAGAGCGATACACATGAGCCCAAACACGAGCACAGCAAGGCGCAGGCTTCGAAGAGTTCAGAGACGCATTCGAGGAACGCGACACGATCTTTGATGTGAATGACGCTAAGAAGTGTTGGCATCTCATAAACGAGTACGTGAATTATGACAATGGTCAGAAGAGTGGGGCCGTACGCGCGGACGTTCCCATTTCCCATAATCACATCTATGACCACATATGACATACACCTAGGGTAGAAAAGCACCAAAGGCTGTAGCGCTCGGGTCTGAGGAGGGACAACCGATGTTGAGTGGCGTACTACCGCAAGGCAGAAACGTGGCTTACGCGCCACGGGAACGACTTGGGAACGACGTATTTTAGGACGGAGAAGGGATGAAAAATGTCAAGACCTGGGGATGTCAAGACCGTATTCGGAAGGTGTATGTACGAGTGAGGGAATGGCGTACAGAGTTTCGATCTGGAAAGGAAAGGACGAGGGTGCGCGTGACGGCAGCTGTCGTCGGAAATTGGCGGCCGAAGACGCGTGACCTGGACAGGTACGAAGAACGAGATACGCAAACAGCTGTGTGGCTGCACACACAATTGCCGTTGGAAAGGGAAAACACAGAGGTCAGCAGAGGGTTGTACAAGGTGGGCTCGAGGAGTGCGGGTGCCAGAGCGTAAGACCGTCACGGCTCTTGAGTTGGGATCCAACTCCGTGACGAGCGCTGCATTATTCGCTGGATATGGGCAGAAATTCGGCATGCCGGCAGCGCCGACTTGTTGGCCCCGCCGCGGTGGTCCGCGCGGCCGAATTTTTTTTGGTGGCTGTTATTCTCGTACAATCAACCACACAGCTCTGTCTCGTCTCGGCCATGGCCGCCTCGATATCATGATGATGTCAAAGCGCCATACAGGATAAACCGTACAGCTTTGTGGTAGGAAGCGACAATTAATCGTCTCGCCTCACCAGCTGAGTTTGGAGGTCTGACATGGTGCTGTGCGAAGATGGCCCAGAAATGGATATTCGCTGGCAGCTTCCATATGCGCCGCAAAGGGACACAGAGCCCGTCTTGTAGGGACCCCAGTTCCAGGACGGGGAACGAGGGTTATCCTTTGATACGGTATTTCAGTAAGTCTCTGTAAGATAAAGTGGCTCACGACATCGAGGCAGTTTGAAGCGTCAAAGAAGACAAGGTTCACGGCAATGAGGTTATGAGGGGCAGAGGAGGGTGGGGAACTGGATTAGGAAATATGAGGTGTGTTCGGAATTGGTCAAAGTTGCCCTCGAAGAATGTCCTGACGGAAATTAGTTAAACCCAAGTGGGAAGGGAGGGGATAAGCATTGAAGGGCAAGGCGACCGAGCGATTGGCCAAGAACTAGAGCTAATGAAGGGGGGCTGACGATACGAATCTTCCATACGAGATCAGCGCAAAAGAGATTTCCGCCAAGCGCGCTTGTCCCACCTGCGCTTCTTTTTCCGTTCTGGGCCTGTCGCCTGCCTTTGGGCCCCAGTTATATAACCTTCCTCCTCCGTTTCGTCCCTCTCTCCCTCCCTTTTTCTTTCCTCCTGCGTCCCCCTTGCCTTTCTATAACCATTTTCATTGGCTTTCATCTCGCCTCCTCGCACTCCCTCCTCCAAATGCATGCTTTTGGAAAGGTTAGCCCCCTCCATCTGTCACCTCCTCCACTGAGACTCACGCTCTCCGATTCAAATCAGTCATCTGGTCGCCCAGCCCAACGCTTGCATCCATCCCCTTCACTCCCTAACTTATGGTTAGTGTATTTGCTTCGTTCCCATGTGAATAACCCTCAAACATGATATCCATTTGCTCAAGTGTCGATGCGCACAGTCACTTTCACCAGGCGCACGACTCTCTATTAGCATCCCCAATCACGGCTCCAACGGCAACCCGTGCTCGTCTTGGTCCTCTGGACCTCGCACCGTCGAAAATCCAACAAAGGTCTCCTTCACCCAGCCCATGCACATCTCCACGGCGGCCTCCACTACCTCTTACTCCTCCCCTCACTCCTTCCTCCCTCAATGATAGCGCAAGCCAAGTTGGTTTACCTGCCACTCCCACCGACCTTGATATTACGAATGCCGCACTTTGGCGACGGAAATCAAAACACATTTCCCAGAAAACCCCGCCTGCCTCTGACGCAGACGACTTTATTGGTGACATTACACCCACAGACCGCCCTTATCTCCCCTTGGCACAGAGCCACCAACCAGAGTCCAGATCTCCACTCTCCCGCTATCTGCGATTCGATACTTCACCTAGCCGCTTCCTCTTGGTAAGTCACGTCGTTGGTATGTGTTCCACCCTAAACTTCTGCCCTAGATTAGCAATGTCCCCAAGTCTGTTAAGAACGAGGGAATCAAAAGCGCCTTTGCACCGTATGGTGCCTCCAAAGGCATATGGACCGGCCATTTGCAGAGTCTAGGCATTGTCATTCTTGCTTTTCATGATTTACGCCACGCCGAGAATGCCTGCCGCGCAGTTCGCTCGGGTAAAGCACATATGGTCCTTGGCGGAGTTCAGCATGCGGTCCAACTCCACTCTGGTTTCATCTCCGTCGTTGAGGCAAGAGATGTACGTGCGAGTTTGATCTTGTTGATGCATTACCTGACCCTCACCTGACAGCTCACGGGAAGTCCATCACCTGTAACGGAAATTGAAGACGAAGCGGCTTTTTTAATCCAGATCAAGGATCATTCCACCCAACCATCTACGGTCCGCTCAATTCTCGATCGCTTTGGCACTTTACTGGCTTTTCGCGAATGGCACGTACGCTCTGGAGACGGACAGGCGAGTCTGCACTCATCTTCGATATCCGAATCACAGCGCTCACACTGGCCGTTGTAAAGTGGTATTATGTGGAATATTACGATGTGCGAGAGACGCAAGCGGCATTTCAAGACCTACACGACAGGCCGCACGTCTTGGGTACCCAATTTGCCCTCTACACCACCCAACTCCTGTCACCCTTACACCCTTCCGTCTCACCAGCCACCCCGCCATCAACCCAAGTGCTAGGCGTCAAATGTCAAAGTGTCATCCCGTTTCCGAGTACCGAAGCACCAATGATCGAGGAACAGCCCCTCTCACGTTCTGTGAGACCGCGTAGTGCCAGTGCTGAGGCGGGAGATGGAGTAAAAGCATTTTCTTTGGCGACCACACGACTCGCGGAGGACCTCCGCAGACGAATCACTGCGCCTGCGGACTGGGAGCCAGAATTTGTCGATCGTCCGGGAGAGCGTCGGCGTAGCCAAAGCTTTGATGCAAGTCAGCGCTTTGTCGACAGCCAGGAGAGTTTTCCTCCAGTTGGCCATCACCACCCAGATTCCTGTACTTATGGGCAAGGGGCACACGAAGTTATCTATGGACACGGACAGACTGGGGCATATGACCTGCATCCGTGCGCGCAATCGTTCATTCCTACAGGTCCTATCGCATGTACTCCGGAATACATTCTCCCCCGGCCAGCGCACACTCACAACGCCCGACGGATCACTTCTTCACACACACATTCACCTTCACCCCGCGCGTCGCCCCAGGCCACACAGAACCATCTGAAGTACCGTACGCCTCCTTCGCATGAGCCGAGTGAGCAACAGATGGACAATAACCTGAATATTGCTCGTATCGAAAGCGGGCAGGACATGCGTACGACGGTGATGATCAAGAACATTCCGAACAAGATGACCGACAAAGACCTGATGACCTTTATCGAGCGTGTCTGTGTGAGACGCATCGACTTCTTTTACTTAAGAATGGATTTCAAAAATGGTGTGCGCTCTCTGCTGGCAATTGACCTGGCTAACGGAGACATAGGGTGCAATGTTGGGTATGCGTTCATCAACTTCATCACAGTCGACGATCTCCTTCGCTTTGCCAAGGCACGGCTTGGTGTCAGGTGGTGAGCTTTGTTGTTTTGTTCCCAGGATGGGTCTCGCTAATGTGTACGCAGGAACATGTATGCCAGCGAGAAGGTCCTTCAAATGTCTTATGCCAACTACCAGTTTGTGCTCTTCTCGGCTTCCCTTGTCCTACAAGTGCTAATCCGTGAATGCTAGAGGGAAGGAAGCGCTCGTAGAGAAGTTTAAGAATTCGGCTATTATGGACGAGCGGGAATCCTGGAGGCCCAAGATTTTCTATTCCAGTGGGTCACAGGCTGGCCAACCCGAGCCGTTCCCTGCCCCAACGCATCAACGTCGTAAGGAGCGTAGTGCGCATAATCGTGGGGCACTGTATGTTCCTGGCGCAGCGCGGCTCCATAATGTTAGGACGGAAGAATACGACCGGGGAGATCGCCACGTGTGCTAATTGTTTCGAAGTTTTTACCCCTTCGAAGCTATGAAGGAGGAACTCTGCGTCGGTGTCATCACACAATGTATTGAATACAAGGTTCGGACGTTTTCCTTTTCGTTTTTATATGCGCATGCGCATCTAGGTACCTGCTGCTGTGGTCCGTCTTAACATCCATCTCTTTCATTCTCGCGATTACCCCAAGCTGCCTTCGCAAACGTTTGTATTACTGGCCAGTCCTTAGTTTAGCTGTGTGTCTGACTTAAAAAATAACAAGTTGGTCGTAGCTTACTCTTCTATATCCGCAGTCTCTCTACCTGTAGTCATAGTCTTTCCGTATCACGTAAAAATTCCTTGGGTACTGTATTAGTCCCATACTGCAGTCACGAATCATGATGATCGCACTTACTTTATCACCCGAATCATTAGTGGGACGAGTGATATTTGCAGAGTCGATTCTGATAAATTACACGCTAAGTCCTCGGGGAAGAAGATGCGAATTAGTGATGCCAAATCAAAGCCCGCTTTATGGAATTAGAATGCTCGATTGTTAGCTGAATCGAACATGACGTGTTCAACCACTGTATCTGATGAACCTTCATTCTCCATTACCGTAAGGGTGAGGTTCCTTCGCCTTCGGACGGCCCTTTCACCTACTAGTAACACAGTAACACCATATGGCTACATCTCGGTAGACCTCACTACCCACCCACTGGCAAAGGCCCAATTGACTATAATCTCAGACTTTGTCTCTATCCGAGTCTATCGGTCAGTGCTGAATCAATTTCAAGCGTTTCTTTGGAATGCATTGCTGTCATACAATGCATGAGGTCCTCTGTCACCCCTTGTGCGTATCTGGGACTTTCAATTGACGAATGCACACTACCATTTGATAACACGTCGCTGGTGGCAATGTGTTTCTAGCTTGTGGCCTGGGGCGAGTAATATTGACCAGATTATAGCCAACAAATCTCTCGCACCCACTACAGTAGACGGCTGGTTGCCCGGCCCGCCACAAGTCATGTGACGGCTTTACCGTACTACACTACTGTACTGATGACGGCTGTGCCAGCTGGCAACTAATGGACCTCCCAACTTGAATGCGACAACGAAAGTCCAATGGTCCAGATAGGAGACGCGTCTGACGTGTTGAATCGTCAGAAAGCTAATTAGGTCGGGACCTGATTACTGTAGGCTTGACTGGCCGTGGCCACACATGCCGTGCCGTGGCCATTCGTAAGCGTAATGACACCTGCAGCCAGGCTGCGCAACCCTCGCATGTGTTACCAGCACATGCCTCCCTTTCGTTCTGCTAATTGCCATGCCTGCTACCTCCCCGTCGCCTCCCCGATCCCGGCCCCGTCTGCGCATCGGTGCCATTCAAAGCCCGTATACCGCTATCAGCGCTCACGTTGTCCTTCCCGAGGGCCAAGTTGATGACGAAACTGCAGAGCTGCTGCATGAGTTTGTACACTCTCACTCTCACACACCAGTCGAGGAGTCACTCGACTCGACTACATCTGAGATTGGCGGATCACAAGTCGATAAGATAGCGCTTGAGGCACAACGTCGCGAACGTGCTGCACGTCCATGGTGGCGGCGCCCTTCCCCGACATGGTGAATGTTTCGTCGACGTTAGGCCCTTACGACTTTAATATATCATCAATAGGTTGATCGTCCTAAGTCCACTCACTATGCTCGTAGTTTCCGCACTCATCGCCCCGCGCCTACAACTCTACACTCATCTCATGTGCAAGGAACTTGATGCGGATCCATGGAGCCCAAACAATGGAGGCGTGAAGCCATACGTGTGGTCTGTGAGTTCAACTCGACCCGTACCCTGCTCTGCAGATCCCATCGTCCAAGCGAATGTGGCAAAGCTTCTCACTAGTCAGTGTCACCAATTCTTCCTGATCCTCTCGACCTTATGTCTTACCAAATTCTCGTTAGTCACGGCGATGGTCCAAGGCATCTTAAGCTGTTTGACAACTACCTTCTGGGGATCGGTGCGCATGCTCCCATTAGATACCCGCACTGCATCCACCTGAGACCTCCGAATCTGAAGTTCTCCGACCGATATGGCCGCGTACAATTTCTCGGCCTCAACTTCACCGCTCTACTCTTAGCCGACGCAGCACTCGCAGCACTAGCTGTAGCGCCTGACTATGTCCCCGGCGGCTATTGGCTCATCGTGTATGTTTCGGCGTTTGAAGGTCTCATTGGTGGTAGGTGTCGTCTTGTGGATCCGACGACGTTGAGTGACGATTTGTCCTCCCCCAGGATCTTCCGCGGCCTTTGCGGCCACCCACGCATATCTCGCAGATTGCAGCGATTCGGCCGCAAGGTCCACATTTATATCCCAGCCCACTGGACGTGGCTAAACAGTAGATTCCATAGGTCGCGTATATTCTCCCGATTTTTTGGGTTGTTGTTCATTGGTGTGGCGTTCGGACCAAGTTTGGGTTCACTTGCTGAACGTTTAACTGATAATCCTTGCGTGGTATTCTACCTTGCGTTTGCTTTGCATGCCATCGCTGCTCTCTTCGCGTGGTTTATCATCCCTGAGTCCCTCCTGCCTGCTCAGATGGAAGCGACTAGGCGCACTAGAGTTGAAGAAAGAGAGGGACATTGGTTCAGCAGAATGTTCAGCTTCCTCTCACCTCTCGCGGTGTTCGCGCCTCTCCCACAAAAGGGAGGTGTGAGCCCACAAAATGCGCTCAAGAAGGATTGGTCCCTAACATGGCTGGCGCTCTCGTTCGCGCCCGAGTCGTTGGTGGTTGGTGGCGTGCAATACTGGCTTCAATACGCTATTGGGAAGTTCAACTGGAGCGCGGAGATCGTACGTGCGCCCTCGAGATAAGGTTGGTCGATTCTAAGCCATTCCCTAGACCGGATACTACATAAGTCTCGTCGGACTCACCCGGGCTCTCTTCCTGGTGATAGGTCTGCCCGGTAAGCGGAATTGAACTAGATCTTATGTGCCGCTCGACTGTCGCAGCTGATTGGGGTTTCGCATTTAGCTATCCTGCACTTCTGTGCACCTAGAAGTCCCCCTATTCAACTTCCAACTTCACCTAACGAAGCCCTCAATGTGAATTCCTCCCGTCCATCTCCCGCGCACTCCCGCGATCCCATCCACGCGCACACGCCGAAAGTTGACCTCGGCATCGCAAAAGTTTCACTTGCGCTGCAAGTAACGTTCTTTGCGCTTATTGCCATCTCGAAAGACGCAATCGTGTTCGTGACCGCCGGCGCTCTTGGCGCGCTCGCTATGGGTTATCCGCCCACAGTACAAAGCCTCTCGTTAGAGCTTTACACGCGTCGTGGCGGAGCGCCGTCTGAGTCGGGGCGGTTGTTTGGCGCGATGAGCGTGATCCAGACTATCGGGTACGTTGTCCCCACAGAGGTGCTTTGTGAGGTCGGCGTGGTATTGACGCTGGATTGCGGAGCAGGAACCAGGTTGTCGGCCCAACGCTGTTCGGCATCGTATACATCAAGACGGTCGCCACGTTCCCCGAAGCGATTTTCTACGTTATTATAGCTCTGGTGTTACTCTCGCTCTTCTTCCTTTTCCTCATACAGATACCTCCCGATCGAGGCGTCATAGATGCAGAATCAGGGGCACCAGCTGACGCTGATGAGCCCGCGATACTCATGGATAGCGAGTAGAGTGCACATGGAGGCACCGTTCAACCGCGTGTCTCCCGTGTTGAGTACGTTCCATTCGCGGCCTGTACTATGTAATTCGATATTAGAAAACACGTTTCAGTATTGTATTGTGTTACTGTGACGCCCTCGTGAATTGGGCGGATAGTGGTAAAAAGACGAAAAGAGGGTTCGGTTCTAACAAGGCGCGGGACGGCAAAATGCTGTAGCTCGGACTAGCATCAAAGGAAGGCCCACAAAGTAAGGAAAAGATGAAACCAGAAAGGTCGCACACCGGGTTCCTCGTAACACAACTGGGTTCGTTGGTGGTTTGATATACTGTACATGAACCACATTGATTGGCTGCACAAATGGACAGAACCCAGCAGCACAGCACGGAGACAATTGAAATGATAGCCTACCCCTCCCCCCGTAATCAACAGACCCGTATAGATGGCGAATCAACAACATCGAAAGCAAACAACTCGTGATACAACATTGCGAAAGCTCCCATACACACAACTACTTTGGTTATGAACAGCACAATATTGCAGTGTGGTGATCATCTAGTTCTGCTGTTTGAAACGTTTTTCGATGACGTCGCCGTTGAGAGTATAGCCGTTCGCGGTGAATAGACGTGACTGCAGGAATGGCGTTGTGTCGTAGATCTCATGTTCTTTGGCCTGGTCGGGGGAGAGTCAGAGTCATCAATGCGCATCCACGTACATCTGTGGCGCACAAACACCGTCACGTACCCGTTCGTCAAGTTCCGAGACGTTCACGGTAACCAGCTCGGGCTGCTGATGTCGCTGCAGCTGGAAGAAGCGTGCCTTTTCCTTGACGATCTGGCCTAGCAAGAAGGAGAGCAGCTCTTCGTGGTCTCGCGCCTGCGTGAGATACTTGCGGAAGCCCTGTTGTGCAAGAAAAGTAAAGACCCGGTCAACATCCAACAGAGTATCGTGCCAATCAAAGCAAAAGAAGAAAGCACAAAATATTAAAAAAAAACATCAGAGGGAGGGGTTCACGCACGCGTTGGAGAGTTTTCTTAATCGACATCTTCTGCGCGTTGACGAAACTCTCGATCGCGACGGAGATGGCCAAATCAATGTCGTCTGCACGGACGTACTCGCGCAGGGACATCCGCGCGCTCGCTTCTGCCATGCGAATCATGCTCTCCAGGTGTCGTACCGTGATGGGGTAAGAGCCGGTGGCAATCGATTCACGCCGCAAGTCCGCGAAGAGCCGTGAGAGCTTCTCCGAGTCCAGGTCGTACAGCTTTGGGCGCACTTTTTCACGCGCATACATAATGTACTTGCGGAGAAGGTCTTGGGGGATCAGCTGGCATAAGAACAGTCAGCTCACGCAAAGAGAAGATCGATGAGGGTCGGGATTTCTTATTACCTCGGCATCGAGTGTGGTGCCCACGTCCATCTCGTCGTGCTCCGCGTCAAACTTGGGGTGGCTCCGCAGATGGCTGCCGACGACGAAGCGCGCCAAGAGCTCGTCCTGCACGGGGTCGACCGTGTCCTTGACGACGCAGAGCACGTCAAATCGGGACAGGATCGGCTCGGTGAGCTCCACGTTCTGCTGAAACGGTATCGTCGGGTTGTAGCGGCCGCGTATCGGGTTCGCCGCGGCGACAATGGCACAACGTGCCTGAAGCGTCGTGACTATGCCGGCCTTGGATATCGAGATGGTCTGTTGTTCCATAGCTTCGTGTATTGACGTCCGGTCGGCGTCGTTCATCTTGTCAAACTCGTCAATCAAGCAGTGGCCCTTATCAGCGAGCACAAGCGCGCCGCCCTCGAGAGTCCACTCGCGCGTGACGGGATCCTTGCGCACACTCGCCGTCAGACCGACCGCGGACGCGCCCTGGCCAGTCGCGAAGACTGACCGGTGGGCAGTCTTCTCGACGTACTTGAGGAACTGCGACTTGGCGGTGCCCGGGTCTCCAAGCAGAAGCACGTTGATATCCCCTCGGAGGCGCAGCTTCCGGTTGACATCCTTAGGAACGCCGCCGAAGAGAGAAAGAGCGATGGCCGTCTTGATATCCTCGTGGCCGTAGATCGATGGCGCAATCGACTTGATAATGCGCTTGCGGACGCGCTCGTCCCGTGCGAGTGCGCGAACCTCCTTTTCGTCGTCTTCTGTCAGGCGGAAGGCAGCGAAGAGGTCCTCTTTTTTATTGATATGGTTAGCTTCTATGATGGTGGAGAAGACAGGGAAGCCGTTTTTGGCGTTCAGTGACGCATCAAAATTGTTGCGGTAG
>Ga0307510_10008093_pt1 | contig 12519 bp, 3 predicted proteins | sample 12_EM_MG_FD_207224 | JGI IMG/M metagenome (GOLD analysis project Ga0307510, IMG submission 207224) | Populus trichocarpa ectomycorrhiza microbial communities from riparian zone in the Pacific Northwest, United States - 12_EM | ecosystem: Host-associated > Plants > Roots > Unclassified | place... | reverse complement strand
CTAGATTTAAAATATATATATATATATATATATATATATATATGTTTCTTCAATTCAAACAATGACAGTACTGATCAGTTTTTGCTGTATTCCCCACCATCCAAATACGACCAGGCTATTAATATTTAAGCATAACCTAACAAATACAGATATGTTAAAGACAATTGGAAAGTATAGACTCGGCAGTTGAGTATCTTAGAAACAATTATGGGGGGAAATTGTCGCTATATATATGTTTTGCTCAAGATTTGTTGCAATTTCAGGTTGCAACATGGATTGAATTTCTCATCCTTAACACTTGTTGTACAGTTGATGATGTTGACTTAACTTTATCATATACCTTTTGCATGTGTGTAAGGTCTGCTTTAATTGTCACCAGCTTAATGTAATCTAGTGCTCTTGTCAAATCCACCAGTACTCTTCATTGTTAATAAAATGCCAGCAGGTACGTGTGGCTATGAGAGAGAGAGAGAGAGTCTCATCCAGTGCTCTTGTCAAATCCACCAGTACTCTTCATTGTTAATAAAATGCCAGCAGGTGTTTTGTAATTCTAAAAGAGAAAATGGGACATCTTGTTTTTTTAGGTTAACATGTGTGTCCGGGTCAGTTTACGCGTACCTCGACTAATCTTACAGGTTTTGAAGTTAACGACCATGTAAGCCTCCAGTGGCCATCATATAAGCAACCACAGGGCTCGAACCTGAGACCACAGAAAGAACAAACCTCGTAGCTTTAAAAATATTGTTTTGCTCATACTTAAAAAACTCAAAACACATGGTCGTATCATTGGTATTTAATTGTCATTGTCAAATTAATAAGGGTTAAAGAAGTCTGGCATTTTACGTGAACAATGTAATAACGATCATACCTTTAGAAGTTAAAAAAAATTAAAGTTGGGGGTGAAGGCTTTTTGGTATTTTTACCTTCAAATACACAGTTAAATAATCATATTTCCCTTGTATTTCTCAAAAACAAAACTAGCAGCTAGGGCTATTTGAGTCTTTTTCATATATATATTTTTTGATATTATCAATTGAAATAAAGGACAATTAGGTCTTTGAATAGATATAAAATTAATAAAAAATAAAAACAATTGCACATGAGACGTCTTGGATGTTCAAATGCCACTGTCAGCAATGATGATGGAAGTGGAGAGTTGTCCTCTACACGGTGACTTGACGCATGTCACCGGCGAAGGTTAGTTGATCTCCGGTGAATATTTTTCTTTTCCTTCACTTCTCTTTCCACACCTTGGTTTTCACCCCGGCCCTGATAAAAATAAATATGTCCTTACTTTAATTTTGATACTCATTCTTTTTATTATTATTTGTTTTGTTTTTAATGCTTTTTAAATTTTTTTATTCTCGATTTCATCCCTATACATTTTATTTTATTTTATTTTATCAAATTTGATCATAATTGATTCTTTTTTAATACTTTTCTTGAATTGTTTTTTGTTTCAATTTCATTCCTAAACATTTAATTTCATTTAATTTTTTTATTCAATCTTGGTCCTCATTTTTTTATCTATTTTTAAATTTATTTTATTTTCAAATTTAGTCCCTGATTATTTTCTTGATTTAGTTCTTATATCAGGATTGGTTTTATGACTCGAGTCACTCATTTCAAAGATTATCTTAGTTTAACACCGGGTTTTTTTAGGTCATTTTTATTTTATTTTATTTTATTTTATTTTGCAATTTTATCATTGGATATTGAGGCTTGAGCTTTATTATTTGTTACACTTTCATTTATTTGGGGTTATCCTAATCTCATATCCATGGTTGTGGGATGGTGGAGTTAACCTGAGTCAATCAAGTTTTTTTTGGTGTTTTTTTTAAATTATTTTTTTTTAATTTCATCCTGTTATTTGGCCTTAGACTTTGTTATTTTTTTTCATTTTTTTTTCTATAGAGTTATCCTAGATCGCCAGTTAGTGGAGTTAACATGAGTTGACTTTGGTTTTTTACGATTCTTTTACTAATTTAACTTTAGTATTTTTTTCTAGGTCTCATTCTGAAAAAAAATATTTTTTTATCTCGATCTCACGTCATAAGTAATGGGTTAATCAAGTCAACTCGTGTTGACTAGATTTTGTTTTTTTAATAATTTTTAAATTTTTTCTTTCAATTTTATTTTTTGACATTAAATTATTAGCCTTGAGCTTTGTGATTTTTTCTTATTTTCTTTTATGTGTGGTTATCATGGGACGCAGGTTCATTGGGCTAACCCAGGTTTACCCAAGTTTTTTTTTTCGACCTTTTTTTAATTGATATAACTTCAATCCTTTTTCTAGGTTCTTTTTAAACAATTTAATTTTTTTTTATCATGATCTCACAATGCAAATCACAGGTTAGCTGAGTAAACCCAGGTTGACCCATGTATTTTCTTTAATGTTTTTTTTAGAATTGATTTTTTTTAATTTCATCATTTGATATTAAAGTACCGTTTGTTATTGCAACATGGCCGTGCTTTTCAAGAAAAAATATTTTTTTTGCTTCAAAATAGTTTTTTTATGTTTTTTGATCATTTTGATGTGCTGATATCAAAAATAAATTTTAAAAAATAAAAAAAAATATTATTTTTATTCATTTTCAAAAGAGAAGCTCTTTAAAAAGTAACCACTACCATAATGCTAGACAGTACCTAAGTTATAAGGACTTAAGTTTTGTGATTTTTTGTGCATGAGAGAAGGGGGAAAACCCTTGCAAGTTCCAGGTGTTAAAGGAATTGAATTAGTCAAGTTAATATGGGTTAACTTGAGTTATCATTAATTATCTGAACATCTTTTTTTATGTTAGGAAAAAATTTATCCGGCCCGCGGCTTACAGCAAGCCGCCTATCTAATTATCAATAAAAGACTAAAGGGTGTAATTAAACAAAATATTAAAGATGTGGTTAATTCATTGTAACAATGTTTACAAAATATTATTCATTATAATAATGTTTTTTTTTAAATTCATCCTTTAATATTAGGTTATTTTGGAAATTATGCTTTGTAATTTTTTTTATTTGATTATATATCAGTTTCATAGATTTTTTCCCTTGATTTCAACCTTCAACATTGGATTGTAGTTGTTTTTTTTAATTTTTTTTCAATTCTATCTTTTAATATTGGATTGATTAGGAATTAACTTTCATAATTTATTTTAATTTATTTTTTATAGAATTATTACGGTTTCATAACTTGCATAGCAGGTTTGATAGGTTAATTCAAGTCGATCTAGCATATCATTGTATCATATTTGAAAACAAATATCATTTAATATATATCATATTTTGAGGTTATAATTATTTTTTAATTAAAAAATACATTAGCAATCAGATAATTTTTAACATTTAAAAAAAATTAATCCGATAACGCATTGCTATAATCTAAGTAATACATAGTTTCTGTCCGCATTACTTTACTTTTCTCTTATGTTCATTTCATGATGTGGTTATTACCTGTTATCAGCTTCCTTTCAGAAACACGGAGTTCTCATATCCACAGAGACCACGGTCCACCACATCATCGGACAAACATTCATGAAAATACAATAAAATAAAATGAGTAATATTTCATCCATATTGACCATTTCCCCTGCTGTTTCAATTGCCAAAATTTGTATCTCAAATTAAAAAAAAAATCCTTCAAACAATCTTTTCCCACAATATAAGATAAACATGAATAGAAAATTAATTAGAAATCATCTTTACTAAATCTGGTTTAGACTAAAGGGTTGATTCAAGATCTAATCAAGTCATTTTTAACCCGGGTTTGGGTTAAAAAATTAATTTATAATTAATTTGGGTAATATAATATATCAATTCATGATCCAATTAAAATATAATTTAATTTAAAAAACTTTGCAAACAATTTTTGTTTTAACCTTTTTTTTAAAAAAAATAATAATATATTTTTTATTGAGTAAGATCACCTCCTAGACCAGGTCATGGGTACGATAGAAATGGTGTGTAAATTATCAATTACCCGGGGAAGCATGGTTTTGATGCTATGGTACGGGGGGAAGAGGTGCTCCGAAGTCCAAAACAAAATGATCGAGATGAATATTCCAATGGTAGAATATTGTATATGGTGTCTCGAGTCTGAATGAAAATTTTGTTTAAAAATATAGTTAAAATTATGTTTTTTAAAAAATTTAATTTTTTAATTTTTAATATTTGTAAGCTGTTTTAATATATTGATATTAAAAATAAATTTTAAAAAATAAAAAATATATTTTAATTTGTTTTCAAATAAAAAAACATTTTAAAAAACAATTATTACTACCCTTCCAACTAAACATCAAAGATCAAAATGCTGATTATAATAAAAACAAGAGACCTCTTGCATCCCTTGTGTTGCAGAATTTCCACAACAAGTGGATAAGAGCAAAGCTGCCTCATAAAGAGACCTTTAATTGTATACAAGAAATTGAAAATAAAATCTCCCCAACCCCACGTCAATGGTATTTTTTAACACCAACGCAAACAAAATAATGACTCAACCCCCGTAGGACCCCGTGATTATGAAACATAAAGTAGATTCAAGAATAGAAAACACTGGGAAAAAGAGGTAGAATAGGAATGACGATGACATTTCCCGAAGGGAAAATGTAGAGGAAGGAGATAGCTATAATTTTGCCTTCGTTATGAAGAATTTATATCTCCTATATAGATGAATCACCCACTAATTCAATAATTACGCAATTATGAGATAATTCATTGAAATTAAGGTCTTAATCTCTCTAAATACGCTCTAAACCCTAGCTAATCTGCCCTTTCATTAGAGAAAGGGTGATTTTTCACTCGTGAAGATCCCAAACTTTTGAGGGTAAAAGATGCTTTTATTTTTAGGAGAACAGGAAATAGACAAAAACAAAATCTGACAACCTAATGGTTTTTCAATCAATGGCTGTCCAAACTACAAATTAAGGTTTCTGAAGTGAAATCTGAACATCTGAGAAGAAGTTATAGTTTTATGTTTCCGAATACAAGATGTCGTTCTAATTTCTTACATATATATGGTATGGAAATTGCAAACACCCTCCTCTTTTAACTGGTAATAATCAAGTACTGCACTGAGCAGGGAGCAGCCATCACTGTCATGTTCTGTGCACCTAAAAAAGCTGAAGAGATGGCAACATGGAAGCTAGAGCCATCAACATACCGAAAAAAAAATTAGTCTATAAAGTCTGGAGTTCATCCCTGTCTCCTTCCATGTCATGAATTGCATTTCTGACCACAAGAAAATCAAGCACAATTCAAACTGAAGATTTCCCATCAGCTTGAAAATTCCAGAAATTAACATAAATAACAAAAAAAAAATTAAGAGATGAAAATTATAATAGTAATAAAAGGGAAATCATGAGTAATACAAGAAAGTCATTTCAGAGTTACAATTCCATATATTTAAATCTTATTTGTATTATAATTATGGATATAAAGACTTCAAAAAAAGACAATAAAATTAAGGATTCATGAGATTCTTCAATTTTAAAGATATTTATTACCGGCAATCCAAGCGAATTATGCATCATGAATCATAAAAACCATCTCGATTTTATGGTACCTAATTATCTTTATTTTCCACTAATACTGCTAAATATTAATTAATTATCTATAATTAATAGCTAAATATTCTTCCTTTTCCTCACTTGACAAAGCAATACTTTCCTCTCTCAAAATCTTCTTCTTAGTAGCAATAAATCTCTCAATTGTAAGCCTAAACTCGTCACTATTCATCTCCAGCATCGACTTTCTCGCGGCCCCCGGAGTATCATAATTAAGGCCACCAGTACGGAATACAGTCAACGTCTCCCTTCCAATCTCCGTCTCCGATCTTCGAAACTCTCGTGGATATTCCCTTTTCTCTTTCCCATGTTTCTCTGATAGCGTCCTCCTGAAAAACTTCTCCTCTTTCACCACTGTAAGATCACGAACCGGATTTTTTCCCATTTCATCAACATTGGCAGCATCGTTAGTTTTCTCGCAGCAAACAATTTGTTTTTCGTCGTCGAGTGTATCTTTCTCACGAACTGGATTCTTCTCTTCTGCTTGAACTGGTTCCTCTTGCAGCAAGGAAACAACAAACTGTTTGTCCTCTCCGGTGGTTGTTTTCCACCGAGGAGAGGAGGTGGAGAAGGAAACGTACTCGTCATAGATATCGGTTTGGATTGGAGTGTCGCTTTGGTCATTGTTGCTGGGTGTTGTAGATGAAAGGTAGACGACGATTAGAATAAAAACGTTTGCAAGCACAAAAGCATAGATTTTCTGGTTAAAAAAGGAGAGATAACGAGAGGCTGCATGTGTTATGACAGGGAAGCAAGAGAAGGAGCACCAAAGCAAGACTAAAGCTCCCACAGTTTCCAAGAAGCAGTAAAGGTTTCTCTTTCTGTTGTACCTTCTCATAGCATCGGCTTTCCCAGCCTTCACTTTGTCAAATATTTCAAAGGAACTAGACATTTTTGGTTTGTGGGGTTTTGATCTGAAAGAAGCCAATTGATAAGGAACGGCAATCGGAGGCTATGAAAGAAACATAGATATAGAGAGAGCGAGAGAGTAAAGAGAGCTTGTAAGGGGCTTTGGCGTTGCTCGGAGAAAAGGGTTCTTGCAGAGAAGGAAAGTGAGAGAAAATAGGGATACAGAGAGGGCTAGCAGGGATTCTGACTGAGATAGCTAACTCTTTTTTGGTACAGTCTTGCCTTATTGGTCTGGTTCTTGTTGAAGTTCTTTGAGGAAAGTTGAAATTGTAATACAGAATACAGATAGATCTCTCGGGAGGTGGGAGGGGAGGGAGGCTTTTATAGAGAATAATTAGTCTTCCCAGTCTATGATACAGAGATTTATAAATGCGAACAAAAATTAATTAATAAAGGGGAGAGAGTCTGAACAACGAGGGCCGAAACTTCGACCAGAAGAGGGTCTATGGGCAAGTATGTGCAGAAGAGATGCATGGCATGGACAATTGGCACGGAAGGTCTCCATCAACTGTTGTGTCGTGGCCTTTAATCTCTCCATATTTAATATTACTCCTTCCTAATAGTGGGCTGTCTGTTTTTTTTTTATTATTTCTTTTACTTTTTTTCATAGTTTCTCATTTTGATAGAGGACACGTGGATTGCAATCTTGCCGTTTTCCATTTTGGCTGGAGGATATAAATAATTGCAAATTGCAAACTTACCATTTTAATCCTTTAATTAATTGCGAAGGGCAAGATCCTTCACAAACTAAATTGATTCGAGTGAATAAATTGATGTGATTTATAAGAATAAAAATAAACAAATCTAGTAATATCTTTTTTTAACATTAATAAAATATAATCAAAGTTCATAAATAGAAATGAAAATCATATTTATACAGTTCAATTAAAAAAGACGTTGTCCTAGTGAAGGTACTTTAAGTTCTAGTTTCCTGAATAAAAATAAAAATAAAAAACTTTTGATAAGTATATATTTTTCTCTATTTGTATTTTCCTCTCTTAAGAATATATGGCCATAAAATTATACTTGTTTTATATAGGAATAAAATTATACTTAACTATTGCTGGTTTCTATTAGAGTGCTGGAGAATTTCCTAAACAATAATGTTATATAGACAAACAAACTTGAAATTTTTTTAATACAAATACATGCAATAATTTTTTTTCTTATGAAAACTAATAATTTATTATTAGGGTATATGTACTTTATTCTTAATTAGTTGACCAATTAGTATGTGATTTTGATATAAAAAAATTATATGCTATGATGTTTCAAAATCCAGTATACTCAGGTATGAGGTTTTTTGGTGTTTGGACAATAAGTAATCATATATTCATGTCAATATTTTATTTTTCAAAGTTTAAGAAATAGATAATTGATGGTAGAAGGTCTAACAATTACAAAACAATCTATTTTAGTGGGGTTTATGGATCCTTAGATAATGAAGTCAATAGCTTTTAAAAAAAAATAGATTGCAATACATGAGAGAATGAACATTAAATTTCAAGAACAAGAGTGTTTGTTCTTGTTTTGGCACGATAAATACCCTAAGATTTAGAAGTATTAGTATCTAGAGAATAAATATTATCAGACCTTTACCTGAGTAGTTCAGGGGGTGTTTATAACTCCTGAACCTTATCGTTTGAATGGAGTAAAAGGGTTAGAGAGTCATTTTTTTATGATAACATTAATGAGGGACAAATATCCCCTACACGATATTAATGAGATGAAAATATGATAGGTTTTTAGGACATTTTTTATACACCTTTGAGTGTAGGGAGAAGAAAATCCCTAACATTAATATTTTATATTTAAAGTCATAAGAACAAACAAACGAAACCTAATAACCCAACATGGGACCTATAATGATCTCCAAACCTTTTAGTCATTTGTGTGTGGCACACTTCCAAATTCACGGTCAATGGGTATGGTAGTGAACTAGACCCATGCCTACTTGAACTTGGCATATAGTTAACCCAAGGATTTCGGGTCAAGCAGCACACCAAACTCATGTCCAAATTGGGCTTGACATGAGGCCAAATCTAGGGGCGAAGGATCTGGTAGTTTGCTAGACCCATGCCTAATTGGCTAAGCACGCAGCCAAGCCCAAGAGCTCTAAGTCTAGCTATTCACCAGACTCGTACCGATTTGGGCTCAACACGGTGTCAAGCTCACGAGCGGTGAGTCTTGTAGCTCACCAGATCCATGTTCGTTTGGGCTCAGCACGTAGGTGAACTCAAGGACGTTGTGTTTGGCTGCTCGTCAGACCTATGTCTTTTTGGGCTCAACACGTGACTGAATTTAAAAATATTTGGTCTGACAGCTCGTCAAATCTATGTTCGTTTGGGATCAATACATAACTGAACTCAAGAACGTTGAACCTATAAACAAGTTAGACTTATATCAAAACTAAAGATGTTGGACATGGATGCGAACCCATTCACATGTTATTGGATTATCACCTTGTATTTGTATTTTTGAACTTGAGCTTTTTCATAAAGCAAGAAAACTACCGTCTACCGATTCATCAATTTGTATATCATTTTACTTTCTCAGATTGCAATCAACAATCTTATCATTCTCAAAATCATTGAAGCGTGGATATATTCAGTACTCTTATATAAATATAAATTACAATGTTTCCATTCCCCATTTTGATAGAAGGAAATATATAGAAATTCCAATCTAGATCAATGAAGCGTGGACATGGTATCTGTGTTTGGCACATTGCGGGAGTTGATTAGAGTTGAAGATTCCTCTATTCACAAGCTTTTTCGTTACTGGATCTTGGATTATCGACATTTCCTTTCCTGTTATCTTTTCCGGAGATTGCTTCCCTTAATATTAATGTGTAGTGACTCTTTTTTGGTGAATAATAATGTGCAATGAACTTATTTAGGGTTTCCTTATGGTTAATTATTCAACAACTGCATTTGGAACACCCCTTCCATGCAATGCATTTTATTAAACTTGATTTTATTTAGTAGGTGAACTCAGGACTCAACTAAGTTATTTTTAATTTGAATCGAGTTATAAAAAATTAAAGCTATAAATTATTTAGTTTGACCAGGTTAATCAGACTTCTTAATTTATAATTCTATTGATCTACTAAAATTAACTCTAATATAATTTTTAAATTTTTTCAAAAAAATAACATTATTTTTATTTTTTTTAAAAAATAATTGATCCGAGTTAACTCGAACAACTAATCTAACTATGATTATATTTAATTACTATGCAATATGAATCTTATCTGAGTTTATCAAATTAATTTGCATTTTATTAATCTCTTACTTGAAACTCCACTTGAAAATATCGTCTTCTGGATTCTAAGAAAAGTGGGTGGAAATTAAGAATGGAAGTGGACTATCCCCGTTTTGTAAGTCAATAATTGTTCTTATGATCAAAAGTTTGATATAAAAAAAACTGCTTTATTTATAAATAGGACAATGCCAAACAAACTTGAATAAATAATAGACTAGTGACTTTATGGCATGAATTAAATGATACAAATAAAATATTTTAATTTTTATAACCAGTAATATTGAATTATGAATTTTATTAAATATAAATAAATCTACAATCATGTGAGTAAAACCTTTTAATTTCATCATTAAATGTTTGCCTTTAGCCTCGGGACACAGAAGAAAAACCAATAAATATATTTTAAATTGAAGAACCAACTTCATCAAAACTTGATATTTAGCTAAATTTTTGTTTATGTTTTTAGAAATTTTTTAAAAGTGTTTTTCACTTAAAAATTATTAAATATATTTTTTAAAGTATTTTTTAATGATTTTGACGTGTTAATATAAAACAAATCTGAAAAAAAATTATTTTAATATATTTTCAAGATAAAAGCTATTTTAAAAAACATTATGCATCACAATTTCAAATACCCCGAGATTTTTACTTGCAGATGTAATATTGATGAATGATTGATTCATTTTTATACTCATTTAAAAAATATCATAATTTAGTGGGATTAAAGTATTCAGATGCATGATTCGTAGGATAATGAATTCCAGAACTCTCCATGTGAATTCATGCTATAATATTATTAGAAATTCCTTCAATATCATAATATTCAGCCAATGACGTCTCTGCCATAAAAATAAATCTTTACCGGGATGCTAAATGCAATGCATCACATGTTCTAATGCAGATGATTTCCCGAAGATTCAAATTCAATCGGCGTGCAAGCTTTACTTTTGTCTGTTTGGTTGTGGAGTAAATTAAATGAAAAAAAAGGGAGCGGATAGAAAATATATATTAACTAGAAAGAAAAAGCAATTGGGTTCGTGATCAAAGTGAATAGTTTAGCACTGGGCGCTGACATGGGAAATTCATGAGCTCTAAGAAAAGGACACAAAGTAGATACATACAAGGTCATGGGACCTCATGAACTCGTGGTTTTGTCGAGGAAGATGATGAAACCCATGAAATATTGATTCACTAATCCAGATATTACCCAGTGAGCCAGAAAGGTATTTAATGTATAGCTGTTAAACCCTTCCCGTCCCAATATATTAACCCGATAATTATTCTATCTAGGATCTAGGTCGCGTTTGCTTTAGAATCATTATGGATGTTGACTTGTTCAAATCTGAATGACATAAACCAGACCAAATTCAGATGAGACAATGCTCTGTTAATTCAAAAAATTAAAATAAAATTATATTAAAATTAACTTAGATTAACCTTGCAACTCAGCCTCAACTGGGCCGGACATCTAACATGAGTATGAAAACTATGCTTTAATGGCCAGTGATCACACACCGCGCGCTTGCTAAGTTAAGCGCTGCAACACTTTTTAGCGCTCGGGAAGTGACCAGGACCAGCAGCTGTGCAGGTAGAGAAGGGAGGGAACTATCACATGACTCCCTGGTCGAACCACTGCAAAAGGGCCAAAAAAAAAAGTAAACAAGTATTTCTCCAATGGGAAATGAGATTCAATTTGACAGTCAGGTTGTTCAGGTGAGTCCAGAGAAAGAAATTTGGATGTTGCTAGCCACATGCACAAGCAACACATATCATTCCTTCATTTTATTTTATTTCTTCTTCTTGATTCCATGGGATTTGTAGATCATCAACGGCCTTTTTTTAATTATCTTTTCGGAGTTCAGATTCAACAACTTCCCGTTAGGTATATATTAGAATTACTTTCCTTTTATTTTTTTTGCTTTTCTTCTTCTTCTTCTGTTTTTCTAATGGAGGTAACCAAACTGTTAAATAAAGGAAAATGTTAATAAATTAGGGGAAAAAACCAGGGATAAAGAAAAAGATTTTACCCAGAAAACTATTCAAAACACTTTTACATCTATGAAATTCAAAACAATTTTTTTTATATAAAGAACCCACACATCTAATCTAACCATTATGTTAAAGAAGGAGAATGGCAATGAGTTAGAAAAAAAAGCAAAATAAAAGCACAGTGGCTTGTTTCAATGGAAATATTCTAGTCTTCAAAAAGCACCATGGCACGGGCTGGCGGTGGAGAGAGGAGCTTTTAGAAACAGTACCATGGCACGTTGCAAGTGCAAGTGCAAGTGCAAGTGACAGAGATATTGGTAACTCCGGAAATCTAGGAAAACTAAAATTACTTGATATATATCTCTTTGTCGATACCAACTTTTGGCATCCTGATTAAAAAAAGGGTGAGATTAGGTGAAGGCTATGTTTGATTGATATTTAAAAAAAAAGAAGAGAAGAAAATGGTTGATAAAATTATTTGTTTGCGAAAGGAAAAGGTTAAGTCATTGGGGCCCAAAGAAGTAAATAAATAAATAAAAGTTAATAATGCATCTTAGGGTTTCTTTAGAGAACCTATCTCATTCAATTACATGTGAGCCTTTTTCCGAAGCCACCAGCAATTCTAGAGATTCTAGTCTTGTAGCGTGTTTGGAAGTGTGGTTATAGTTATTGTTGTTTTTTAAAATGTTTTTAACTTGAAAATATATTAAAATAATATTTTTTATTTTTTAAAAATTATTTTTGATATCAGCGCATCAAAATGATCTAAAAACACCAAAAAAATATTAATTTGAATCAAAGA
>Ga0307510_10008091_pt1 | contig 12522 bp, 8 predicted proteins | sample 12_EM_MG_FD_207224 | JGI IMG/M metagenome (GOLD analysis project Ga0307510, IMG submission 207224) | Populus trichocarpa ectomycorrhiza microbial communities from riparian zone in the Pacific Northwest, United States - 12_EM | ecosystem: Host-associated > Plants > Roots > Unclassified | place... | reverse complement strand
AGAATGAAATTTTAAGTACAGGGGTTGAGGGTAAGTGAGGCGAATCTGCTCTGGTTGGCTCATAGACCAATCGGCCAACCAAAGAGTCGAATATCAAGTACCATTGTGCCAAGAGTTCGCCTGACTTTTTTCCACTACGAATTTTCTAGCCAAGATTGGCTGTTCGCGTATGGTTACACACACGTAATTTCGGCCAGTAAACTTAGAGTTCGCCTCACTTTACCGAAAACCCTCTATACTGCTCCCGGTAAACGCTGTCGGGAACTTTTAGAAAATTTGCAACATGACCTTGCAATTCCTTCCTTGTTGGAGGAAATGCCTTGGGGCGTTTATTCGTATGCGAAGCTTGGCACCAAGGCTGCAACATGACCTGGCTTGATGTGCCAAGGGTTTTATTTGAGGCTCGGGGGGGTATTTTTTTTAATGTTTGATTCTGCGTCTAAAGTCAAGGGATGATAGGCTATGGTACTAGGCTTAGTTTAGTGTATTACAGTAATTACTTGTAAACTAAGCTAAAGCTTATCCTTCTCCTTATCCTTCCACTAAGATGCATGTCTTGCAGCCAACGATTTCAAGAGCAACAATTGTACTCGTAAGTATGATACCTGTCCCAGGTCATGCAGTAAGTACCCGAAGACGGGGGGGGGGTATTTTATATCTGCGCTCAAATGCTCACTTGAATCCCTGTTTCCTACTACAAGTACAGTACTTGATACTTATGACCCGGGACCAGTGCAGCAACACGAGTCCGTTATTATCACTTGGTCAGTCTGAAACGGCTGGATTCGTAACCAGGCACCCAGCGCCAGTGCAGGAACAACTTGAGCGTCGTGATTTGCTGAGAAATATTTCAATCCACTTGGCACGCTGAGTCATCCATCACCGAGAACCCGATTTTTCAGACCAGGCTTAGCAAGCCATTACCAAATCCAGCCCTAGCGCGCCTGACTGCAGATTTGAACTGTTTCACACTTACTGACTAAGGGGTACGAGTAACATATTGGCTGGAGAACTGGAGCTTGGCTCATCTATAAATAATGTTATTTGGTGAACTTCCTCTTCTTCCTCGGCCAGTAGGAGGAACTGAAATATGGTTGAACCTCGCAGCTAAGAAGTTGGGATGAACGATGTGGAAGAGGGGGGAGGGGGCGGAAGAAAAAAAACTGTCTTTTGGCTCTCCCTCTCTCTTTCTCTCTGAAAAGATAAATGAATGGGGAAAACATGATGGAGCTTCACCGGGAGTGGCAATTTCTTAACACCCTAGCGGGTGGGGGGGTTAGGGCAATAGTTCTTGCGGTGCGGCCTAACTGCGCTCACTGTGTTTTGGCGCAGCTAAATTCTGGTTTTTGGCTGTTGGGGACTTGCTTGGTCTTTAGAGTGGTGTATCATGCTAGTATGATAGCCTACTGTATCATATATTGGGCAGCTTCTAATAAAAACTCAGAAAATAGTAGTTTATGACACTTTTCACGTTTTCATAAAATTGCCTTTCTGGGTGTAACCGTCATAATATTATTATTATACCTTGATATTTGATCATACTTCTGCCTAGAAATCCAGCTATATACGGTTTGTATTTTATTATTATTTCACACATTGGCTAGATAGAGTCACATTCCTCCTACCATAGCTTTGTTTCCCTCTTTGAAACGGTCATTCCCAACCTCCACCAACTACCGAGAAGGCCCTCTTCTCGGGAGTTTAGAACTTCACGTTATAATGCATCTATGAGTACTATACAGCTGATACCGTAGGAGCCGTAGAGGGGGGAAGCGTGTAACCCACCTCCCACTCTCCCACTTCGTTATTTATTTGTTTTTGTTTTAATTGGAAGAAGGGCAGTCAACTAGGCCACAGCAGACTATTTTGAAGCCTCTGGAACCACAATTATTTACAGGCCAGACAAGCCACTCTGTGGGGGTTTTTTACGCACTTTCTTCCCCTCTACCCCCCCCCCCATCGCTTCGGGCGCCATATTTAAAAATTTACCCAGGATTTTAGCCTATCGTAATGTATCTATTATGCATGCATAATTATTGTTCCAGCTTTCCGGGAATCCGGGTTATTTCTCTCGGTTTTGGCTCCGGATGTCCTTTTGGTAAATGGTGCTGTGCTCGAGTACTTTTGCTTGGAAACCGTTACCTCAGTTGCCGCGCTTGTATCGTGCTCGCCCGGGAAACTCTTGGGATCTATCGGAGTATCGGCGGGATTCGGTTGTGTTGGCCTGGGGTGGGTTTAGCTTGGGGGGGTTATATGATATTAGAATTAGGAATGCCAATTGTGAGATCTAGCGCGGGCTGATCCTCCTCGGAGGAGTTTTTTCTCTCTCTTCCTTTTGTTTCCTCTCTGGATCCGGGGATCGCTGAGTTGGCGGAGATAAGTGGACTTCAGGAGGGGGGTTTTTTTTTGCGGTAATGCGGCTGTCGTGAAATGCGCATGGTTTGCTGGGGTGAGTGGACGGTGGTGGTGGTGGTGCAAAAACCGTCGCAACGCATATCGCTTCACAATTACTTGCATAGTCTACCTTTGGTATTTTGCATTTGTTGGGTCAAAATTACTAACAATTATTACTCCCAATACACCTTTTCTCTCATATTAGGTCACGGAATGTTGTTTATTTTTGGTAGGAAATACGGTAGGTGTTATGGATTTTACAAGCCATGAGGCATGCAGGGCTGCACGGCAAGGTGCTCTATGATGTCGCGCATAACTGACAATCCATCCATCCAATCCCGCCCACCGGCGCCAATGAAGCATACCTGCAGAGGTCGGGTTATCGTGTTGAGTGTATGGGCAGTGCCCCGGTTTGAGTTAGGGTTGGTATTGGGGTCATTGAACGGAGAGGCGCGTTTCCGACTTCAGGTGGAGTTGTTGCTCGCATGATGGGTAATCAGGTATGCAGGGCTGTACGGTGTAATATTTTGAAGGAGGAGGTTGTTTCGAAGTTTTATTGCAAGCTTGTCGTACCGGGTTTAGTAGCAGATTGTTTGTACTCGAGTACTGGATTCTTGTGTCTAAGCCAAGGATTGGCATCCGTTGGCCCCAAGGTACGAACGGGCGCTGGTACTGCACGCACGGTATCGGCAGTGACGGGTTGGTGAGCGTGAGGAATACAGATTAGTACAGTGTCCACATAGGTGAAGCTGATAGCACTGGGAAGAATTGGTGTTGCTTCATTGATTCGTGGTTGGTCATGGCTGCAGTATGCTGGTACTGTACCCGGGTTTTGCCCGCCGTTTTTTTATATTTTCTGTACGACTTTTGGAAGGTTTATACTTGTAGGGACATGCATCCCGATGGGGTATCGGCAAATTATCTACTCGAGCACAGTACTAGGGGGTAGGCAAAAGTCGGGCGCACCCCATACAGTAACAACGGTTTTACACCATACAAACGGGGTTTTGTGGCTTTTTTTTGTATGGCAGCAAAAGTCGGGCGCACCCCCAGAATAGGAAATAAACCCAGACTTTTCGTGGGACCGCGCCCGACTTACCCTTGTACCCGAGTACATACCGTGGGGTGCAGCACTTCGCAAGGCCTCCACGACGGCTCCACCACACGAACGTAGTACATACATGAGGGAGCCTAAGCACGAGCACAAGCACGAAGCCCTCTTTCAACGGCCCACTCTAGTAATCTTCATCCTGTGGCTATCCTGATCGTCTATCTTTGCTTGCTGGGAAGAACGAACAAAATAACACCGAGGACAGCGATAATAATAATGATGGAAGGGTTTATTCCTCCCTCCTCCCCGCGTAAAACCTCGGACCCTAGCAGCACTCCACTACCCCACTACACCCCTTGATATCCAAACGCCATATTATACACCTGGTGCAACAAACTCGACGAGTCTACTCGAGCCTGGCGACTACAGTGCCAGGATCATGTGCGTGGGAGTTGCATAGGCGATCGCGTACATGATACCCGGACCCGATGTTTAGGGGAGGGTGGACAGGTAGTGAACGATACCGAATGTAAGAACTACCGGCCTTGAGGGTGGGGGTGAATAAGTGTAGTACTGTATTAAGATCGTAATATGGGGAGTAGGAATACCTGTGATTGTGATAGTATATGATAGGCTGCGGGACTAGAGTTCTCAGATAGCCTAATAGGGCTTTATTGTTTACTTGATTGCTGCGCTGAGCTACCCCTTATATGATGCATCTATGATTCAGTATCAGAATCTTTACTTATTCAAACCAAATGTCATGATCCAACTACTGGGAGCAGGGGGCACACGTTTTTAATGCCTTTGGAGGTCCAGCTAGAGGTAAAGATTCTTCTGCCCCCACTGCCTCAGGTTAATTCGAGTCCCACTCTAGAGTACAAGCAAGGTATTGCGAGCCAAAGTTCCAGTAAGTGAGCCACAATCACAACTCCCCCAGACCTCTACCATGCTAGGCACAGCTGCACCACTGCCGTTCCGTCCCATAACTACGCAGGGCAAAAATACTCTTCAGTATGCGCCGTACAATATTTCCAGGAAAACCCTGCCAAACCACGAACTTTCCCATCCGGATCCCGGAGTTACGCAAGCATGCATACCAGCCTACACACTCACCCTATGCTTTGGTGTTCACATACATGCATACATACAGGCACAAAATCCCGTCCTAGGCACCGAATGATGGATCTACAGAACGGTTTCTGATTGTAGGATTTTGAGAACCATCTTTTGTTCTGTTTATGATGCATGGCATGGCATGGGAGGCATGGAAAGGGAAGGCTGGAGGTGCGTGACTGCATGCATGGGGCCCACGCATCCGCTTATTATTCCTATTGTACTAGTATTTAGTGCCAGGGTGCTGCGTGACTTTAGGATTTGGGGAGCTTTCTTGATCCTTTTTCTTCCTTTTCGCTTTTTCGGATGGATGGATGGTTGAACTATCAGCTGCAGTTCCTTCTTGGTTCCCGGGTTAACTTTGTCAGGGTTTTGACACTATCGTGGGGGTTTTGGTGATTTGCCTTGCTTGCTTGCGCTATCGTAAAGTACAAGTACTGCACGGAATTTTGTAGCACATTGAATTCCCGTTTTTTCTTCTTCTCTTTCCCCACCCACACTTGTTCTCTTCTCGCGCAATGGCTTCATGCCGGCAATTGAAGATTGGGGAATTTTTTGGATTTTTGATAGTTTTGGATTGGGCTGCGATACGAAGCTTCATCGTGTTGACAGGGGAATTGATTATTATTATGATGCCTTTTGTAGGATAAGTTGCTTGATTACAGGGGAAGGAAGGTTTCAGCTTATTGGTTGGATGGTTTATGTGTGTGACTTGGATTATGATATCTTTCTATCCCAGGGTTGAACGGGATCAATCGATGATCGATTGTTCGATTGATTCCGTTTGGTTTCGAATTCGACTGCTTGGTGGTGGTGCTGCTGGTGGTAGTAGCAGTAGAAGTGATGTGGTGAAGTGGGCCTCTCTTGTTCGGGTTGTTCGGTGGGGTAGGTGGGTGCTTACTGGTGGTAGGTGGGGAAGCCTATGATACCAGCTTATTTCAGCTTACCCTATTCATTACTGTAAACTCCGCGCCACAACCGGAATTTTGGTATCCGGATGGTGGGATTACGGTGTCTCCTAGTACTGCCCAGGCTCAACTTCACCCACCAATCGGTTCATTAGATCACTGGGAGACCCCACCCTATTACTTGTCCATCACGTACTGTCTTACCAGGAACCCTTGCAACTAATTCTTGTTGCTACTCGAGTACTGATAGGCCCCTTTTTCCTTCGAATCTCGGCAGTTGATATTTCTTCTGCTCCACATACAGTGAATTTTCATCGGTATGTTCGGATAATCCAATACGGGATGGCGAAGAAGCAGATCCAGAATGAGACAGAGATGCTGTACTTGTAAAGCACGATGAGCTTTCAGCTAAAGGTATACTAGCCTGACTTAGTTTTTAGTCAATAGTCAGAGTGACTGGATGAGAATGGAATAACCCTAGTCTACTCCCCTCGGACGGCCGGCAATCTGGCATGCGCGGAAGTGAAGGTTTGCCACTCCGTCCAGTGAGTCGTTCTAGTGCTGGAGAACCGGCTACTTTGTATGGGTGGTGGTCCGGTCCGTCAATGATTCACCGAATCCACCAACAAACTCCAAACCCCGGATTTCTCCCCCCCCGAGACCCGAGTTTTGGATTGCTCGCGCTTGCTGGATGGAGATTGCCTCATTCTATCTCTCATTCTTTTTTCCTTTCTACTTTCTACTTTTTGATACAGGTGGCTGGTTCGTGGGAGATGGGGCTGTTATCGTTATTGTTATCGATTTGTAAAATTATTATTTCTTTGTGCTCTCGACGCCTGACTATTACGATATCATCGCTAACCAGCTCTACTCTACAATACGCGTACTACATAATGCACGAACGGGGTGTCAATAGATTTCCTGGCTTCTATACGAGATAGTGGTTTTTTAAGTATATGCGGTAGGGAAAAAGACCACCCCAAGGAACGGCCGAGAAGATGGGGGGATCATCACCCATGCTAACTCAGATCATGTGGGTAAGCTTATCATAGAAGCTCCACATTCTCCTACCCTCTCTTCCCCACTCCCCTGTCGTATTGTACGTACGTACTAAACTGTATTCCCCATTCTTCCATGATATCGATATCACGAAGAGTATAGTAACGAGGTTTCTAGCTAGGTAGAACCAACCGCCTATATCCCCGTCCCTCGATAGTTCTACCAACTCAACCTCCACCTTGGTACTTCCATTACCTGCGGAACAAAAGGAAAATCCTCACTTATCGTATTATACGAGGAACCCACTCGCTCTAAACAATAGGCCAAGTTAACGGCTGGGACATTTTTTTGAGTCCTTCTGCCAGCGCCAGCTAAGCCTAACCAACTACCACAACTGTGTTTATGCTGAACTGTCTAATGGGGCCATTCAGTCCAGCTCTACCCCCTTCTGGCTCTACAATTCGAGACAGTTACAATATACTGCATGCTCTGAAGTAGAGACTTTGACACTTTCAAGGCCTTAGCCTTTATTCCGCGAAGGTGGGGTTGAAGTACTGCGCCAGTCCAAGTGTGGGGCTGGTGTGGTTGGTTTCTTGTGTGAGAGTGAGCGGAAGAAGAGGAAATATCGCTTGGCTAAGTTTGAAAGGGAGGACTTTGATTTTTCTAGAAAATAGATAAAAAATCCTGACCATCGGTAATAATTCGCGTCGAGGGTGCTGTCTGCAGTATCGTATTGGAAGATGGAGGAGAGAAAATAATGAGCTGAAAAGGTTTGGTTTTTCTTTTTCTTTTTTCTTTCTGTTTTTTTCTTCTAACGGCGTTTTGGGCGTATGGGGGGTCCCGGTACGCTGGGGGGAATTTTCAGGTGAGTTTTGTTAGCAGCGCCGTGGGACAAAGCCAACCAGAGAAGGTGGGGTGGAGTTAGGCATAGCAGGCAATCTACTGCACTAGTAGTAAGTATTACGAGAGGTGGCAATTGACTTGGGTAATTGAGTGAAGGTGAAAGGAATGCGATATGTGGACAATAGAGCATTGTACAACGCTCTACAGAATCCTACTCCACAGTGACTGGGGGTAGATAGCCATGTTAGGTCAAGCGAATACAGTAGGTAAGTATTTTAAATATCATAGCTGGGCATCTGAAATCTCTCGCAATACTGTACCAGGGAAAATCATACTTAGCTTATGGTCCCTGGATATTAGCTGAGAGATCGCGACCGCATCTGCATGCGCAACCACAGCAGAAGATATGGTGCTGGGATATGCCAACGACTTTCCTTTTACTGAACGGAGTTACGGGCAGCGGGTATAACATTTTTTTCTAGACACCCATAGCTCGATGCCTATATTGAGCATCAATTCGGGCCGAGCCCCTAAGACATGTTGGGCTTACATATGTTTGCTTTGCACAGTTCAGTCTGAACTTAATTGTCTTCTCCTGCTTGGCACAGCGCAGTATGTTTGGCTAAGGGGTTGAGGGAGGTGGGGTTCGCATTCCAGATATATGCTTCCGTGTCTGTCTGCCTTGAGCGGGAGAGCATTGCGGCTGGGGGTGCGAGCAGCAAGAAAGACAGGAGGGGGGGGCGCGGGAGGGGATTACTGCACGAGAATGGCCAAGGTGTGGTAAGCATGGTGGTCAAGATACAGAGTACCGTATGGTACTAGTACAGTATGGCACTGTAAGTTCGTGCATGCCCCACATACCTGCCTAGCCTAGAGCTTATTGTTACCAATCCTTTACCCTTCCTACTAGCACTATCACCGATACTACGGTACTATCCTAGCCAGCAGATATCAAACCACCACCACTACTAATGGGACCGAGCCAAGGGTATGGGGATTCTTCCTGTTTCTATTTCGCGGTATGATATGCTGCTGTCAAATCGGGTGGATCTAGGCGCAAAAAAAAAGGGCTAATCGACAAGTATTGGTCAATTGAGGTATCAAAGGGGAAAGATCCCATTTGTCCGGAAAACTTAAGACAAGCTTATGGTGAGAACTGAGAATCTCGCTAGGACGTTGAAGTTGCCTCTCCTGGTAAGGTCTGTTGCATTTTTCTTTTTCTTTGTCTCAACCGAGGACCGAGAGGCTTTTTAGCTGTGTTTTCTCCCTTAATCCGAAGGGGGAAATCCTAGACGTCCTAGAGTTATTCTTATTCATTTGTGGTATCATACTTGGTGTCCTAGTAAGGGTATTCAAAGTTAAAAACAAGAATTTTGAGTGAAATTTAGCGCAGGATCTTGCATTAGGGCACTTCGCACAATTAGCCAATAATGTTGGGGGAAACTGAGTAACATATTTGAGGGGCTCGGAAAAGAAAGAGGCCTCCAGTACCGTATTAAACTGGTGACAAGAATAAGTCCTCTGACCATGGGAGCAACCACCATGCCCCAACTATCGTGAGAACCATAATAGTGGTACAATCGCAACCACAACTATAGACCAGGAGGGGGACAACGAACACGGGGGGCTCGACGAACATACTAAGCAAAATCACCGTTGGCCAATGTACTTTGAGTGTATTGTTCATTGAGTCCCAGTGTTCCTTAACCTCCCTCCTAATCTAATGACTATTAATTTTGAGCCCTGTATATTTTGACCCTCTCTCTCTTTAGGAGCATTACGTCTGACCTTTTATTTTGCCTGTTGTCTTGATTTGAGTCATTGCGCCCGTAGTATTGCAATGGTTGAGTGCGGGGAATTGTTGTTGTGCCTGTTATCCTCAGGTCCCCCTTAGCTTACGCAGCCTACACCTTTTACTCTTACCTGTTACCGACCTCCAGACATCGGTAACTGGAGTATTGTATGCTAAAGTAAAGTAATGGTAAACTAGCTTTTTCTGAGTGTGCCAAGCTTACATGAAACAAGAAGGTAAGCTAAAAAATTTCAACGATTTTAACTTTGAATACCCTTAGTGCACAGAGCAGTAAATTTACGGTAAGTCCCTCTCTGACCTCCCTGGTTAGACTACTCCCCTCTATCATGCCGTGATTGACATATAGCGGCAGCGCCGCATTGCCATAAACACATCTAGTTGCATAACCTCCTATTTCCTCGGTTCCTCGTGTACAGTACTCGTACCGGTGGTCTACCCTACCGCCACTACCCGCAACTAATGTAGTAATTTCTTTCTTTTTATTCGTTTGTCCCTTTTATCCGTCTTTCTCGGGGGTTTCTTCCCCTCCGCCAACCTCCCCTGACCGCCCGCCTAGTGCCCTCCCACCTGTCATCTCACCGCGTACGCGCTATGCGGAGGGATTGCTCTATCGGTTATGTGTACTCGTACCGCGTTGTCCGGTGCTGTACGGCACTGGGTTGGGATGTCGGCATGTGCTTAGTTGGTATCACGTGTAACTGATGGATTGGGCCTTGTTCCGTGAAACCCGCGGGGGCTCTTATTTTATTTTTTGTTTTGTTTTGCTAAGGGTTTCGGTACTCGCTCGAGTGGTGGAATAGCTTCGGGGTTGTTGTCAAGAATGGATGGGTGTCATATGATATGATATGATAGATTGATAAAGTGGGTTCCGCCCTGACCACTGGCTCATCCCGCTTGGGGTTCACTTGGATAGTGATTTTTCCTGCATTTTTGGAATTTTCAAATTTGCACTGAGGAGGTTGTCATCGATGGTTTTCGTGGTATTTTGGCTAGTCTCGCAGTCGTACCGGCGGCGGGACTGTGCGCCCCGACTAGGCGCAAAGCTGCGAGGGTTCAGCCTTTTCCATAAAATCACATCTCGCATCATATAGCACTCGCACGATTATTATCGGTACGGCTTTGACCCTGAACGCTTGGGTGTAGGACTAGCCTAGAGGGCCTGCCCAGTTACTTCTCGCACACACATTACCATGGTCATAGGACACTACGCCGCCGTACCCAGCGAAACCACTCCTCTTCAAAGCCCTTCCCTCCCTCCCTCCTCACTAGAGGAACTTATGGCTTCTCAATATCACAGTGTGGAAAGCACAAAGAGAGCGCTCATCCACCCCAAGCCCCTTATTTTCCCCTTCTCTTCCTATGATACTTTTACATTTACCGCGGGGCACGCACGCGCCTGCAAGGACGCGGCCGAAGCGTGAGCTGTTTCACGTAAATTTGCAGAGTGAGAATTTGTGAAGATGTGTCTACGGCACTGGAGCTAGGATATACGGTGGCTTGGGGGGTGCTTACGCTGGCAGGTAAGTTACTACTGCAGCAAACGGGGGTTCGATCGATCCTAAAAGCACTGGTATCGAATCCGTTACTGTGCGTACCCGCCATCTCTCGGGACTTTTTTTCAGGATTTTTTTTTGCCGCCGGTGGTCGTGGTGTGGTTGGGTTTGTGCCTTATGCTGTGCCGTTAGCACTCTGGAAGCTGTGGATGGATGGATGGGGCGCTATGGCGTGATCTCCCGATTGATTGAATGCATGGTTGGTGGGATAGGATAGGATAGCATGGGGTTGACTGGGGGGTGTATGGCGTTAATATCGTACATACCGTTAAGTGCTTGCCTGCTTGTATATATTATTGTATCATACCGGGATTGCTGGAGTAGGGTATTGTCCTGTATTGTCCCCTCCTCCTCCTCCTTGAGAGGTATATAATGTATCTATTCTTGGAATTGTGTGTTGCTATTTGTCTGGACTACCACCTTCCTTCATCCCCGCATCATATTGGTTCCTCAGAGTGCCTATTCTACCCTGAGCCGGGGTATTGCTTGTGTGGTATATCTGCCTGGTTTATGGCTCTATAGTGCTCGGCTGTGTCAGGCTGCAAGTACGTACCCCAGCTACGGCATGGCGGATATCTAACGGCTCGTGAACGCGGCAACAAGGGCGGTGTGGTCCAGCGCTAGAGTGCTAGAAGTTTAGATTAAGCTTCACAGTGCTGGTATATTGCGTCAAGGATCATCCAGCCATGTTTTCCCGGGAAGGAGGCGTGAATTGGGTTTGTGAAACGCTTGGCGCCATATATACATTGGTATTGTTATATCTATAATTATTATATCCTAGTTGTCAAGTATGATAGCTTACTTGGCCAAGGGATATCCTATTGAACCCAGTAGGTCGCTTTCTCGGTGGGAGATCCCAGTGGTGAAGTAAGGCTTCACCGATTCCTGCCATCAAGGGGAGTTAGGCACTGTACTCGGGCATTGGGTTCAGTCCGTGAGTATTCCCAATGAATTGTCGGTTCTGACATGTAACTAAGCAGACAGATTGCCTAGGGCAGGAAGGGATTCGATTGGCGCCTTGAAATTTGACTGAAAGAGGCCCGGTAAATAGAACTAGATGGATCCGAATACCCTCAGCTGACTGCAGCAGATTCCCGAGTCCTGGCCAGGCTCTCCAAGGAACTTTTAGCCGATTTAGCTATCCCTTGATACCTCTTCTCCGTCACTGGTGATGCACAGGGCTCTGTAGTATTTGGCTGGCTGCTGGTGATAGACCTATTTGCCTGTTGTCGAGTAAGCCTGGGTTCTCATTAATTTTCTGAGGTTTCATGTATCTCTGTGAAAGAGTACAGAGCCGGAAGACGCAGCTAGAGCAGTAAGTATTATAAGTATTTCAACTGGGGCGAGATATAATATCACAGGATTGGGGTGTTCATTTAGCAATCATCATCACCAATAAGAAACGCACCTGCCAAGACCATTTCCCCTGCCACCATTCCCGTGATAATAATTTCTCCTCAGCCTAACTCGCCAAATCCTTCTAGGGATAACTTTAACCGATGGGCGAAGCCCCGCCCTTGCCCTCCCCTATTAAATGCGAAACCTCTCTCTGCCATAACAGACCAAGCGAGGCTAAGTTAAGTTCTCCACAGGACATAAGTTACGCCCCACATGCGATCGATACTATGTTCGCCCCATCTTCTCCACATCTGTTATTAATCAATCGGGACCCCACTTGTGCAGTGTGGCGGGGATCTCCCCTGCAGGCCGCAAACCAAAACGCCTTCTCCCAGGCTTATCTCCTTGTGCGTCGTTGCTAACCGAGTGATCATTTGTGATATATGAGTCTCATTTGAGGAGGGGGGGGAGGAAGAAATGCGGGGGTGCAGTGAATTAGATGGATAT